>ERZ1034913.605-NODE-605-length-27378-cov-9.579256_pt1 | contig 27378 bp, 21 predicted proteins | sample MGYA00520697_ERZ1034913 | MGnify/ENA primary metagenome ERZ1034913 (study PRJEB33766, sample SAMN09781786) | gut metagenome | biome: gut microbiome | host: Homo sapiens | place: Madagascar | study: EMG produced TPA metagenomics assembly of the PRJNA485056 data set...
ATACGGGTGGAGCCGCCGACGAGGATGACCTCGTCGATGTCGCCCTGGGACATGCCGGCATCGCGCAGCGCCTGCTCGACAGGCTTGCGGCAACGGTCCAGAAGGTCCTTGGTGATGGACTCGAACTCAGCGCGGGTAAGCGTGTAGTCCAGGTGCTTCGGGCCGGTGGCGTCAGCGGTGATGAACGGCAGGTTGATGTTGGCCTGCGTGGTGCTGGACAGCTCCATCTTGGCCTTCTCGGCAGCTTCCTTCAGGCGCTGCAGGGCCATCTTGTCCTTGCGCAGATCGATGCCGCCGTTGTCCTTTGCGAACTTGTCGGCCAGCCAATCGATGACGCGATGATCCCAGTCGTCGCCGCCCAGCTGGTTGTCGCCAGCGGTGGCAGCGACCTCGAAGACGCCGTCGCCGAGCTCCAGGATGGAAACGTCGAACGTGCCGCCGCCCAGGTCGAACACGAGGATCTTCTCATCCTTGTTCGTCTTGTCGAGGCCGTATGCCAGAGCAGCTGCCGTAGGCTCGTTGATGATGCGCAGGACCTCGAGGCCGGCGATCTTACCGGCGTCCTTGGTGGCCTGACGCTGAGCGTCGTTGAAGTACGCCGGGACGGTGATGACGGCCTGCGTGATGGGCGAGCCGACCTGCTTCTCAGCATCGTTCTTCAGCTTCTGCAGGACCATTGCGGAGATTTCCTCGGGCGTGTAGTCCTTGCCGTCGATGTCGACGACGGTGCGGCCGTCCTTGCCTGCCTGCACCTTGTAGCTGACCTTCGCCTGCTCTGCCTGGGTTTCGGCAAAGGAGCGGCCGATGAAGCGCTTGACGGAGGAGACGGTGTTCTCGGGGTTGGTAACGGCCTGGTTCTTAGCGGCCTTGCCGACCACGCGCTCGCCGTCCTTGCGGAAGCCCTCGACGGACGGAGTGGTGCGGTCGCCCTCTGCGTTCACGAGGATCTCGGGCTCGGAGCCCTCCATGACGGCCATGGCGGAGTTAGTGGTGCCAAGGTCGATGCCCAGAATCTTGCTCATATGATTGCTTCCTCTCACTTGGAGTTATGTAACCGAAATCAGGTACTGCGGCTAGGCTCTAAGGGCTTAGCCTTTTTCCAACGATTCGTACTATAAAATCTAAGTCTGAGCATGTCAAGTTATTTGCGGATTATAACGTTACGTTTTGTCAACACCAAAATGTCAGATAGATTAAGTTTTTGCTATCAAGCATTTGAACTGGGAAAACGATGTTCTATTCCGGAGAATGGCGCCCAAACTGGCGTCGAATATCGGCTTAACTGCGAATATGATGAGGCTTGATGAATCTCAGTCATCATGCAATAGGTCCCCGGAGATCGTTTGGCGCAAACCCCGTGTCTGCTCAAACCCCGGCGCCGGCGACACCCTTTCCTCTTCGCAGCACATGCCTCGGCCGACGCCGCAAAGAAGCGCGAAAGCCCGCCTTGCAACTCGGCTCGGCCCTGATGACGAGCCCCCTATACGCAACGAGGCCCTTGCCTATATATAGGCAAGGGCCTCGTTCAATGCGATCAACGACAGAGGTTACTCTTCGACGACCTCGGGGATGGCGCCCATGGGGCACTCCTCGACGCAATCGCCGCAAGCGATGCAGTTCTCCTCGTTCACAGCCTCGACAACGCCACCGTTGACCTCCAGGACCTCCTGCGGGCAGGCGTCAACGCAAATGCCGCAGCCGATGCACTCGTCAGCCACAATAACCGGATGTGCCATGGTAACTCCTTCTCGTCTATAAGCCCCGGCGAAATGCTACCGGGTCATACCCCAATTAAGCAATGCAGGCACAATACCACTACTGCCGATGATTGCAATACGTATCAGGAAAATACCCGGGGAGCGGTTACGACGACGCTTTCGCAACGACGTTTCACCCATGTCGCAACCGTTTTGGCGCCGAATGCTCCAGCCGAGCACGCAAAAAGCCCCACTTCCCGAGGAAAAGCGGAGCCGGTCGGACCGTTATCGCCCAGAGACGTCTAGCAGATGCGCGGCAGCTGCTCGCCCACCAGCATATCCAGGATGCGCGTGCCGCCGAAAGCCGTGCGCAGGAAGACCTTCGAACCGCGCTCGGGCTGCGCTTCGGACACTTCGCCGATGATAGCGGCATCGGCGCCGTACTTGTTCGCGCGCATAGCCGCAAGCGCCGCCTCGGCATCCTCGGGAGCGACGATGCACACCATCTTGCCCTCGTTTGCCACCTGCAGCACATCGTAGCCGAGCATATCGCACGCGCCCTGCACGGCGGGCTTCACGGGGACGGCGTCCTCCTCCACCGTGATATCGGTACCGGACTGCGACGCCAGCTCGTTGAGCGTTGAAGCCAAGCCGCCGCGCGTGGGATCGCGGAAGCAACGCGTGCCCGGCGCCGCCGCAAGCACCTCGGCGATGAGGTGGTTCAGGGGCGCGGCATCGCTTTGCAGGTCGGCTTTGAACGACAGCGACTCGCGGCAGCTCATGATGGTGATGCCGTGGTCGCCCAACGTGCCGCTGACCAGCACCTTGTCACCCGGCTTGCACTGCGCGCCGCCCAGGTTCACGCCCTCGCGCAGCGTGCCGATGCCCGCGGTGTTGATGTACACGCCGTCGCCGTGCCCACGGTTGACCACCTTGGTGTCGCCCGTGACCAAATGCACGCCGGCCTCCTTCGCCACTTCGGCCATGCTGGTGCAAATGCGCTTGAGGTCCTCGATGGGGAAACCCTCTTCCAACACGAAACCGCAGCTCAGGTAGCGCGGAGTGGCGCCGCTGGTGGCGACGTCGTTCACCGTGCCGCACACGGCCAAACGGCCGATATCGCCGCCCGGGAAGAAGTGCGGCGTGACCACGAAGCTATCCGTGGAAAACGCCAGGCGCTCGCCTTGCGCCGGCGCAGGCAGCACCGCCGCATCATCGCCGCGCAAAAGCTCTTCGCCTGCATAGGCGGCGAAGAACACCTCGTCGATGATGCGCTTCATCATGGTGCCGCCGCTGCCATGGCCGAGCATGACCGTAGTATCCATTACATTGCTCCTTATATATGTGAACGGCCGCACGGCGTTCGATCCGCACGGCCGATGGTCGCTTAATCGTGTTCGTGATGGTGTTCCGCAACGGTGAGCACAAGCTTGCCGTTTTGCACGCCCTTAGTCCCTAGGATGAGGTTCGCGATGCTCTGAACCAGCTCCGTATGGCCGCGCAACACGATGACTTCCAAACACATGTGCTCATCAAGGTGCACATGCATGGACGACACGATGTTGCCAAAGTACTCGTGCTGAATGGCATGCAGCTTTTCCTGCAGGTCGTTCGCGTGGTGGTCGAACACGATGGTCAACGACCCCGCAACCTCGACACCGGGCATCGCGCACTCGTCCTCGACCAGCGCATCGCGAACAAGGTCTCGAACCACTTCGCTGCGGTTCTTCGCCAGCCCCCGTCGCGACACCAGGCGATCGAAGCTCACCAGCAGGTCCTCGGGCATGGCGACCGAGAACCGCATAAGGTCGTTCGCCATACCGGGCTACACCAGCTCCACCGTAACGCCGCCGGCGGCTTCGGCGTCGTCCTCCAGGGCATCCTTCGCCTCGTCGAGCAGCGCGCGCACGTCGTCGATGAGCGCCTGCGCCTCGTGCAGCTTCTCGGAAACGTTCTCATAGCCGGCGTCGCCCGCTTTGTGGCCCAGCGTGTGGGCCCAACGACGCTCGAGCTTCAAGTGGTCGTCGATCTGCTCGATCATCATCTCGAACTGACCGGTGTTGATGCCGTTAGTGCACATAACGTCCTCCTTTGTTTCCGCGACGATACGTTCACGCCGTTCGCGGCTACTTGCGTTCTTGGTATGATTCGGTTATACGGCGAACACGTTTCAAGGGCAAGAGCGGGTGTGAAAAAAACCATGAGCGGTAACAAATACGAGGTCGCATTGGATGAAACCTGGGAGTTGTTCGGCCAGTGCATGAGCGGATCCCGCGCCGGGCTATGCTGCGCCGTCAGTTCCGAGCCGCTTTCGGAAACAGCGGCGAAAGCGCTGGACAGCTCCTTGGCGGCCCTTGGATACGGACGCGAAGCGTGCACATGCGTCGTATCCGGCGACCTTGACCAGCAGGCCTTGTTCATCCTGATCGAAGGATTGGACCCGCTCTGCATCATTGCAGTGGACGGCAAAAGCGCCGCGCTCCTCGGGCAAGCGTATCATCTCTCCCTTCCTTCGGGGAAAGCAACCCGTCTGCTCGGCCGCACCGCCGTATCGTTTCTGGACTTCGAGTCTCTCCTGAAAACGCCCCAAGACAAGCAAATCGCCTGGGCTTTGCTGAAAAAACTGCCGAAATTCGGGGACAAGCGGTCCCAAAAATGATGAAAGGCCGCGGGGGAGGCGGCCTTTCATCAGACGAGTGAAACGAGGGGGGGAGATATCGAAGATACGTTATCTCCAACTGAGAATAGGATAGCAATATGATTGTTCTAGGTCAAGAATAATCTTTGAACTTGTTCTGAACGGTGTTTTATCAGCCACGAGCGCCGCTTTTCTTCGATACGCTCATGTGCACGTGTTGCTTTCGAACTCTTTACATGCAAGAGACCGGCAGACTGCTACCATGAAGCACACAAGAACGCGTTCGCGCGTACAGGGACGACCTGCTCAAAGGATAAGGAGCTTTCATGGCAAACAAAGGACTGGCGAAAGACCAGAAGGACCTGAGCATCCTGGTCACGGGCGGTGCCGGATTCATCGGCAGCCACACCTGCGTCGAACTGATTCAGCGAGGCTACAGCGTAGTCATCGTGGACGACCTGAGCAATTCCAGCCAGGTCGCCGTCGACCGCATCCGCAAGATCTGCGGGATCGGCGCCGACGACGCCCAGCTGCGTTTTTACAAGCAGAACATCTTGGACCGAGAGGCGCTTGACGCCATCTTCGCCGAAAACGACGTTGATGCCATCATCCATTTCGCCGGCTTCAAAGCAGTGGGCGAAAGCGTGCAGAAGCCGCTGGAGTACTACTGGAACAACATCGCCGGCACGCTGGTGCTGTGCGACGTGGCGCGCAACCACGGCGTGAAGAACATCGTGTTCTCCAGCAGCGCAACAGTGTACGGCGAGCCCGAGTTCATTCCCATCACCGAGGAGTGCCCCAAGCACGACTGCACCAACCCCTACGGGTGGACCAAGAGCATGCTCGAGCAGGTGCTCACCGACCTGTACGTGGGCGACAACGAGTGGAACGTCGTGCTGCTGCGCTACTTCAACCCCATCGGCGCGCATGAGAGCGGCCTGATCGGCGAGGACCCGAAGGGCATCCCGAACAACCTGCTGCCCTACGTCGCCCAGGTTGCCGTGGGCAAGCTGGAGTGCGTCGGCGTGTTCGGCGACGACTACGACACCCCGGACGGCACGGGCGTGCGCGACTACATCCACGTGGTCGACCTGGCCCGCGGCCATGTGGCGGCGCTCGAATGGATGGGCGGCAAAGTGGGCACCGGCAAGGCGCTGGGCCTGGGGTCGCTGGAAGGCGAAGCTGCCGCCGACGGCAGCCGCCGCGGCGTAGGCATCTTCAACCTTGGCACCGGCAAGGGCTCGAGCGTGCTCGATGTCGTGCACGCGTTCGAGAAGGCCTGCGGCCACGAGATCCCTTACCAGATCAAGCCGCGCCGCGCCGGCGACGTTGCCACCAACTACGCCGCTTGCGACAAGGCACGCACCGAGCTTGGCTGGGTCGCCGAGTACGACCTTGACCGCATGTGCGCCGACAGCTGGCGTTGGCAGTCCATGAACCCCGACGGATACGCCACCGAGCAGTAACCCGTTACCCGCTGCAAATCGCACAAGGGCTCGCAATCCCATTCGGATTGCGAGCCCTTTTCGTTGGGAAGCAAAAGGGACGCAGCTTTGAACTGCGCCCCTTCGAAAATCGAGGAAACCCCCTAGTATGCGGAGCTTACGCCGGTTCCGGTTCCCGTTGCGTAACCGCCGGTTCCCGCACCGGATGCGTAGCCGCCCGTGCCGGAAGCATCGACATAACCGCCAGTAGACGCCGCTCCGGAATAGCCCGTTCCGGCACCGGATGCGCTGGACGACGTATCGGCATAGCCGCCCGTTGCACCGCCATAGTAAGACGAAGACCCGGTTCCGCTTGCGGAGTAGCCGCCGCTATAGGCGGATGCGCCGCCCGTATCGTAATCATTGCCGGCGTACATCCCGCTACCCGTAGCGGTACCGCCCGTGGAAGAACCGCCAGCAGAGGACCCGGCACCATACTTTTGCGCAAGCTTGCTGGTGGAGCCGGTGATGCCGCTGGGATCGCCGCCCTGATCGACTACCTTCATCATCTCGGTGACCTTGTCCTCATCGGCGAACACATAGGAAACACCGTCGACATAACCGGTGATAGAGGGCAGCATGGCGGAATACATGACCAGATCGCCATCGTCTTTGAACTGCTGCGCCAGCGAGATGATGTCGTTGACCTTCATGTCGGTGGTGACGCACTTCGCCGCAGCCTGGATAACGCCGGGCAGCTCGGTAACGGGCAGGGCCAGCACCTTGTCCACCAGAGCCTGGATGAGCTTGCGCTGGTTGGCCGTGCGCGTGAAGTCGCCGTCGACGTAAGCGCGGCTGCGCGCGAACACCAGGGCCTGCTCGCCGTTAAGGTGCTGCTCGCCGGCCTCGATGATGATACGCGGGTTCTCGGGGTGGTCGGTGGTGTTGTCGGCGTCAGTGTCGTCGATGCGCTCATCGACCATGACGTCCACGCCTCCGACGGCGTCAACCAGGCTGACCAGCTCCTCGAAGTTGACTTCGGCGTAATGGGAGATGCTGACGCCGGTGAGCTGGGTTGCCTCGCGGATGGTTGCCGCAGCACCGCCGTAGTTGTACGCAGCATTGAACTTGTTGGTGCCGTAGCCGTCGATATCGATCATGGTGTCGCGGGGAATGGACACGAGCGTTGCCTGGTTGGAGGTCGGATCGACGCGCACGACGATGTTCGTATCGGAACGGGCGCCGCCTTCGTCATCGCCCTCGCGCTTATCCGAGCCGATCAGCATCATGTAGAACGGCTCGTTGAAGTTGGCGCTGACCAACTGCTCGTTGATGTTCTCCAGCTCCTCGGACGTTTTACCGCCCGTATTCAGCTGGCTGTTCACGTTGTTGTACCAAACGGCGAACGCGGTTCCGCACCCGATAAGGGCGACGATCAGCGCGCAGCACACGCCGATGGCGATTTTCTTGCCTTTGCCGGACTTGCGCGAACGCTGCGACGAATACTGCGGATTCGAACGCGAATACTGCGATGCGCCCGCCTGATTGCGAAACGCGTTGTTCGCGCCGGGGCCTTGGGAGCCGGGCGTGAACGCCGGACGGTAGCCGGCAGGTACTTGGGAAGCTAGCGGATCGTTCGCTTGGGGACGGCGGTTCTTTTTGAATGCCATGCAAAATCTCCTCACAGCAGTTCCGTTCGGGCCTGCGTTACCTTCTTCCGCACCGCACAGATTCCATGCGGCTCCCCACCGGCATGGTGCCTACGCTGCCCGATTTCAACTTTCCTTCAGCGGCTTGACGAACGACTTACAACCGTGCACCAAGCCCCAATTAATCATCGTGCATTGTATCATCCCAGATTGACAACCATAAAAATGGCACGCGGCCGAAACAGGGTGTTCACGGGAGCTCGCGCTATCCCGCTCCTATATATAGGTTGCAGCACCTCGTTTTCCTGAAAAATACCCCCGGAACGTAACCGCTGGGTTACAGCGTTGCGTAATCATGCCGTTACGCTCGATGCATGCAGACTTCCGTCCCACATATCGATGAGCTGGCGAATACGCCGAACGACGAGCCGAAGATGGCCGTCACGCTCGGCCGCAACGTGAAGCGGCTTCGCGAACGGGGCCGGATCAACAAGACCTGCTTCGCCGCCATGGTCGGCATCGGCCGGCCGCAGCTCAACAAGATCGAGAAAGGCACGGCAAACGTCCGCCTTTCGATGGTCGAAGAGCTTGCGGATGCGCTTGAGACCACGCCGGAGAAGCTGCTGTTCGAGCGGTTCGATCCGACAAGCATCGCCATCCCGCGCAAAGCCCCTGATTGGCAGTTCGATCCGCATTCATGATTCGGTGCAATCGCGTTGCCAATGCCTAGGTGTGGGGAATTTCGCATGCGTTTACCATTCCCTACCCTCATTCACGCGTTTTAGGCTATAATGCCCACACGGTATGGCAAGGAGCGCCTGCCAAGTATGCGGGTGTCGCCAAGTGGTAAGGCACGAGCTTCCCAAGCTCGCATTCGCGGGTTCGAGTCCCGTCACCCGCTCCATCGATCATCAACGACGGCCGAGAGCCGTCGTTTTCATTTTCAGGAGGCAACGATGACCGAATCGCATCCGGTATTCGACACGTTCATCTTCGACCTGGACGGAACGATCCTGGACACTATGCCCGATCTCATCCACGTCACCAATGAAACGCTCGCTCATTTCGGCTACCCCACCCACACCGACGCTGCTATCCACAGCTTCGTGGGCGACGGCGCGCAACGCCTGATCTATCGCGCCCTTCCCGAAGGAACCCCTGACGCCGTGTGCGCCGAGGCGCTTGAATATTGGAAGGCGCTGTACCCCCAAACCGGGCACGCCCGCACACGCCATTACGCGCATATGCCCGAGACGCTGGCCGAGCTGAAAGCGCGAGGATGCAAGCTTGCGGTGCTCTCGAACAAATACGAGGGCGGCGTAAAGGACGTCATCCCGCGATTCCTTCCCGATATCTTCGAAGTGCTGCATGGGGAATGCGAAGACATCCCTCGCAAGCCCGACCCCGCCGGCTTGCTGCGCACAATCGCCGAGCTAGGCAGCGCTCCCGAGCGCACCGCCTACGTGGGCGACTCGGCCGGCGACATGCGCGTTGCCCACAACGCCGGAACGTATGCGATCGGCGTCGACTGGGGCTACAACCCCGCAAACGCCCTGCAAGAGGCCAAGGCGGACGCGATCATCTCCGATCCTGCGCAGTTGCTTGAGTTCGCAAGGGCGTAGCAGCCCCGAAGCTTAACCCGTGGTAATGACATGTGCCCGCATCGCGTCGTTGGGTTTAATGCTACAATGATGTGCGCGCCTCAGTAGCTCAGGGGATAGAGCACCGCTCTCCTAAAGCGGGTGTCGTACGTTCGAATCGTATCTGGGGCACCATGAAACACCAGGCCATCGGCTCAAGCCGATGGCCTTTTCGCTTCTTGGGAGATCGTTTCCCGGCAAAAGGACCCAAGCCGATGCGGATCCACTCGAAATCTCCCCGCAGCCGTTATCAAGTAGACGGAGAAGCGCCTATTCGTGCTCGGGCGAAAGCCTAGGCGCGAACGGGCAGGAGCATCTCGGGGCGCTGCCGCGGCTCCCCGGCCCCCGAACCTCAGCTATCCGCGCGCGATGTGCCGGGGATACCACTTTTGGAACCAGGCGGTGAACACGCCCATCAGCGCGGGGAGGATGGAGTTGATCGCGCCGACGAAGCTGGCTGCATCCGTTTGCATGATGAAGTACGTCCAGATGGGCGTGATCAAGTACAGCACGCCCCACGCCGCGGTCAGGATGCGGTTCGTCCTCATGAAGATCGGATTGCGCAGCGCCGCTTTCCCGTTGTAGCCGTTCTTCGAGTAATGCGCGGTCAGCGGCACTTCGGCAAAGCAGGTGGCTGCCCACATCGCCCCGAATAGGAAGTACGACGCCGGAATGACCAGGGCAGGGCGCGCTCCCGTCAGCAACGCGATGGAGCACGCCGCAACCGCCAGAGCGGAAATCTGGTCGTACACGGTCGCCTTCGTCCGCCGCATCAAAACGGGCAGCAAGACGCATATCGCTATGCTGATCAGGCTTCCCCAGAAGCCATCGATCGACGCCGCAACCCAGAAGACGATCCAGGGAATCAAAAGCAGCAGCATGTTGGTTTTCGGCTCGCTGGCGTTCGCGCCCGCGGTAGGTCCTTCGCCTGCAGCGGCTCCCTGCTCGCCAGGGCCCGGTTCGCCAGCATTCGGTTCGCCAGCATCCGCATCTTTCGCTGCGCCGAAGTAATCGCCCCAATGCATCATCAGGTCGAAATCGCCCTCGACCGAGTACAGATGCTTCATGAGCGCCTCATCGCCGGCGATCTCCCCACCGGCGATCGAGCGCCAAACGCTCAAAGGCGTGTTGATGCGCGTGGTGAAATCCGCAGAGAAGCCTTCAGCGGGTTCCGTCTCAACACGGCTCCCGCTTTCCTTAAGGACGATGCGATAGGTCTTGCCGATATCGGTATAGTTCATATCGAGCGCGATATCCCGCCCTGGCCATGCCCGCTTACGATACAAGGCCGCCATCTGCCGGGTGAACACCAGGCTGGGGTCTTCCTTCTCGCCCGATTCGCCAATCCCCCAGCTGGCATCCGCCATCGCCTCGAAGACACCGCGCGGAAACAGGTTCCGATCGAGCTTGTCGCGGGTTTCCCCTGATATTTTGCCGGAAGCGAACTCCTCCCCGGCCTTCCGGACCCAGGAAAGGTACTCGTCAGTGCGATCCGCCAGTTCCTTCACCCTGAAAAGCTCGCCCTGCCCGCAGAAGATCGCCGCGTAGCCGTCCTTCCCGCAAAGGCGGTCGAACAAGCTGGTCACGCAATCGTAGTTGCCCTTCGCCGTGTAGAAACCGCAGGTCGAAACCACCACCGTGCGCTTGCCGCTCATATCGTAGCGAGACGGGTGGCCGCCGCTTTCCGTTTCCGCGCTCATGAAGGGCAGCGACATGGGAAGTTGGCGGTCGATTAGGTTCTTCAGCTGGCCGGGCAGCCCGAAGTAATACAAGGGGAAGCTCCAGATGATGACGTCGGCCCACAAGATCTTCTCGATGACCGCCTGCATGTCGTCATGGATGCAGCACACGCCCGGCGTCTTGCTCCAGCAGGAAAAGCAGCCCAGACAAGGCTTGATATCGAGCGCGCTGACGCTGAGGGTTTCGATTGTCGGCGCTTCCTTGCGACCGTTTTCCTCATGAGCGACGATTCCCTCAAGAAAAGCGCTGGTCAAGCGCCAGGTATTGCTTCGCTTACCCTTCGGGCTGCCGTTGATTGCCAGGATGTTCATCGGGCGCTCCTTACTTCGACGGCACATTGTCCTATCCAGTCGATGCGCCTCTGCCGGCTTCTTCAGCCGAATCTGCGGCCGCCTTCCACCGCGGGCTAGCACGGACTGCGCCATCTTCACAGCCAAGCCCAGCCCGGTTCGCCCGCGAAGCTGGCGCCGGCGCCGCGTGAAAGCCGTTCCGCTTCTACCCTATTAGTATATGCGGCCCACGAGATACCCAAAACAACCCGAAGGTAATTGTCAGGTAAAACCGAGCAGATAAGCGGGTCAACCAGGGCAAGCAATCCCGCTGTCCGATTACAGCATCGCCCGAGCATATCCCGATAGCGAATCAAAACTACCCGCATAGCAGGTGGTTTACCGCCTCTCGCGCCAAGCGCGCAGAGGTCATCCTGAAGCCGAAAAAGGCCTGCCGGACTTTCGTCCGACAGGCCTTTGCACATGCTTTCCGTTGCCGAAGCCGCTATGCGCCGATAAGCGTTTGCAGCGTGGTCAGGAAGCTGGACATGTTACGCCAGCACATGAACAGCGTGATGCAGATGAAGATAACGCCGCAGATGTTGGAGAACGCATGGTTGCGCCACTTGCCAAGGCTCTTGCCGTTGGCAACGTACATCACGAAGAACGCCATGATGGGCAGTAGGATGGCGTTGGCCGCCTGAGCCACCAGAATCAGCTCCGTGGGGCTCTTGCCCAGCAGCACGGCCATCAGGCAGCCAGCCACCAGCACGATAATCCACACGACCTTGAACTTGAGGTCCTTCAGCGTCTTGCCCCAGCCGAGCACGCCGTTGACGGCGTAAGCAGCGGAAAGCGGGGCGGTGATGGCGCTGGAGAAACCGGCAGCCAGCAGGCCGATGCCGATGAGCACCGTGGCCCAGTTGCCCAGCAGCGGCTGCAAGGCGACGGCCATGTCCTTGCCGTTGGTGACGGTGATGCCGGCAGCGTGCATGTTAGCCGCAGCGCAGACGAGGATGGCCATGGAGATGATGCCGCCCAGGCCGATGGACAGAACGCAGTCGAAACGTGCGTCGGCGATCTGCTCGGGGTCCTTGAAACGCTCGGACGCGCCGGAAGCGTGCAGGAACAGGTTGTACGGCACGATGGTGGTGCCGATCAGGCCCACGGCGGTCAGGATGCCCTTAGCGCCAGCCTGACCCTCGGGCAGGGAAGGCGTGAACAGGCCGGCCACGACCGCACCCCAATCAACGGGAGAGGCGAACGCGGTGATCAGGAACACCAGGCCCATGAAGATAACGATGCCCGTGAGGATCTTCTCGACCAGCTTGTAAGAGCCGACCCACATAGCGGCAAAGGCCAGGATGCCCAGCACGATGACGATGGGGATCATAGGAGCATTGACTACTGCCTGGATACCCAGGATGCCGCCCGTGATGTTGCCCGTCTCGTATGCGGTGTTGCCGATGAAGATGGCGATGATAACAATCACGATTGCAATCCACTTCAGCACCGGATGCGAAATGCGATCGCGGATATTCTCACCCAGGCCCTCCTGCGTGACGATGCCCACGCGAGCCGCCATCTCCTGGAAGATAATAGTTGCAACGGTGGCGAACAGCAGCGCCCACAACATGGTGTAGCCATAGCTTGCACCGGAGACCGTGCACGTGGTGACCGTGCCGGGACCGACGAAACCAGCTGCGACCAAAGCACCGGGGCCGATGTTCTTCAGCTTCTCGGTAATCGAGCTTGCCATCGTTCCCTCCTTTCCTACTGGGGCATCCCCGCCCCTCCTTGTGGTATATGGGGGATACTTTAGCACGCGAAAGCGATTGTGTGGCCGTTTAGATACACGCCCGTAACACAGCTCGCGGTCCAGCGGCGGCAGAGGGTAGGTTTTCAGGGACGGACGGTGAAACCGGCGCGTGCCTTACGACATCTTCCAGAAGTTTTGGATCAATTCCTGTCGGCTGGTATCGCCCGTTTTCTTCAAGATGTTGTGCACGTGCACCTTCACCGTGGAAAGCGCCAGCGACATCTCGGATGCGATGTTCTGGTTGTCCTTGCCCAACAGGATAAGGTAAAGCACCTCGCGTTCGCGCTGGGAGAGCTTATGGCGCGTGGCGAACACGTTCAGGTTCTCGACGATCTGCTGCTCCTGCTGCTTGCTACCGCCCTGCGCAGGAGGACGCTCGAAACGAAGCGAAAGCATGCGAACCCCGTTGCGCACCGCGGCCACGCCGATGACCAACATCAGCAGATTCTCCGCATAGCTGCGCTCGGCGCTGAAGATAATCGAGCCCAGGTTAACCGACGGCAAGTCCATGACCAGGAAAGAGGCGGCGTCCTCGGCCAACACGATCAGGCCGAGCACCCACGCGGCCGCATACAAACCCCGGTGCCGCCACATGCGGGCGCGCTCGGCCTCGTCCTTCTGACGCAAGAAACTATATCCCGCATACAGCAGAATCCAATACATATAGAACTGGCGAATGGACCAGAACCAGAAACGCTGCACATCGCCTTCGGGAAGAACCACCAGCGTGGCAATGCTGGCAATCGCGAAAACCGCCGGCGGCACCGCGAACATGCTGCGGCGCGTTTCGTTCAGATAGTCGCAAAGCAAAACCCAGAACGCCGTGATGAACCCGCCTCCGGTCAGCACCGAGGCAAGCGAACGGACCAGAAGATATCCGGAGGTGAGCGTATCCCCGCTTGAGCGAACGGTGAACTCGTCCTGGAACACTAAGGAGATATCGAAGAAATAGAACGCGAAGGCGACCGACAGGAACAGCATGGTCTTCTTGCGCGACACCAGATACGAGGACAAGCACACGGCCGCCACCAAAATGGAAACAAGCAGCATCAGCAGCGTGTAATAGAACAATGCAAGCTCCACAGGCCCCTCCGTAGAACGCTTTGCCGCCAGCCTCCCGCAGCCGGCCAAGGCAATCCTCGGTATTGTAACTACTTACCCGTACCCATTTTACCCTCAACCCCGATTCGCCACCCTGTTTACAGAAACGATGAGCGCTGAAGTCAACTAAACCGAAGAGGGTCGACGCTTTTCATCGGGATTTCCCCATACCATACCACAAGCTTCCCATCAGGGGTTTATCGCGGGTTTAGAAACAACTTCCCGGAGTTAGTCCTTGGTTCCACCTCTAAACGGGGGTCGTTAAATCCGCGTTAGACCTTCCGGATTTTACGTGGAGGTTGCAAAGTGGAGTCAACGGAACGGGGCACCGCAAACGCCCCACCCGCAAGCCCAAAGCGTTAGGCCAAGAAGCGATGGAAGGCTTGCACGGCGAAGATAGTCTTATATCCCACGAGACGAAAGAAGGTTTGCAATGGCTGGCGTGAACGTCAAAAGCGAGATCAAGCCGCTCAAGAAGGTGCTGCTGCACCGTCCCGGCAAGGAGCTGCTGAACCTCACCCCGAACACGCTCGAGGAGCTGCTGTTCGACGACATCCCGTTCTTGAAGGTTGCCCAGGAGGAGCACGACGCCTTCGCACAGGCCCTGCGCGACAACGGCGTGGAGGTCGTGTACCTGGAGGACCTGACGGCCGAGGTTCTGGCCGCCGACTCCGAGCTGCGCGAGAAGTTCCTGCTGCAGTGGATCGACGAAGCCGGCATCAAGACCGAGCGCTATCGCAAGATCATCTTCGATTACATGCAGGAGAACTACCCCGACGCCAAGGACTTCGTCCTGAAGACCATGGAGGGCATCAACCTCACCGAGCTGCACACCGACAAGTCCAACTCCCTGGTCGACCTGGTTTCCGAGTCCTCCAAGATGGTCATTGCCCCGATGCCGAACCTGTACTTCACCCGCGACCCCTTCGCGATGATCGGCAACGGCGTTTCCATCAACCGCATGTACTCCGTCACCCGTAACCGTGAGACCATCTACGGCGAGTACATCTTCAACTACCACCCGGACTTCCAGGGCACCCCGCAGTACTACAGCCGCTACAACACCTTCCACATCGAGGGCGGCGACATCCTCAACATCAACGAGCACGTGTTGGCCATCGGCATCTCCCAGCGCACCGAGCCCGACGCCATCGACGGCATCGCCCACAACATCTTCAACGACCCCACCTCCCCGGTCGACACCATCCTGGCGTTCAACATCCCGAACAACCGCGCCATGATGCACCTGGACACCGTGTTCACGCAGATCGATGTGGACAAGTTCACCATCCATCCCGGCATCATGGGCCCGCTGTCCGTGTTCGAGGTCACGCCCGAGGGCGACGGCATCAAGGTGCATGAGATCAACGCCCCGCTCGAGCAGATCCTGGAGAAGTACATCGGCATGCCGGTGACGCTGATCCCCTGCGGCGGTGGCGACCGTATCGCCGCCGAGCGCGAGCAGTGGAACGACGGTTCCAACACGCTGTGCATCGCTCCCGGTCGCGTGGTTGTTTACGAGCGCAACGACGTCACGAACGCCGTGCTGCGCAAGAACAACATCGACGTTATCGAGATCCCCTCGGCCGAGCTGTCCCGCGGCCGTGGCGGCCCGCGCTGCATGAGCATGCCGGTCGTGCGCGAGGACTAATCGTTTTCATCGGGGAGGCCGCCGGATCGATCGGCCTCCCCTTTGGGCAGCTTGCGAAACGACGCGCTGCCCGTAGTTTTCCATCGGTTTCGCCTCTGCGTTCCGTTTGAGCCTGTAAACACGAGATTCACCACCGTAAGCAGGTTCGGTATGTCCGGCTAAACAAGCGGAGTCCAGGGGCGAAACCAAACAGTTGATTTCTACTAAGGAGGGAAATCATGAGCGAGAAAGCTAAAGGTATCGGCCTGTTCGGACTGATCGGCATGGTGGTCAGTTCCTGCATCGGTTCCGGCGTGTTCGCCATCACCGGACAGCTTGCAGGCGTCGCCAGCCCCGGCGCCGTGCTGGTGGCCTGGGCCGTCGTCGGTATCGGTTTCGCCGCCCTTGCCCTGTCGCTGAACAACCTGGGCGCCAAGAAGCCCGAGCTCAAGGGCATCTTCCAGTACGCCGAGGAGGGCTTCGGCCCGCTCGCCGGTTTCGTCTCCGGCTGGGGTTACTGGCTGTCCGCATGGCTGGGCAACATCGCGTTCGCCACGATGATGATGTCCACGCTGGGCTACTTCTTCCCCACCTTCCTCCCTGGCAACACCCTGCCGTGCGTGATCGTCGCCTCGTTGTTCATGTGGGCGCTGACCTTCCTGGTCATCCGCGGCGTTGAGAGCGCTTCCTTCCTGAACGCTATCGTCATGGTGGCGAAGGTTGCCTCCCTGGGCATCTTCCTGATCTTCGCCATCTTCATGTTCAACGCCGGCATCTTCACCGCCGACTTCTGGGGCAACGTGTACAACAACGCCGTCGCCGCAGGCGAGATGGGCGCCGACGCCGCTAGCATGGGCGGTCTGTTCGAGCAGGTCATGAACTGCATGATCATCATGATGTGGGTGTTCATCGGCATCGAGGGCGCCGCGGTCATGAGCTCCCGTGCCCGCAACAAGCATGAGGTGGGCAAGGCCACCGTCATCGGCCTGATCTGCCTGCTGCTCATCTACGTCGGCTGCTCCGTGCTCCCCTACGGCTACATGAGCTACACCGAGATCGCTCAGCTCGACTACCCCGCAATGCTCTACGTGTTCGATTCCATGGCTCCCGGCTGGGGCGGCGCGTTCATCAGCATCGCAATCATCGTGGGCGTTGCAGGCGCTTGGCTGTCCTTCACCATGCTGCCCGCTGAGACCACCTCCGAAATGGCCGAGCGTCACCTGCTCCCCGAGTCCTGGGGCAAGCTGAACAGCAAGGGCGCTCCGCAGATGAGCCTGCTGCTGGTCGGCGCTTGCATCCAGGTGTTCCTGATCGTGCTGATGTTCAGCGAGGACGCCTACAACTTCGCCTTCAGCATGTGCACCGTCTCCATCGTGATCACCTGGGCGTTCATCGCGCTGTACCAGATCAAGTTCTCCGCCAAGGAGGACAAGAACGCGGCCCAGATCGCCATCGGCGTGATCGCCCTGGCCTTCCAGGTGGTCGGCGTGCTGTACAACGGCTGGTCGTTCCTGCTGCTCACCTGCGTGGGCTACATCCCTGGCTTCTTCGTGTACGCCAAGGCTCGCAAGGACCGCGGCTACGCTCTGACGAAGGGCGAGAAGGTTGGCATGGGCGTTGTGTCCGCACTCGGCGTCGCAGCCCTGGTTCTCGTCGGCATGGGCGTGATCGGCATCTAAGCGAAACCCCCTCCTTCGCAAGATGCAGAAAGGCTCGGACCATATGGTCCGAGCCTTTTTCTTGTTTCAGCGTTTTAGCTCTAGCAGCAAACAGATCGGATCAGCTTTTCGCGCCGATGCGAAAACGCACCCTAGCCCTCGTACGCTGTTACGATGCTCTCCAGAAGCTCGGCTGCGACTCCCCTAACCTCACGGCCCTCGGAGATTGCGGCAACAGCCGCTCCGTCAACCACAACCCCGACTACGTGTGCAGGCATCTCCACGCCCGCATGCTTGAGAATCCGCCCGACCGCCTGGTCGAGCTGCACGCGACCGTTGCGATAGGCTTCGGTAACATCCTCTGACTCGGATGCGGCAAGCAACTGCATGTAGTGAGCGGCAGGATTAACGGAATCATCGGGCAGGCTGGCGCTGATGAGCAGGTTGATCAGATGCTTGCGACAATCGGCCTGATCCATGGACTCGGCAGTGGCCGCGGCGTTTTCAGCACGCTCGGCCCAAAGCTGGATGTTGTAACGACCGGCTTCATACAGAAGCTGATTGGTAGATTCGAAATAATATCCAACCGATGAGGATGCGGCCCCAGCCCATTGCGCAACCTTGCGATACGTGACTGCCTTCGGGCCCTGTTCACGCAAAAGCGCCGCAGCGGCAAGCACAAGCGACGTGCGCGTAATCTGAGCCTTCAACGATTTGGGGGTTTGATTCGCCTCACTCACATCGGTCTCCTTTACGCAAAAACCCAATGAACCCATTGTAAAGGAAATGCCGCTCGAGTGCAGACACTCGAGCGGCATTCATCAGGCAAATCGTAGGATTGCCGGTATGCGCGCACGCATTACACCTCGGACAGGTCCTTGCCGGTGTGCTCGTGCGATGCGATCATGGCGCCCAGAGCCAGAACAGCGATGAAGACCATGTAGTACGCAGGAGCGATCGGGTCGCCCGTGAAGTTAATCAGAGCGAAGGAGATGTAGGAAGCGGAACCACCGAAGATTGCGTTAGCCAGGTTGAAGCTCAACGCGAAGCCGGAGTAACGCACATCAGTCGGGAACGTCTCGCACAGATAGCTGGAAAGCGTACCGTCGTTGATGGTGAGCAGCAGGCACATGACCAGCTCGACCACCAGGATGGTGAAGAAGTCAAGCGTGTTCAGCAGCCAGAACGCGGGGATGGTGAAGACCACGAAACCCGCGGCAGCCGCAATGAGCATCTTCTTGCGACCGAACTTGTCGGAGATGCGGCCGGACAGGAAGATGAAGCCAATGTAGACGACCAGCACGATGGTGGTGATGATGGACGCCTGACCCGGATCGTAGTTCAGCGTAGCCTCAAGGTAGTTCGGCAGGTAGGTCAGAACAGCGTAGAAGCCCACAGCGTTCAGCACGCATGCGCCGAAGGAGATGGCTAGCACGCGGAAGTGCTTCTTGAACAGGGTGCGGATCGGCTTGTCTTCGCTCTTCATGCCCTTCTCGGCAAGCTCAGCCTGCATCTTCGCGTACACCGGGGAGTCTTCGAGATGCTCGCGGATGTAGTGAGTGATGTAGCCAAGAGGACCAGCCAGCCAGAACGGGATACGCCAACCCCAGTTCACCACGAAGTCGGACGTAGCACCGAACGTGTTGAACATCCAGGTAGCGAACAGAGAGCCCACCAGCAGGCCAACGGCCGTGGAGGCGGGAACCATGGAGCAGTAGAAACCGCGGTGGTTCTTCGGCGAATACTCGGCGATGAACGTGGCAGCGCCGGCATATTCACCGGAAGCAGAGAAGCTCTGCACCATGCGCATAAGCAGGAGCAGCAGCGGGGCGCCAACGCCGATCACAGCGTAACCAGGCAAGCAGCCGATAAGGAAGGTGGCGCCGGACATCATAAGGATGGAGATGGACAGAGCCCACTTACGGCCCTTCTTATCGCCCATGTTGCCCCAGAAGATGGCACCGAGAGGACGGACCAAGAACGCCAGCGCGAACACGCCGAACGTCATCATAGTTGAGACCATTTTGTCTTCGCCCGGGAAGAACACCAAAGCGATGACGGTGGCAAGGTAGGAGTAGCTGGCATAGTCGAACCACTCGATGAAATTGCCCAGGAACGAGGAGAACACAACCTTCTTCAGCGTTTTATGCTTTTCAGCCTCGGAAAGTTCGGTTTCGTTCTGAATCGGTCTCGGTTGGTCAGCATTCATGATTTTCCCCTAAGAACAGTGCAGCGGCTTTGAGACTGAAACCGACTGCAGCACACGGCAGTTCATCGCCTCCCCTTGAAGCGATGTTGTTTCGCATTTCAACCTCCTTACCCTCTAGGCAGAGCCGAATTCGGCCCACCTATGCACTGGCGGATAAGAAGATGATACCGTGTGCTTATCAATGTTAGCCATTTGCAAGCAAGTTGTTACCGTACGGCAACGTTGCCCGATGAAGAATCGTCCCAAGTAAACGCGTCGGCAAAACGCGATCCCCAAATAAATAATTCTTCAACAACTTACCTGCTATGACCAGGCGATCGCGGTAGGAGGAGCCCGCAATCGCCCAATCGAACCTCTAGATCTCGGACAAATCCTTGTTCGAGTGCTCATGCGACATGATCATGGCAACCAGCGCTACGCAGGAAACCGCAACCATATAGAACGCGGGAGCAAGGGTGGAGCCCGTCGCCGTGATCAGCGACGTGCAGATGAACGATGCCGTGCCACCGAACAGCGCGTTAGCCATATTGAAGCTCAGGGCGAAGCCGGAGTAACGCACCTGGGTGGGGAACGTCTCGCTCAAGTAGCTGGAAAGGGTACCGTCGTTGATGGTGAGGATCAAGCACATGATCAGCTCGACCACCAGGACGGTCACGAAATTCGCAGTGCTCATCAGGATGAAGGCCGGAATGGTGAAGACGATGAAGCACACGCATGCGGTGATCAGCATCTTCTTGCGACCGAACTTGTCGGATAAGTGCCCGCTCGCGAAAATGAAAGCGACGTAGGTTACCAACGCGATGGTGGTGATCAACGACGCCTCGTTCTTCGGCATCAAGACGGCCGTTTCCAGGTATACCGGAAGGTAGGTAAGCACCACATAGAAGCCAACGGCGTTCAGCATTGCGGCGCCGATGGAGATGATGAGCTTACGCAGATGCTTCGTGAACAGGCAGTGGATCGGACGCTCCGGAGCACCGGCGGCACCAGATGCCTCAGCGTCTTTGAGCGCACGCTGCATCGCCTGATACGTAGGAGAATCCTCGAGCTGGATGTTCACGAAGTACGCGCCGATACCCAAAGGACCGGCAAGGACGAACGGGATGCGCCAACCCCACTCGTTCACCGCGGCTTCTGGCATGATGGTGTACATGACAGTCGCAAAAGCGCTGCCGACCAGCAAGCCGATGGCCGTGGAAGCAGGAACGATAGAGCAATACATGCCGCGTTTGTCCGTGGGCGCATACTCGGCCAAGAACGTAGCCGCACCCGCATACTCGCCAGAAGCGGAGAAGCCCTGGATCATGCGGAGCAGAAGCAGCAAAGCCGGAGCGCAAATACCCAAGGCAGCATACCCGGGAAGCAAGCCGATGCAGAACGTGGCACCGGCCATCATGAAGACCGAAACGGTCAGCGACCATTTGCGGCCCTTCTTGTCGCCCATGTTGCCCCAGAAAATAGCACCGATGGGACGAAGCAAGAACGACAGAGCGAACACTGCAAACGTCTGGATCAACGCTAACGCAGGATCGTCGTTCGGAAAGAACACTTGCGCGATGACAACTGCGAAGTACGAATACGTGGCATAGTCGAACCATTCGATGAAGTTGCAGAAGAAGGACGCCGTTGCCACTTTACGTACGGTCTTGCTCTTTTCCGCGTCGAAACGAGCGTTATCTTTCATGGAAATCACCCTGGAACCACTTCAGATCGCTCGAACACGAACCCAATCCAAGAGTATTGAATATCCCCATCACAATCTCCTCTTCGAGGGCTCCCCTCCTATGATTTCGCCGTTTCATAGGGGCCCTCATCAGGCGAAACGCTATCCCTCATGACTTACGTTCCGCAACCGACAAAAAATGGTGGACTGCACCTTCCCTTATATAAGCACAGTCCACCATAATTAGCTATTACCGCAGAACAACGTCCGTGGGAATGTCGTCCTCGTCCATCAGGTCAACCTGAGCACGGCTGGCGCGCATGATGAAGTCATGCTTTGCCTTCTGGCCGCCACGGGCGAGCTTCTGGAGCACAACACCCTTCAGGCGAGGATAGTCGTTCAGGCCATACCACGCGAAAGCCGTACCGTTGACATAGCACTCGACGATGCTATGGACGGGAACCGCTACATCACGCTTAGCATCAAGATCCAGGTACTCCTGAATCTCGGTTGCGCACACGTCCTTAATGACTTCAGCGCTGATTTCCAGGTCGTGACCGAGCTGCTTGAGCTGGCGCTCAACTTCGCCCTGATCAGCATGCGGGAAATACGTAACGTCATACGTGACGGCGGCAACACCGGAAGCCTTGGCAAACGCCAGCAGGTCATCAAGAGAGATGAACTGGACATGCTCCTCCGTGCGCTCTTTGATGTCGAGCATTGCGGGGAACCCGGCGACGCCCTTTGCCTCGAACGCAGCTTTCAGCTGGTCCTCGGTCTTTGCGGTTTCGAAGTTTACCTTCGTTGCGATGTGCGTTAAGCGATTCGTAACCTTCATGACGCAGCCTCCTTTCAAAGGCACCTACGTCTAGCGCTGGCGGATGCTAGCGCTCCTCCTCCTTGGCAGCCTCTTCGGCAAGACGTTCAGACAGATTCTCAGCAACTTGCTGCCGCTTCTCCATCTTGGAACCCTGAATCATAGCCTTGACGGTCGGGAATGCGCCGCCGCCAACGATCAAGATGATGCCGATAGCAGTGTTGAGCGTAACGGGCTCACCGAACACGACCAGGCCGACGAACAGGGCAACGGGAACCTCCCAGTAGGCGATGGTGCTGTAGTCCATTGCCGGCAGGTTGCGGCCAGCGACCAGCAAGCAGCCCAGTGCGATAGGACCGCAAACGATCCACAGCAGAACAGCACCAATCCAGTTGAAGCCAGTGAAGTGAATCTCGGTGATCCAGTTGGTCTGGCCGGTGGCCATGCCAACGACGTTCATCAGGATAGCGATGACGCCCGCGCCGATAACGGCAAAGATGAAGTTGTACACACCACGAGCGGTCGTGTCAGCATCCTTACGATAGCCGTTGAAGAACATGGATGCGCCATAGAACACGCCGGACAGCAGGCCGAACATGTCGCCGACGATCTTCTGCGGGAATTCCGGGGTGGAAGTAGCCATGTTGAAGTCAAGGCCGAAAACATTGCCGCCCACGCCGAAGCCGAGAAGGCTCTCGCCGAACAGCATACCAATGAACACGACGCAGAGGCACACCCACTGCAGAGGGCTCATGGGCTCTTTACGGAAGATGCGAGCAAGCAGCACGCAGATAACCGGGCCGGTGTAAATGAACATAACGGCGTTTGCAACGGTGGTCATCAGCGTAGAGGTGACGTAGCATGCCAGGGACATGCCGATCATCAGACCGCCCAGTGCGATTGCGGGAGTGAGCTTGAGCTTCTTGAAGGTGGTGACCTTATGAGTGGCGACCATCAGGATCACGAAGAACACCACGCCCATGGCCATGCGGCCGAGCGCCATGATTGCGCCGATGGAGTCAGAGCCGTTCAGGCCCTGAGTTGCATCGAACATGTTGGTACGCGTAGCCCAACGGCTGAACAGCGGCACCAAACCCATGCCCGTTGCGGAAATGAGCATGAAGATAGTGCCCATTTTGCGATTCATTTGATAATCCTGGGAGCCATCCCCCTGGCCCGCAGTGTTGATTTCGTCTGCCATTGGTTCCTCCTTAAAAAACCAGTAGCATGTACAGGTGCCTCCAATTCACCCAATTTCGGTTCTGACCAAACTAGGTCGTGCTTGTTTCGATACCCCTATCTAAGCTCGATCCTGTCCGGTCGAATCGAAAACCCTTGTTGACTGGATTGGAAGGCGAACTAAAAAAGGGGCCTGGCTGAACTAGTCGTGCCAGGCCCCTTTCTATAACTTGTTCAGAGCCCTACGTGAGTAGGTTCTGGTTTAGGCCGATAGCCTAGTCCTCCCACATCTCCGGGTGGATGAGCGTGCAGTCCTTGACGCGGTTCGGGAAGTAGTCGAGGCACTCGCCCTCGCGGTAAACGTCAGCCGTGGAGCAGTGCAGGCCGCCACCGAACGGATAGGCGTCGCGCAGGTCAACGGGGATGACGTTCATGCCGAGCTGGTCCATCTGCTCCTGCTCGTGAACCTCGGAAGCCTCGACGATGACCGTGGAGGGATCCAGAACCAGGCAGTTCATGGACAGCCACACGGAGCTGTAGCACAGCGCGGGCGGCTCGTCATGAGCGGGCTGAGCAGCGTCGACGATCTGCCAATCGTTGGCCTCGAAAATCTCCTTCTGGCCCTCGGCGGGGTGACGATGCGGGTTGTTGATGATCAGGCCCGGACGCAGCGGCACGAAGGTTGCGTCGATGTGGATCGGGTAGGGGTCGCCCGGGAAGTTCATGGCATGGATGCGGTACTCGGGATAGTAGCGCTGGAACCACTCCATGGCGGTGCGGTTGGTGGTCAGGCCGTGCTGGATGAAGATATCCTTGCCCATGCGCATGAGGTCAGCGGCGTCCCACATCGGCTCGACTTCGGTGGTCACGAAGTCCTTGTTGGCGGTACGGACGAGACGCTCTTCCAGGGTGATCTTCTCGTCGTAGTAGTTGTGCTTGTAGGAAGCGTCGGTCAGACGAGGACGGGGAGCCTGGGTCCACAGGAACTCGGGATCCTCATCGAAGTACTGCTTCATGAGCGGCCAGTAGGCCAGGTACTCGAAGTAGCGGCAGCGGAAGGAGTTGGCGGAAGCCATGATCTCGTTGCCGACGGTCAGCAGGATGTCGCGCGGAGGCATGCAAGTCATCATGGAATCGTTGCGGAAGTCCGGCGTACCGATGGCCTGGTTCCACTGCAGAGGGGTCGGGCGGTCGACGACGACGCCGCGCTCCTCAACGGCCTTGACCAGGTTCTCGAGGCACTCGTTGCCACGCTCGACGGTGCGCAGCGGGCGCAGGCCCCACATGCCGCGCATCTCGGAGTCAACCGGCACCTTCTCAGAGGTTGCGGGCTCCTCGGGCGGGATCATGGAGTTATCGCAGCGGCCAACGATGACGCGCTTCAACGGATCCCAGTCGTTCCAAGAGTTGACAATCTTCGCCATGACTGTCTCCTTTCTTTGAAGGTGCTTCCTACACCTTCGACGATGCACACTACCTATTGTGTACCCTTTGGCTCAACCGGCCTTTTGATTTGAAATTCACTAAGAGGGAAAGATCACTTGGCAACCCTGTAAGTTCGTTTCATTTCGTGTTCCGGTTTTGCCGACGAGATAGTTATAACACCAGAGTTGTGCGCCTGCAATAGGTCATTTACACGTATTTTCAGGCACTTTGCACAAGTTCATTGTTCAGGTGCACAAAAATATGTAACAAAGTGGAAATACTCGTTTATGCATTTTTCGTCCGATTATTGGATATTTTCCTTGATTGAACCGATTCGCACGAATGATTATCGGTACGAATCGAATTTGCATGCATTTATATGGTCAAGTCTATGTTTCGCCAGAGGGCTCATATTTGCACAACCAATGGGAATAGCGCCCTCTGATAACCTTGGTCTATCGGTTTTCGGTTATTGCATCTGCGTAGCAATCCTCTTCTAGGAGCCGCGAACGGTTCCCTTGAAGCACTTAACGGCTTTTCGTTCTTGATACGGGGCTTTGCCGCTTGAGCACTCGCTTAAGCGGCAAATATTGCCGTTATTTGACCGTTTTCATGCTTCCCGTTTCATGATAAGGGCGGTTCACCGTGCCCATTGAGGCAAAAAGGCGGCGCAGCCTGCTTGCTGCGCCGCCCTCCGATGTGGCGATATGCTTGGTTTCGCTTTAATAGTACCTATAGTAGGCGGCGCAGCTGCCCTCGCTGCTGACCATGCATGGGCCGACGGGGTTCTCGGGCGTGCACACCTTGCGGAACAAGGGGCACTCGCTGGGCTCCATGCGGGCGCGCAGGACGTCGCCGCAGCGGCAGCCCTTGGGGTTGACGGTGGGCTCGATCTCGGGCTGGAAGCGCTTGAGCGCATCGAACTGCGCGAACTCCTCGCGGATGCGGTAGCCGCTGCCGGGGATATCGCCCAGGCCGCGCCAGGTGGCGGTGCAGGTTTCGAACACCTCGTCGATTGCGGCCAGGGCAACGGGGTTGCCTTGGGGCATGACGCCGCGTGCGTAGGCGATCTCGATCTCGGCGCGGCCCTCGTGCAGCTGGCGCACGATCATGGCGATGCCCTGGAGCACGTCGACGGGCTCGAAGCCCGTGACCACGCCGGGGATGCCGTATTCCTTCGCCAGGAACTCGAAGGGCTTCGTGCCCGTGATGGTGCCCACGTGGCCTGGCAGGATAAGCGCGTCGAGCTTGAGGTCCGGATCCTTCACGAGAGACTCCAGGGCGCCGGGCATGTTCTTGTGCGCGGCGAACACGCTGAAGTTCTTCAGCCCCATGGCGGCTGCGCGCTTGATGGCCATGGCCACCAGCGGCGTGGTGGTCTCGAAGCCCACGCCCACGAACACGATCTGGCGATCGGGGTTGGCCTTCGCCAGGGCCAGCGCGTCGAGCGGCGAGTAGCAGATCTGCACGCTACGGCCTGCCGCCTGCTCCTTGAGCAGGCTCGACGTGCTGCCGGGCACGCGCGTCATGTCGCCGAACGTGGCTATGGTCACGTTCGGGATGCGGGCAAGGGCGATGACGGCGTCGATATCGCGGTTCGAGGTGACGCATACGGGGCAGCCCGGGCCGGACGAGAGGCACACGCCGTCGGGCATGAGGTTGCGGATGCCGTTGCGCGCGATGGCCACCGTGTGCGTGCCGCACACCTCCATGAGCGTGGCGCCTCCTTCCGGCGCGAGCTTGCCGATGGACTCGATGAGGCCGCGGGCGAGCTTCGGGTCCTTGAACGCCGCCAGCTCGTTTTGCATGGTGCCGGCGTCGACCGTGCGGCTGCGATGTATGTTTTCGGGTTGCATGATCGTATTCCTTGGTACGAGGGGTGAAATGCGAAAAGCCGACCGCCTGCGCGCCGCGATGCTGCAAGCGGTCGGCCGGTTAGGCGTTGCCTAGGCCGTGGTGGCGGGCAGCTCGTCGCCCGCAAGGTCGGGGAACTCCTTGATGAGGTCGATGGTTTCCTGCGCGTAATCGGGATCGACCACCTCGATGGCGAAGCCGGCGTGCACGAGCACGAAATCGCCGACGCCCGCCTGCGGCGTGAGGTCGATGGACACGCTGCGCGTGACGCCGAGGATGTCCACCGTGGCCATGCCGTCGCCGTCAAGCTGCGCAATCTTCGCGGGAATAGCTAGGCACATTCGCTGCCTTCTTCCTTCCATGATGAGACATTTTGAGGATGCGCTGCCGGGCGCTTGGGCGCCTTCCGAGCTGCTACTTCCCCGCCGTCTCGTCTGTTTGTCTTGCTGCCCATGCTACCACAGCCTGTCCGTAGGAGATGCAGCCGTCGCTGGGCGGCAGGTCGCGGTTGAGCGCCACGGTGAAGCCGTTGCCCTGCAGCGCCGGCACGACGTGCTCGAGCAGGTAGCGGTTGAGGAACACGCCGCCCGACAGCGCGACCGTGGTGATGCCGTACAGGCTTTGCACCAGCTGAGCAGCCATAACGATGGCGTTCACGAACGCATCGTGGAAGCGGCGCGCGATGGTTGCCACGGAGACGCCGGAGGCGATGTCGTCGAGGAGCGCCTTGAACGCCGGCGCGGCATCGAACAGCAGGACCGACGTGTCGAGCGCGGTGCTGGTTTCCGTGGCCGTATTCTTCACGACATCTATATGGTAGGCGTCGGTGGCCGGCAGCCCCTCGGGGACCGCGCCCATGGCCGCCTCGAGCTCGATGGCCGGCTGGCCGTCGTAGGACGGCTGGCGGCAAACGCCGAGCAGCGCGCTGGCCGCGTCGAACAGGCGCCCGACCGAGGAGGTGTAGGG
>ERZ1034913.608-NODE-608-length-27218-cov-14.311600_pt1 | contig 27218 bp, 22 predicted proteins | sample MGYA00520697_ERZ1034913 | MGnify/ENA primary metagenome ERZ1034913 (study PRJEB33766, sample SAMN09781786) | gut metagenome | biome: gut microbiome | host: Homo sapiens | place: Madagascar | study: EMG produced TPA metagenomics assembly of the PRJNA485056 data...
CCCAACGGCAGCGGCAAGACCACCCTCATCAAGCTGGCCAACGGCCTGCTGCAGCCCACCGGCGGCAGCATCAAAATTGCCGGCATGGCCCCCGGCCCGGACACCAAGGCCCTTGTCTCCTACCTGCCGGACGCCGACTGGCTGCCGGACTGGATGCGTGTGGAGCAGCTGGTGGAGATGTTCGGCGATTTCTACGCCGATTTTGACCCCGCCAAGGCCAGCGAGATGCTGGCAAAGCTGAACCTCTCCCCCAAGGCAAAGCTCAAGACCCTCTCCAAGGGCAACAAGGAAAAGGTGCAGCTCATCCTGGCCATGAGCCGCAACGCCCGGCTCTACCTGCTGGATGAGCCCATCGGCGGCGTGGACCCGGCCGCCCGGGACTACATCCTTTCCACCATCCTGAACAACTACCAAAAGGACGCAACGGTCATCCTGTCCACCCACCTCATCGGCGACATCGAGCCCATTCTGGACGAGGCCATCTTCCTGAAGGACGGCAGAGTGTTCGCCCACCGCAACGCCGAAGAACTGCGCGAGACCGAGGGCAAGAGTGTGGATGCATATTTCCGGGAGGTATTCAAATGCTGAAGAAACTGTTAAAATACGAGTTCAAGGCCACCGGCCGCGTGTACGGCGGGCTGTATCTGGCCATTCTGGCCGTGGCGGTCCTCATGGGCGTTTCCTTCCAGATCCCCGCCCTTTTGGTGCACACCGCGCCCATTGCCGTGCTGATGCTCGTGTATATGGGTCTGGGCGTAGCCATCGCCGTCATGACCGTTCTCAGCATCATCCAGCGCTTCACCCGCAACCTGCTGGGCCGCGAAGGCTACCTGATGCACACCCTGCCTGTGAGCAATGCACAGCTCATTCTCGCCAAGCTCATTCCCAGCATCCTCTGGGTGCTGTGCAGCATTGTTGTCGTGCTGCTGTCCTTTGTTCTGTTCAGTCTGTTCGGGACCCTCAATTCCGCTGCCGTGTCTGAATTTTTCCACGCCTTCTCCCGCTACGGCAGCGAGATCGGCAAGCTGCTGAGCTCTGTCATCAAGGGTTACGGCGTTACGCTGGTGCTCATGGTGCTGGAATGGCTGGCTTCCCTCACCTGCTCCATTCTGTGCATCTACACGGCCTGCATGATCGGCCACTGGTGCAAAAAATATTTCGTAGCGGTGAGCATTGCAGCCTTTGTGGTGCTGAACGTGCTGCAGAACCAGCTGCTGAACCTGCTGCCCTATAACACCACCAACACCGGCCTGGACCTGGTGTTCAGCACATCCGCCGGGGACGGCAGCATCGTGTACACGGTCACCGGCAACAAGACCTACCTCTGGGCCGTGCTGGCCGCACTGGCTGCCGACCTGGTGCTGTGCGCGGTCTACTTTGCCGCCACCAGCTGGCTGATGCAGAATAAGCTTGATCTCGAGTGATCTCCCATAGAGAAAGCCCCTCACCGTTTGGTGAGGGGCTTTCTGCATTTTTATCAGAACATCAGCACTCGTCGTACTGCTTCTGCAGGTACTGCAGGCACTGCACCGAGTTTTCCGGCGTGGTGTTTTCCAGCGTGGCGAAGATATAGGGCTTTTCCTGCTTTGCAAAGCGCAGAATGGTGCGGTAATCGCCCATGCCGCCCTGCCCGGCACCGGTGGCCGCCAGCTGGCCGCCGGCATCCTTGCGCAGGAAATCCTTGAAGTGGATCATCGCAATATCCTTGCCCAGCAGTTCGATGGCCTCGGCAAACACTTCCTCGCGGCGATCCACATTCTCCATGTTCAGCAGGTTGACCGGGTCAAACAAAATTTGCAGGTTCGGGCTGCCGATCTCGTCCAGCACGGTGCGGGCGCGCTTGGCGTCATACACGATGTGCTTGACCACCGGCTCGATGGCAATGGTCACGCCGTACTGTTCGGCGCAGCGCACCACCGGCTTGAAGTTCTTGATAAAAGTGGAAAGCGCAGCATCACTGCGGCACTCCGGGCAGAACTTGTACTCGGCATTGGGCGCACCGGTCTCGGTGCCCACCATGCCGCAGCCCAAAAGGCTTGCAAAGCGGATGTGGGCGTAATATTTTTCCTGAATGGCGTGCAGGGCGTCCGCATCCGGGTGGGCAAGGTTCAGGTAGTTGCCCAGCACCGCAATGTCAATGCCATTCTTCTCGAACTGGTGCCGCAGATACAGCGCATAGCCGGGTGTCAGGGCACCGGGCGTGTTGGGCACCTCTTTCAGGGACTTGCTCAGGGCCACGTGGGCGCAGGTGAAGCCCTTCTGGCGCACCAGCGGCAGCACCTGTTCCAGCGGCAGCTTTTCGGCGTCGTGCAGACGCAGGCCGAATTGGATCATGAAAACGTCCTCCTTTTCCCGCAGGGCGGGGATGTTGGCTCCATTATACACCAAAATGTCCCGGCAGAAAAGCGGCGGCCTTTGCCCCGGCCGCAGTTTTCCCTACTCTGCGGCGCGGGTAAGCCTTGCCAACCGTGCACCCTGCGTGTTAGAATAAGGTGTTACCTGCTAAAATTTTTTGCCAGGGAGGGAAAACGGTGCATCGTTCCATGACGCTGAAGCAGCGCATCACGCTGGGGCTGGCTGCCTTTCTGCTGGCACTGGCCGTCCAGATCTTTCTCAGCTTTTATCAGTCCGGCACCGTGATGCAGCGGCTGGACGACCAGATGGGCCAGTTCAACGCCATCAGCCGGTTTCAGGGCGGCGTGGAGCGCGGGCTGACCGTCCTTGGCGATTACCGCTGGGAGTACGGCGACGCCGACGCCCTGCTCAGCGGGCTGGACAGCGCGTTTTCCACCACCGACGCCTGGCTGTGGCGCATCGACGGCAGCCTCGAGACCGTGAGCGAGGAAGAATATCTGCTCTACAGCGCCGTGTGCACCACCTATAAAAGCTACACCGCCCTTGTAAAGCAGTTGGAGGCCGCTGTCCGCACCGGCGATGACGCCGGAGCCGCCCGGCTCTACTACGACCAGGTCCTGCCCTGCGGCAGCTACCTGCGCCAGTACACCCAGCAGCTGCTGAACACCGCCATCTCGGACGCCCAGGGCACCTACACTGAGGTGTCCGCCCTCAGCGGCCGGGTGAAGTGGGCCCAGACCGTGGTGGCCACCGTCTGCCTGGTGCTGGGCTGCTTCATGGCCTGGTCGGTGATCCGGCTGCTGGACCCGGTGCAGCAGATGATCGGTGCGTCCCGCGACATCGTGGCGGGCAAATACGACACACCGGACGTGCCGATCCCCGGCGGCGGCCGCGAGATCGTCCAGCTGACCGACGCCTTCAACAAAATGAAGCACTCCATGGCCCAGCAGATGAACACCCTGCAGGAGCGGCACGACTGTGACCATTACGCTGAAACAGAGCGAGTTGAAAGCGCAGGCACCCGTCTCAAACGATTAAGTCTGTTTTTTTCAGGAAAGAGAACGGAAACTTCCGTTCTCTTTTTTTGTCGTTGTGGTATCCTTTTTTCAGAGGAAAGAGAAATGGAGGAGACCCATCATGAAAAACAAGCAGATCCAGCTCGCCGCCCTGACTGTCGCTGTCGCCGCCGGCGTGATGGTCCAGCCTGTCAAGGCTCACGCGGAAGAAGCTCTGGAACCTCAGACTGCGCCGGAAGCTGAAAGTTCTTCGGCACAGGAACAGGCCCCCGAAGCGGCCGAGCCTGCCCAGAGCGATGAGGAGATCATTGCCGGGAACGAAGAAATTGCAGAAAAGGACGAGGAAACGGTAAAGGAGAACGCTTCCAAGGACGAAGCGAAGGCTCCCGATGCCGAAACACCCACAGCGGGTGCTGCGGGAACCGGTTCTTCTGAGGACGGTACCCCGGAGGAAGGCGGCGAGACCGACCCGGAAACACCGGATGAGAAAGACACCGTTGACACCGATGCTTCTGCGCGTGAGGACACAGAGGGCGGCGAAGGAGCCGACTCCAAGGAAACCGACGCGGCGGAGAAAGCCGACTCTGACAAAAAAACAGGAGCAGGGCGAAAAGGTCATTGAAAGCGGCAGTGATGTTGTGGATAAAGGCCAGAACGGCAGTTCCGTCACCGACTACAACGACGCCGTCAAGGACCAGAACGAAGCCGCCAAGGATTATAACGATACCGTCACCAAGGAAAACGAGAGCAAGACCGACGATGCGGAGCTTGCCGCCGCCAAGGATGCACTGGATGCTGCGCAGAAAGAAGTAGAAAAGGCCCAGGAAGCCGTGGATGCAGCTACTTCCATCGAGGAGCGCAACGCCCTGATCGAGAAGCTGAACGAGGCGGTGGAAAAGAAAAAGCGTAAAACAAAAGATCCGAACTTTTCTCCTGCTTGGAAAAGTTCGGATCTTTTTTATAAGATTCCTCCCGGCAGACACAGCAGCATCCTCCCGGACAAGCTGCATCGTCTGGTTGACCACAAAACCTTCCCGGGTGGTCTTTTTTCTGGCAGGCTTTATGCTTCTTGGCATAAAGCCAAAGTGGTGATCATCACGATGACCCCCACCACTTCAGCCAAGCGAATTTTAATTTGATTTTTGAATGGAAAACTGAAACGTGCTTCCCTTTTCTACCACAAAACAGGCATCTTCATGCGGTTTTGCGCCCCAGCTATTGTCGCCGCCCACGCCGCGCTGGAACTGTGCGCACCGCACGACGGTCTTGTTGTCATTGCGGGGCAGCTCGTACAGATGCCGTGCGTTTTCCAGTTCATGGGGTGTGTAAGGCAGGGCCGAGAAGGTCATGCCGCTGTCGCTGCAAAAGCGGATACCCGGAATGCTGCCAACGACGTCTGCTTTGTATACGCTCGTGCGGCTGCCGCATTCCTGTGGGTAGACCGGGCTGTACCGGGCAAAATCCTGCCAGACACTGTAACTCCACGCGCCCATCCGGCCGCCTGCGGTGCGGTCGGCCACCGTTTCACGGGGGCCAAGGCCCAGGTAGGAGACTTCGGTCAGTTCCCGGCGCAGCGGGAAGATCAGGCCGAACTCCGGCAGCTCTGCCCTTTCCCCCTGCCACATCATGGTAATGTCACAGCGGCCTGTGCCGTCGATTGCAAAATCCACGGGCAGCTTCTGGCCGTCCGGCAAAGTGTAAACTGCATGGACCACTGCACACGCTCCCCTGCCTTCGGTCGTCAGATCATCGCACCGGGCGTACAGACCAGCTGTTTTCCAGAAGGCAAACGCGAAGGGCTCGGCACAGCCCTCATCGTTGTTGGTGGGCGCGCGCCAGAAGTTGGGGCGCACTGTATCATCCAGCAGCTGCACACCGTTATACCGGATGGAAACAAGGCCCTTGCCCCGGCTAAAGAGGTACTCGAAACTGTCCCCTCTCACGCCGATGTTGCAGTCCATCTCCACAAATTCCGGCGCGGGGACGGTCAGCCGGGCAGAAGCGTGATTGTGCCACAGCTGCCCGAACGCGGCCTCATACCCAGCAGGCACACCGGGCACTGCTTCCCGCTGGACGGCGGTGACCGTCATGCAGGCCAGGCCGCACTCCGGCAATGCGAACGGGAACGGAATGTGCGCGGTTTCACCGGGCGCGCAGGCCGCCCGGAGGATAGCTCTGCGCTCCTGCCTGCCGTTGACCGAGGATGCAAACACAAGGTCGTAAGCGTTCAGGTCGGTGAACAGGTTCCGGTTTTCGAGAATCGCTTCCGTATCGGTCAGGGTGATCTTGACCGGTGCATAGGCTGCTTTCACCGTGTCCATCTTTGGGGTGTTGCGGCGGTCGGGCAGCACAAGGCCGTCGATGCAGAACTCCCGGTCGGTGGGGCGGTCGCCGAAGTCGCCGCCGTAGGCAAAGGTGGGCTTGCCGTCCGGGCCGGTCACTTCGATGCCGTGGTCGATGTACTCCCAGATAAAGCCGCCCTGATACAGCGGTTCCTCGTAGGCATACTCGGTGTAATCGGTGATGCCGCCGCAGCTATTACCCATGGCGTGGCTGTACTCGCACATGATGAAAGGCTTTTCCGGGTGCTCTTTCAAAAATGCCCGGATGCCTTCCACCGGGGTGTACATCTGGCTCTCCATGTCGGAGGTGGCAGGATATTCCCGGTCCCAGAAAATGCCCTCATAGTGTACAAGGCGGTTGGGGTCGGCATGGCGGAAATATTCGCTCATCTCCCACAGCGTTTTGCCGCCGTGGCTCTCGTTGCCGCAGCTCCAGATCAGGATGGCCGGGTGGTTTTTGTCCCGCTCCAGCATGGCTTCGGCGCGGGACAGCACAGCCTCCCGCCACTCCGGGCGGGCACCGGGCAGGGTCCACTCGTCGGAGCCGTCGGCCCCCAGCTTCTGCCAGGTGCCGTGCGTTTCCAGATTCGTTTCCCCGATGACATACAGGCCGTATTCATCGCACAATTGCAGGAAATACGGGTCGTTTGGGTAGTGGCTGGTGCGCACGGCATTGACGTTGTGGGCCTTGAGGTTCTTCACGTCCCAGAGCATTTCCTCCCGGCTGACCGTGCGGCCGGTCTTGCAGCTCCATTCGTGGCGGTTGACGCCCTTGAACACGATGCGCTTGCCGTTGAGCAGCATCCGGCGGTCTTTCAGTTCGAACTTGCGCAGGCCAACTTTCAGGCCAGTGTGTTCCACCAAATTGCCCTCGTCCAGCAGGGCAATTTCGGCGTAGTACAGGTTCGGCTGTTCGGCGCTCCACAGGGCAGGATGCTCCACGGTAAACGTGAAAGAAACGTCCTGCACATCCGGTTCCACGTCGGGGTCGGCTTCGCCTTTGCCGAACACCACACCGCTGTCATATTCGGCAGGCTCGCCGACCTCGGCGGACTGTTCCTGTCCGTTAAAAACAACAGACACCCATCCAGCGCCGCTGATTTTGCAATCGAAGGTGACTTTCGCACTGGAGAAGTCGCCTTCAAAATCCTGCTTCACAAACACATCTTCCAGGTGCAGCTGCGGCTTTGTGAACAGTTCCACCGAGCGGAACAGGCCGCTCATGCGCCAGAAGTCCTGATCTTCCAGCCAGCTGCCGGACGAGAAGCGGTACACCTGCACGGTCAGCTCGTTTTCGCCGGGGCGGACGGCCTCGGTCATGTCAAATTCCGCCGGGGTGAAGGTGTCTTCCGTGTAGCCGATGTAAACGCCGTTGCACCACACGGCGGCGGCGCTGTCGGCCCCGTTCAGGCGCAGGTAGCAGCTGGCCCAATTCTCCGGCAGGGTAAAGCTGCGGCGGTACTCCCCTACCGGGTTATACTCCTGCGGGATCTGGCCGGGGTGCAGCTTTTCGTGGCCGTCCCAGGGGTACTGGGTGTTGACGTAGTGGGGCGCGCCGTAGGGCTGGCCGGGCTTTTGCAGGCTCTGCATCTGGATAAAGCCGGGCACGGTCAGGGTGTCCCAGTCCGTAAAGGGCGCGGTCAGGTTTTCCGCGTAGCGGAAGTTCCACTCGCCGTCCAAACTGACCGTCAGCGGCAGTTCGGGGCTGGTCTGATCGGCAAAATGGGCGTGGGCAGGCAGACGGTTCTGCTGGAAAATTTCCGGGTTCGCCAAAAGCTCCGGGGTAATGGGGGTACGCAAAGGCATGGTTGCCACCTCTTTCGCATTTCTATCCTCATTATAGCACAGGAAGATAGAAAAACAGCCGTACAAAAACGACTGTTTTTCTGAAATTTCCCGTTATTCTGCTTCGTCGAAAATCTCGGTATTCAGAACGGTATGCCCCTTGGCAATATGGTACTTCATGGCAGGCAGATGGACGTTGGTGAAATACAAACTGGTGTTGGGGTCGCAGCCGATGACAAGCGGCTCGCCCTCGCCGTGTACCGCACAGCGCAGGGTGTCGCAGCGCGCTTCAGCCGTGCCGTTCTCCACGGCTTCGGCGTAGCCCGGTGCAAAATTCGGCACCGCAAAGCCGCAGTCGTAGGCATCGCAGTCATAGATGCTGTCGATCTCGTGATGACGGCGGTGACCGGTGGCAGTGGGGGTAATGGTGGTCGTGACTTCGATACCGGGGAACGGCAACCACTGGGCCGTGACCGAACCGGCTTCCACCTTCCACGCCTTGCTCACCTTGCGGACGAATACATTGTCGTCGAGCACAAAGGCCAGCATACTGTCCGGCGCGGCCTGATGGAGCACTTCGCGGCTGCGGGAGGCGCAGAAGCCGAAACGGGTGTCGTAGGCAAATTTTGCATACTTTTCCGGGAACTGGCCGTGGCCATGGCCCTCGTTGACACCGGCGGCGTAAGCCGTCACCCGGCCTGCCCGGCGCTGCACCAGCATATTGGCAAAGGGCATGGGCTTGAGGCTGTCCAGCGCAGGCATGGGGGCCGCTTCGGCTGACCAGAACGGATGGTCGTCGGGCAGAGCCAGCAGCAAAAAGCACTTCATGCCCCAGTAGGGGGAACCGGGTGCGTTGTACCGCTCGGCCATGTACATCTGCGGGTAGCAGTAGCCGATGGTCAAAATGCCGTCCCGGTCGAACATTTTCTGCGAAAGCCACCACTGGAAGTTGCGGACGATGAGCCCCTTCATCACGGGCAGGGGCAGCGGTTCCAGCCCGGCCCAGATGCAGGCCGCCCAGAAGCAGTTCTGTGCAAAGCGGTACGACAGGCTGCGGCCAAAAGGCAGGGCCGCACCGTTTTTATCAAACCAGTAGACGAACTGCTGTGCGAACAACTCCGCGCGGCTGCGGTAGAGCGCGGCGCGCACCGGGTCGGTGTCGGCGGCAAACCTGGAGTATAGAAGTCCGTAATACTGGATGGCCCAGGGGATGTAGTAGTCCTTCTGGACGGAAGCACCGTCGGTGGACCAGCCGTCGCCGCTGTAGTAGCTGTCGATCTTGCAAAGGCCGTCTTCCAGCAGTTCCGGGCTGTAGGGCATATCCACGCTCTTGAGGGCAAGGTTCACAAGGATGCGGAAGAACTGCCAGTTGCAGTCCGGGATGGTGTGTTCGTTGATCTGGCCGAGCCACGCGGCAAGATTCTTTTTCTCATTGTCTGCAAGCGGGGCCCACACCTTTTCCGGTGTGGTGAGGATGCCGCACGCGATGGCGGCCATTTCCACATAGCACTGGTCATACTCACCAGTTTTGCCCCAGTATTCGGGGTTTTCCGGGTCCGAGCCGGCGGCAAGACCCTTGCGGTAGATCTCTTCAAATTCCGGGTCAGAGCCGCCGCCTACCCAGAAGGGTACCAGCGCCCACAGCGGGCGGCTGAAGGCTTCCAGCTCAATGGCGTTCCGGTCGTAGGTCACACCCGTCTCGCCCAGATGCAGCCGGGCACAGCCCGCCGAATAATAGGGCTTGAGCGGGTCGAGAAATTTGTGCATCAGTGCGGTAAAGTCCGCTTTAGTCTGCAAGTTCATCACCAGTACATCTCCCAGTCTTTGGTCAGGCGGGTCAGCGCCTCCATGTAGAAGTAATCGCCCCAGCTGGTGCATTCGTCCACGCCCTCCGGGGTGCAGGTGTTGTAGGGGCTCTTTTTGCTGTAGGTGCCGTGGAGCAGCTGGCCGGAACCGAGGGTGCCGGGCTGGACGGTGTAGTTTGCAGCCAGCGAACCCAGCATCTGCCGGGCCAGCGTGCGCCACTGTTCGGCTTCCTCGTCGCCCACATACTTGGCGGCTTCCAGCAGGCCGCAGGCCACGATGGCCGCCGAGGAGGAATCCCGGGGCTCACCGCTTTCCGGCGCAAAGATCATATCCCAGCAGGGGATCAGATCCTCTGGCAGACGGGAGAGGTAGAAGTCCAGCGCCTTGCGGAATACATCGAGGAACTTTTCGTCGTGGGTGTAGGTGTAGCCAATGGCACTGCCGTAGACGCCCCAGGCCTGTCCCCGTGCCCAGAAGCTGTCGTCCTTGTAGCCCTGACAGGTGCGGCCGCCCTTTGGGGTACCGTCCGGGTTCATAAAGAAGGTGTGGTAGGTGCTGCCGTCCGGCCGGAAGGAGTTGGCCAGTGTGGTGGCGGTGTGGGCGGCGGCAATTTCACGGTAATGGTCGTCACCGGTCACCTGACTTGCCCAGTAGAGCAGCGGCACGTTCAGCATACAGTCGATGATGTAGCGGTAGTTGTCGGGGTCATCCATGGTGCCCCAGGCCTGCAAAAACTTTCCGCTGGATTGGTAGCGGGTCAGCAGCTGGTCTGCGGCAGCGATAGCGGCCTGCCTGCCCTTTTCGCTGCCCACCAGCTTCCACGCCGCCACGCAGGTAGGGCTGTAGAGGAAGCCCATGTCGTGGTGGTCCACTTCCACCTTGCGGGCAATGCGGTCCGCAAAGCTGTCCACCTGAATGAGGGCGGCGTTCTTGAATTTTTCCTCTCCGGTAGCCTCGTAGGCCAGCCAGATCTCACCGGGCCAGAAGCCGCAGGTCCACTGGTTATTCGCACAGCCGGGGTAGATGCCGTCCACGCTGGAGTGGTTCTGGCACTGCCAGGTGTACAGCGGCAGGTTGGTCTCCACCTGTTTGCAGGCGTTGGCCAGCGCCTGTTTTGCCTCGGCGTCGGTCATCGCATGGTTTGAATAGGATTTCATATCATTACTCCTTAAATCCAAAAGTCGGGATGTTCTTCCAGCGTTCCCGGAGGAAATGCGCGCCCAGCTTGGGGCGGCGGTCCCGGGTGAACAGGCCCTTCTTGTTGCCGTCCACACGCATCGGGCCCTGCACGGTGTCATAGTCCGCAAAGTTCCAGACGAATTCTCCCACAAACCACGGGCGCTTGTCAAACTCGGCGTCCAGCCGGTGGTAGAACTCCACCTGAAATTCCTCGCTGAACATCTCGGCCCCGGTGGTGTGCAGGCCGGCGACGGTGTCCGCGCCGTACTCGCTCATCATCACGGGCTTGTGCTGGTCTGCCCAGAAGTCCAGCTCCTGATCCAGGCCGTAACAGGCGGCGTCCATGTCACCGGAGAGGTTGTACCAGCCGTAATAGCGGTTGATGCACACAATGTCCATGGTCCGGGTGGTGATATCCTTGATGTAGTCGTTCTGGCAGCAGACGAGGGTGACGGGGCGGTCCTGCGGGTCCAGTTGATGCGCCAGCTCATAGAGCGGGTGCCAGTAGTCGTAGGCGTCCTGGGGGAAGTGTTCCAGATCCGGCTCGTTGCCCAAACTCCACAGCACGACGCAGGGGTGATTTTTGTCCCGCTGGATCATCTCGGTCAGCACCTGCCGGTGGTGCTCGGCAATCGGGTACTCCTTGTAGGGGTTCACCTCGGCTCCGCCGCCGATGCCCACCGCCGGGGTCTCGTCCATGACGAGGATGCCCTCCCGGTCACACAGATCGTAGAATTCCTCCGCGTAGGGGTAGTGGCTGGTGCGCACGGCGTTGGCGTTGGCCCAGTGGACGAGGTTCACGTCTTTGATATTCAGCACCGGGTCGAAGCCCCGGCCATGGGCGGTAAAGTCCTCGTGCTTGCAGAAGCCCTTGAAGTAGAGGGGCTTGCCGTTCAAAAGCACCTGTGTGCCCCGCACCTCCATGCTGCGCACGCCAAAGGTCTGGTCGTAAACATCGGCCCCGCAGGTGACATGCAGAGTGTAAAGGTACGGGGTTCCGGGCTTCGGCTCCCACAGCTGCACGTTTGGGATGCGCAGGGTGCCCCCGGCCCCTTCTGCGCTTGCAACAGCATTGCCCTCGGCATCCAGCACGGTGACGGCAACGGGTGCAGTGCCCACGGTCCGGACGCTGTAGTTTACGGTGCCGTCGGTCTGCGGCACGATGGTCACATCCTCGATATAGATTTCCGGGGTGGTATAGAGCCACACCGGGCGGTGGATGCCTGCATAGTTGAAGAAATCAAAATTCGGGCGGTTCTGTTTGGCCGCGAACCGCTTGGCGGCTTCCACGCTGGGGATGCCCGCGTTGTCCGAGCCGAAGAAGGCCAACTGGCCCTCCTCGTTGCCCACGGGCAGGGTGCTGTGGTTCACCCGGTTGTCGCAGGCCACGGTGAGCAGAGCTGTCTCGCCGGGGTGCAGCAGGCCGGTGACATCTGCTTCAAACGGGGTGAACCCGCCCTTGTGCTGTGCGATAAGCTGACCGTTGAGCCAGACCTTTGCCGTGTGGGTCACAGCACCGAACCGCAGCACCACCCGCTGCCCGGTGCAGAACACGGGCAGGGTCACCTGCCGCTGATACCATGCCCAGCCGTAATGGCGGCGCAGGGCGGTGGTCTGGTCGTTCTGGTCGTTGTAGCTGGCGGGCACCGCAATGGGCTGGGACTGGGGCAGCGGCTTTGCCGGGTCGAACTGGGCTTCGTCGCAGCTGCCCAGCTGGAAATCCCATGTGCCGTTCAGGCTCAGTTTCAGGCGGGATGCGTTTTGCTGTGGATATAACATAGAAATCGTTCTCCTAGATTTGATGGCCCGCCCTCTCCGTCACGCCTTACGGCGCGCCACCTCTCCCAAGGGGAGAGGCAAGAACCTGACCGAAATGTCCTTGGCTCTCCCTCTGGGAGAGCTGTCACCGAAGGTGACTGAGAGGGCGAGGATGCTTCCAAAAACAAAAAAGCGGGACGCGGGTATTGCCCACGCCCCGCTTACGGGTGATTGGTTTAGCCCTTGATGCCGGTGGAGGCCACGCCCTGCACGAAGTATTTCTGCAGGGACAGGAACACGATCAGCACCGGGATCAGAGCGACCACGGACGCTGCCATGATCAGGCCATATTCGGCCGAATACTGGGTGATGAACATGCGCAGGCCGATCTGGATGGTCTTGAGCTCGGTCTTGGTCAGGTAGATCAGGGGGCCCAGGAAGTCGTTCCAGGTGTTGACGAAGGTGAAGATGGTCAGCGTGGACAGCGCGGGCAGGCTCAGCGGCAGCATGATGTGCCACCAGATGCCGTATTCGCTCAGGCCGTCGATGCGGGCGGCCTCACACAGCTCGCTGGGCACGCCCTCGTAGAACTGCTTCATCAGGAACACGCCAAAGGCACTGAAGGCCTGCAGGCACATAATGGCCAGATGGGTGTTGTTCAGGTGCCAGGAGCTCATCATCATGAACTGGGGCACCATGTAAGCCTGCCAGGGCACCGCAATGGTGGCGATGTAGCCCAGGAACAGCACATTCTTGCCCTTGAACTGCATTTTTGCAAAGGCATAGGCCGCGAAGGACGAGGTGAACAGCTGCAGCAGGGTGACGACCACGGTGATCTTGACCGTGTTCTTCACAAAGGTCAGCAGCGGGATCTGGGTCCAGATGTCCACGTAGTTCTGCCAGCGGGGATTTTTCGGGATCCACTGGATGGGGAAACCGAAGACGTCTTTGTTCAGCTTGAAGGACGAAGACAGCATCCACAGGAAGGGCAGTAGCATACAGGCTGTGATGACGATGAGGAAGAAATAGATCAGGAACTTGGAGATGAAATTGCGGCGCTTCTGGGAAGCGTGGTTTTTGATAACAGCGGCAGCCATGATTTTCTTCCTCCTTTCTCAGTTTTCGCCTTTGGAGCCGCGGAACTGGATGACCGTAACGATCAGCACCAGTACGAACAGCACCATGGCAATGGCACTTGCGTAGCCGTATTTCGGGGTGTTGACAAAGGCGACGTTGTAGATGTAGTACACCAGCGTCATGGTCGCGGTGCCGGGGCCGCCCTGGGTGATCATGTACATCTGGTCATACACCTTGAAGCCGGAAATGGTCAGCATGATGACCACGAAGAAGGTGGTGGGCCGCAGCTGCGGCAGGGTGATGTGCCAGAACTGCTGCCAGCGGTTGGCACCGTCCAGCTCAGCGGCCTCGTTCAGGTCGGGGTTGCAGCCCTGCAGACCGGCCAGATAGATGACCATGTAGTAGCCCATGTTCTTCCAGACACTGAACAGGATGACCGTCAGCATTGCGGTGTCCTTGCCGGCCGCCCAGCGGGGCAGGTCCTCCACCGCCACATTGAAGAACTGGTTCAGGATCATGTTGATGGGACCCATGGAAGGGTTGAAGATCATGTTCCACACCGCTGCCACCGCAACCAGCGAAGCAACGTAGGGGAAGAATGCCACGGTACGGAAGAAGTTGCGCAGCTTCACGTTCTGGTTCAGCAGCACGGCCATGGCCAGCGAGCAAGCCAGCGTCAGCGGCACCGTGCCAATGACATAGACGATGGTGTTTTTCAACGCGGCCTGGAAGATCTTATCGGTGGTAAACAGCTTGATGAAGTTGTCCAGCCCGATAAACTGGATCGCATGGCGGCCATCCCAGGAGCAGAAGGCCAGCGCAATGGCGAACACCATGGGCACCAGCGTGAACACGCAGAAACCGATGAAGTTCGGCGCGATGAAGGAATATGCGATGAGCGAATCGCGGGTGGATTTTTTGAGCACTTTACGGGGAGCTTTCTGCGCTGCGGCAGTGGTGCTTGCCATAAAAGAGCCTCCTTTCCCAAAAGAAGCGAAGATTTTTTGCAAAAAAAGGAGCGAGGCGGGCGATGATAAGACCCGCCCCGCTCGGACAGAGCTTTTCCCGGCATGCAGATCGCCGGAATTTCAGAATGGGAGATAAAACGCGAACAGAAGAATTTTTTAAGCGATGATGAAGGAGAACAGCAAAGCAAAGCGATGGAATACTTATCAGCCCAGAACAGCGGGGACCTGATCGTTCATGTTCTGGATGCCCTCGTCCACGGTCTCGCTCATGGTCATGATGGCGTCATGCTCGGCATTGAGGATGGTCTCGATGTCAGAAGCGTACTGGGTGTACGGCATTTCCAGATAGACATTGCTGGTGGTCAGGGCATCCACAGAGTTTGCATCGTCGGGGAAGCCCTCGGTGGACTTGATGATGTCGCTGGTGGCAGAAGATCCACAGGCCGGGAAGGTACCGGTCTTGGCAATGGCCTGGGCGCCGTCCTCGGAGACACACCAGTTGATAAAGTCGGCAGCAGCGTCCGCCTTGGGAGAATCCACGTTGATGGCCAGGCTGGTCACGGTGCCCAGGGTGGAGCCTGCGGGTGCACCGGCGGGGTGCGGATACTTGACGATGCCCCAGTTGAACTTGGTGTCGGCATCCTTCATGTAAGCTTCCAGCGTGGAGATGAACCAGCTGCCCATGTTGACCATTGCGCACTGCTGATTCTCAAAGGCAGCAGAATAATGCAGAGAAGAAGTCTTCAGGTAGCCGTAGTCCATGCAGATGCCGTCCTTCTGCTGGGCAATGACCATATCGTAGGTGGGCTTCATGAAGTCGTAGTTGCCGTCGATGATGGTGTTCTTGCCGTCCAGAATGGAGAACAGAGAAGCGGCGGAGCGCCAGGTGTGGTAGTGGCAGCCGTAGACCTTGGTGTCGCCGGAGCCGCTGGTCATCTTGCGGGCCAGAGCATCGTAATCTTCCAGCGTCAGGTCGTTGGAGGGGTAATCCACACCAGCGGCATCGAACAGGTCTTTGTTGTAGTACAGCACCCAGAAGTCGCTGCGGAAGGGCACGGCGTAGAAGTTGCCGTCATCGGTGGTCAGCTGCTCGATGGTGCCGTTGAAGTCGCCGGTATCACGGGTCAGCACATCGTTCAGGGGCTTGAGGTAATCCAGGTTGATGAGGTTTGCGTAGCCGGGGATATCCTTGATGGTCAGGATGTCCAGGTCTGCGCTGCCGGCCAGCTGGGTAGCCAGAACGGTCATGTAATCGCTGGAGCCCAGGTCCACCATCTCAATGGTGACGTCCTTGTGCTCTGCCATGTAGCCATCCGCCATGGCCTGCCAGTAGGGGGTGGATTCCTTATCCCAGACGGCCCACTGCAGGGTGACGGGGCCGGAAGCAGCGGCAGAAGAAGCCGTGCTGGAAGCCGCCGCAGAAGAAGCGGCAGTGGAGCTGGAAGAACCGCCGCAGGCGGTCAGAGCAGCAGCTGCGCCGCAGACAGCGGCAGCGGTCAGGAACGAACGGCGAGAGATCTTTTTCATAACAGGTATCCTCCTAAAAAATACTTCGTGTCTCGTGCAGCGGTCTCCCTTGTGTGGGGGAGCCGCTCGCTTTTGTTGACACTAGGATACCGCAAAACAGCCAAAACCGGAATGGAATTATTCCGGGCAGGGCTGTATTTTTTGCAGACCTTTTCCAAAAAGATGCACTTTCTTATTCTGCAATCTGCACTTTCTTGATTTCTTGCACAGATTACAAAATCATTACAGAGAAAAACGGTGTAAAGTATACAAAAATCGTGCAAAAAGCCGTTGACAACCGCTTACAAAATCGGTACTGTATAAAAAGAAGATCCTATAGGAGAGTGAAAAGGAGTGCACCGTATGACCCCATCCAGGCATCGCTTTTCCCTGCGGCGGCAGATCGTGTGGGGGATGCGCATCTTCACCACACTTACCTCCCTTGCGATTTGTGCGGCGCTGTTCATTCTTTCCAATCAGTATGTCCGCGCCAACACCTTACAGGCGGCAGAGTTCAACCTGCGGCTGGTGGCCACCAGCATTGAAACGAACCTGAACGATGCGGATGCCCTGCTGAACTGGGCCTCGATCAACAGCACCGTGCGCCGCTATCTCTCGCAGGAAGATGTCAACGGCACCCAGACCATTGCGGCCTACGAAGCGGCGCAGGAAAAATATTATTCCAGCCCGCTCTACAGCAAGATCATCCGCTTTTTCATGAGCAACGAAAACGATCGGCATCTGCAGTTCGGCCCGCTGAACAGTTCCTCTGCCCTGAACCGGAGCAGCGTTTCGCTGTTTTTACAGCAGGGGTATGGGATGCAGTTCACCACCGACCCGCTGATGCCGTCGCATCCCGCCTGTCTTGCTCTCAGTCAGCCCATCCGCTCCGGCAGGGGCACGATGCACCGGGGCACAGCCTATCTGGAACTCGACACCTCGGTGATCACCGATCCGGCGGCAGGCTACGCCATGAGCGAGGGCAGCGCCCTTTACTGGGAGATGGGCAACCAGCTCTGGCAGATCGAAAACGGCAGCCTGAACCCGGCAGAAAACACCCTGTCCGGCATTTCCTACGAACTCCGCTCGACCAGCGAGAACCGCGCATGGAAGCAATCGGCATGGCAGGGCCGTTTCCTGAAAGACGGCAGAAGTTATTTTGCCGTGAAGGTCGTTCTGGATGGCCGAGGCGCGGCTCTGGTCCAGGTGCTGCCGGAAAGCACCTTTTTGCAGCAGCGGCACGTTTATCTGTGGCTGCTGGTACTGGGTCTTGCCATCGTCTGGGGATTGAGCTTTCTGATGCAGCACTGGCTGGAGTGGATCATCACCCGCCCGGTGGAAGCCCTGCAGAAGCGCATTAAAGCCGTGGGCGGCGGCGACTTTACCGCCGACCCCGCCGTGGAGTGGAGCAATGAGCTGGGCGACATCGGCCGGGGCATCAACAAGCTGGCCGCCGATGTGGACGACCTGATGACCCGCCGGGTGGAGGACGAGCGCAAAAAGCAGGAGCTGGAATACCGGATGCTCCAAAGCGAAGTGAACCCCCACTTTATTTATAACACCCTGAACAGCATCCGCTGGATGGCCACCATCCAGCACGCCCCCGGCATCGCCGAGATGGTCACGGCCTTTGCCCGTCTGACCAAGAGCATCTCCAAGGGCACCCAGAAGCTGGTTCCCTTGCAGGAGGAGCTGGCGCTGCTCAACGATTACTTTACCATCCAGCAGTACCGCTACGGCGGCGATCTGGAGATCGAGGTCTCCCGCATCGAGGACGAGCGGCTTTGTCAGGACTGCCTGATCCCCCGCTTCACCCTGCAGCCGCTGGTGGAAAACGCCATCTTCCACGGGCTGGAACCCAAGGGTGGCCACGGGAGCGTCCTGCTGGACATTTCCACCGACCCGGCCACCGGCGATGTGCTGCTGCGGCTCACCGATGACGGCATCGGCATGCTGCCCCAGCAGGTGGCGCACCTGCTGGACGAGCCAACCGAAGAAAACGAAAAAGCTGAAAAATTCCGCCACGTTGGGCTCTGGAACGTGAACCGCCGCATCCAGTATTCCTTTGGCGAAGATTACGGCCTGACCATTGAGAGCGAGGAGGGCGTCGGCACCGAAGTGACCATCCGGCTGCCTTATCAGAAGAAAGGAAACGACCATGCTGCGGATATTACTCGTGGATGATGAGCCGCTGGTGCTCATCGGCTTGCAGGGAATGCTGGAATGGGAAAAGCTGGGCTACACCGTCTGCGGCACTGCCCGGAACGGCAAGCTCGCATTGGAGCTTATCGAGCGTGAAAAGCCGGACATCGTGGTGGCGGACGTAAAAATGCCCCTGATGGACGGGCTCACCCTGGCCCGCACCTGCCGGGAGCGGGGCCCCCTGCCCGCTTTCATCATGCTGACCAGCTTTGAAGAATTTGACTACATCAAACAGGCCATGGGGGCCGGAGTGGTGGATTATCTCGTCAAACTGGACCTGACCCCGGAAAACCTGCAAAGTGCCCTGGCCCGCGCTGCGGAAAAGGTGAAAAAAGAGCGGGCCCTGCTGGGCGAGATGCCGGTGCAGGAAAACCTGGCCGAGAGCGTGCGCACCTATCAGGAGCGCTTTTTCGTGCGGTTGTACGCCGGACTGTTTCAGGATGAAAGCGAGCTGGAACAGCCGCTGCAGCACATGGAGCTGGAGCTGAAAAGCGACAGCTACCTTGTTGCTTCCTGTGAGCTGTGCGCCAACACCGAGCTTTCCCCCGCCCAGCAGCTGAAGCTGAGTTTTTCCTGCGCACGGATGCTGGAAAACACTCTGCAGAATTATCTCCCCTGCTATGTCACCGGGGCGGACGCGATGCGCTGCAATGTGCTGTTCTGTCTGACCGAAGCGCAGAGCCAGAACTACCGCGCTGTGCTGCGGCCTCTGCTGGAGCGCACCAGCCAGATCCTCTATAACTACTTCACGGTCCGGCTGCTCTGGGCCGTGGGGCGGCCCACCGGTTCCCTGCTGGGCCTTGCCCGCCGCTGCCGGGAGAACGCCCATTTGCAGCCCATCCTGACCGCCGAAGACCCCATCCAGTTTGTCGAAGTCAACGATGGCGACGCCACCGCAGGCAAGATGCAGGTGGTGGCGCAGGTGCAGGAGTACATCCAGAGCCACCTCTCCGAAAAACTGACGCTGGCCGATGTGGCGGCGGTGTTCAATTTCTCCCCGAATTACCTCAGCCAGCTTTTCGGCAAATACGGCGACAGCGGCTTTGTGGAGTACATCACCGAGACGCGCATCGCCGCCGCCAAGGAGATGCTGGAACGGGGCGATTTAAAGGTTTATGAGATCGCGGAGAAGCTGGGCTACGAAAGCTCGTTCTACTTCTCCAAGGTGTTCAAAAAGGTCACGGGCCTCAGCCCACGAGAGTATCAGCAAAGTTTGTGAGGTATCACCATGTTCACCGAACAGCTTCCCTTTTTGCCGGACAGCCTGCCCGACTACCGCCCCTTCCCGCCTGCCAAAGAGCGCACGGCGTGGCAGACTCTGCCCCAGCGGGTGAAAGACCGCTTTTTGCAGGCGGGCAGGGATGCGCTGGCGCAGCCCCTTGCACCGCTGCCGCTTTCGCTCTGGCGGGACTTTCTCCGCACCGGGCAGCGCACCCCGTGGGAGGACGCTTACTTTTCCCGCCGGGCACGGCTGTGTGCGCTGGTGTGCGCCGAGTGCGTGGAACATACGGGCCGTTTCACGGATGCCATTGCGGACACGGTGTGGGCCATCTGTGAGGAAAGCGCATGGCAGCTGCCCGCCCACAACAGCTACATCCGGGACACCCCCCAGCTGCCTCTGCCGGACACTTCCCGGCCCATTGTAGAGCTGTTTGCGGCCGAGACCGGCGAACTGCTGGCCCTGACCCGGTATTTATTGCAAGATGAATTGGATGCCGCCGCGCCGGGCATCACCGCCCGGATGGAGCGGGAGCTGGACGCCCGCATCCTGACGCCCTATTTCCACGACCATTTCTGGTGGATGGGCAGCGGCGACGAGCCCATGTGCAACTGGACCAGCTGGTGCACCCAGAACGTTTTACTCACCGTCTTTCTGCTCCCCACCACACAGGCCCAGCGGCAGGCGGCGGTAAAACAGGCTGCCTACAGTCTCGACTGCTTCTTGAAGGATTACGGCGAGGATGGCTGCTGCAACGAGGGAGCCCAGTATTACCGCCACGCCGGGCTGACCCTTTGGGGCTGCCTGGAAATTTTGTCCGCGGCCGCGCCGGATGCCTTCCGCCCGCTGTTTGCACAGCCGAAGATCAAGAACATTGCCGAGTACATCCGCAACGTCCATGTGGAGGGGCCCTATTACCTCAACTTCGGTGATTGCAGCCCGCTGGCCGGGCGGTGCGGGGCCCGGGAATACCGCTTCGGGCAGGCCGTGGGCAGTGAGGCTCTTTGTGCGTTGGCGGCAGAGGATTTCCGCGCCGATGCCGACCCCGACCACCTGCAAAACCCGGACGCCACCACCCACATCAACCTGTGGTATCGGCTCACCACCGCCTTTGCAGAAGCTGAACTGATGGCCTGCACCCTGCCCCAGCCGCAGCAGAGCACCGTGTGGTACCCCAGCGTTGGTGTCTATGCCGCCCGGAAAGGGGCGTGGGTGCTGGGGGCAAAGTTTGGCTCCAACGGCGACAGCCACAACCACAATGATACCGGCAGTATTACCGTGTATAAAAACGGCAGACCGTTCCTCATCGACATCGGTGTGGAGAGCTACACGAAAAAGACCTTCTCCCCCCAGCGGTACGAGATCTGGACGATGCAGAGCGCGTGGCACAACCTGCCGACTTTTGAGGGTGTCCAGCAGCTCCCCGGTGCAGAATATGCCGCACGGGATGTGCAGACGACCGAAAACAGCATCACCGGAGAGCTTTCCGGAGCCTACCCGTCCCTTTCCGGCCTGACGACTTACCGCCGGGCTGTTTCCATTAGTGAACAGAGAATCATCCTACTGGACAAAACCGACTATCCAGGCCCCGTGGAACTGACTCTGCTCACCGTGCAAAAGCCTGCACCTGCCCCGGATGGTCTGACCGTGGGGACTCTGGGCGGCATCCGGTTTGATGCGCAGGCAGTAAACGCACAGGTCACACCGGTGCCTGTCACCGACCCGCGCCTGCGCACGGCCTGGCCGGAAACGATTTATAAGATCACCCTGCAGTTCCAGAAAATGCTGGAACTCGAGCTGTACTAAGGAGAACCGCTATGGAGACCATCAAGCTGAAAGTTCTGGACGAAGCGGGCCACACCCTGATGACCTGCGACGCCGACACCGAAGTTTCCCTCGTTTACACCAACGAATATCACCCCGGTGACCGGGTGGCGCTGGAGATCGACCACCCCGGCCAGTATTGCATGATCCAGTTCGAGGACACCATGCCTCCGGCCCTCGTGTATGTGGTCAAGCGGGAGATCAACTTCCACATTCCCTTTGGCGAACAGGCCATCACCTACTCGCCCAAGAGCTTTGTGGGAAGCCGCCATGTCATCCGTGCCCGGCTGGCCCGGCCGGAGGAGATCGCTGCCCGGCGGAATCTGGCCTTCAACTGCTACGATGAACACGGCGACACCGGTTTTTATCCCCACGCCAGTGCCAACGTGGAGACCCGCGGCGAGGCCGTGTTTGCGGCCCGGAATGCCATCGACGGCATTTTTGAAAACAGCGCCCACGGTGAGTACCCTTACCAGAGCTGGGGCATCAACCGGGACCCCAACGCTGCCCTGACACTGGATTTTGGCCGGGAAGTGCTGCTGGATGAACTGCGCATCACCGAACGGGCGGATTTCCCCCACGACAACTATTGGGTCAAAGCAACCGTAGAATTTTCGGATGGCAGCGAGCTGGACATTCCGCTCGTCAAGAGCCATAAGCCCCAGAGCGTGACCTTCGCCTCCAAGCGGGTGCGCAGCCTTGTGCTGAAAGACCTGATCCAGGCGGAGGGCGCTTCGCCCTTCCCGGCACTGACCCAGATCGAAGCCTTTGGCACCGAGGTGAAGTAAAATGAGTATGTACGATGCCTTTTATGGGCGGGAGGGCCGCGGTGTCGGCCCAAACGAGCCGGAAAAGAAAGGCTTTGCCCGTTTCTGCCAGATGGTAGGCCGAGACCTCGGCCAGCTGCTGGGCACAAACCTGATGGTCTGCGTGCTCTGCCTGCCCGCCGCGCTGGGCGTCTCGCTGGGTGTGACCTTGCTCAGCCTGCCCCTGACCATTGTGCTGGGAGCCGCTGCCGGCCTGCTGGTGGGCCCAGCAATGCTGCTGGTGGTGGACTGCGCCCTGCGCAGTTTGCAGAACGACCCGTCCCAGTGGCTCCCCCGCGCAAAGCAGACGCTCTCCGCCCGCTGGAAAACAGCTTGTGCCTTCGGCGCAGTCGGCACGCTGGTGCTGGGGCTGCTCTGTTTCGTGTCGGCCTTTCTGTTTGAAGCTGCCGCCCAGCAGGGCTACTATCCCGGACTTGCCGTACTGGTGTTTCTGGCACTGGATCTTCTGGTGCTGGCCGTGGGCGGCACCCTCTGCGCCGCTGCACTGGGGCTGGAACCGGTCGAAACGCTCTCGCTGGGCGGTCTGCTGTGCCGTGCCGGGAAGCTGCTGCTCACCGCACCGGGCCGCAGCGTGCTGGCAGGCGTCGTCATGCTGGCGGGCATCGGCGGGATGATCCTGCTGTTCCCGGTCAGCGTGTTCTGGGCGGTGCTGTTCGGCTTCTGGCTGCCGGGACTGGCAGCGATGCAGATCCTGTTCCCGGCGCTGCGGCGCGAATACGGCGTGGAAGTCCGGGCCATCCCGCGCCCGGCGGCACCGGACAAGCCACTGACTGCGCAGGAGCAGAAAAAGCGCTCCCGCGCCAACTGGTGGTACTACCACTGGGGCATCGTGGCGGTGGCAGCGGTGCTGGCAGTCAGCGTGATCTATGTTGCCCATGGCCTGCTCACCACCGTAGACCCGGACTATACCGTAGCCGTGGTCACGGCACAGCCCCTGCCGGATGAAGCGGTGCAGAGCCTGCAGACTGCACTGGAAGCCTGCGCCGACGACGCCAACGGTGACGGGGCAGTCATCGTGCAGGTAAACAACTACACATGGAGCGCCAACGCTTCCCTGACCGAGCAGAACCAGCAGATGGCGGGTGCCACCCAGATGAACACCGATCTCGCCAACGGCGAAAGCAAGATCTGGATCCTGGAAGACCCGGACGGTTTTGAACAGGCGTATGGTGCCTTGCGTGAAAAGCTGGGCGAAAATTGGAAAACGCAGCTTATCCTGTGGAGCCAGCAGCCGACGCTCTCGAAGCTCGACCTGGGCAGCTACAATACCGCCGCCGATGGAAGCCAGCGCATAGATGTTCAGAGCCGCTTTGCCGGGTGCAGCGTGGCGGTGTTCGATCCGTCCGATGCGTTGTGGCAGGCACTAAACCCGTAAATTGAAATGATAAAAGCCGCCGGGCAATTTTCCAACAGGGAAAACCGTCTGGCGGCTTTTTCATACCTCACAGATCTTTTCGGATACAACCATCACACCATTGCTTGACTTTCTCGCCCACCTCTTGCACGGAAAGACCATCGACCAAAAGGTAGTCCACGTTTGCTTTTTGCGCAAACCACTTCCGCTTGAGTGGAAGCAGTGTTCTCAGATACTGCTCAAAAAATGTACGGCTCCGCGTTTTGTCATTTTCTTTGTGCTGACGCAAAACTTCTTCCGAAGCGTCCAGAAACAGAATACGGTCCGGCAGACAGGCGCGGACTGCCGCCAACTCTGCCTTGAGGGCGTTTTCCACTTCCCAGTCTGCACCCATGCTCTTGGGGTAGTTCAGAGTATAGAACTCGATTTCTTCTGCCCCGAAATCCATGATGCTGCACGGATACTGCACCGCTTTGTGGTAGCGGACCACCTCATTGTGCAGCCAGAGCTTCTGAATTTCCAGATAGTCCGGGTAACAGGTTTTGTCCAATTTCCGCTGCCGGACTTCTTCGATGACTGCGCGGGTGTCTTCGTAGCTGATATGGATGTAGGGAGCATTTTCTTGCAGATAGCGCACCGCAGTCGTCTTCCCGACGGCCATGCAGCCTTGCAGCGATAAAACCAAGGGTGTGTCCGGGTAGACGCACCCTGTTTTTACTTCATCTACAGTTTCACGTATTGCTTTCATTTCAGCCGGGACTCCTCGTCCATTTTATAAAGCAGGTTCATCAGTTCGGTGCGGTAGCTGATGCCCAGCTTCTTGTAAACATTGGAAAGATGTGTTTTGACCGTGTTGGTGCTGATGCCCATCAGCTCCGAGATCTCGGCGTTGTTCTTGCCCTCAGCCACAAATGCAGCCAGCTGCAACTCCCGTTTGGTCAGGCCAAATTCCTGCAGCAGCGAAGTGGACATGACAGCCCCTTGCAGCTCATTCTTGATGATGTAGACGCAGGTGGCCAGCTGGTTCATGTTTTTCAGGATGGTGTCTGCGCCGAACGGCACAGAAAGCTCCTGCGCAAAGATCTGGTGCGCAGGGCAGCTGTTTTTCTCCACATTGGCGGTGGATACCACGTTGAACAGGTAATTGCCGATCTGGATAGGCAGCGTGACCCGGCGGCTGCGGACATTGTGCAGGTAGTACGGGTAGATCTTGCTGGTAAAAAAGTTGCTGTACAGGCGGGTATCCGTCACGCCGAGATCTTCGAGATACTTTTTTGCTACCTCATTGATGTGGATAAGCTGGTTCGTACCGGAGATCAGCATGATGCCCAGCGGGTAATGATCCATATTGTCGATCAGAATATTCACCCGGCTGCGCATATCCCAGAGATAGATGTTTTCCATGTGGGCGTATGCGATGGACGCTGCCACGGCTTTTGCACAGTCGATCTCGTCCGCATGGAAACTGCGCTCTTTGGAGAGATAGAGGATACAGGAGAGATATTTTTCACTGTCGGGTGCTTTGACGAATTGCAGCATCAGGTCGGAAAAACCGGCAGGCTTTAGAATATTACGATACAGACTCATCTTTTTGTAGTCGGGTTGAAAACTTAGAACAAACAAATCGGTGGTCAAATCAAAAATTTCCGGTTTTGCCCAATAGGCCGAAAGGATCTGCTGCATCAGCGCATAGCTGACATGGTGGGTGATGAAATTGGGCGTGATCTCCTTTTTGCCGGTGCCGGAAAGAGAAGCCATCATGGCTGTATGGAAGCCCAGCACACGATCCAGCAGAGCAAGGGTGGTATCCAGAAAGGTCTCATTTTCCCGTATCTGCAAATTCTGGTGCGTCAATTCTGCCGAAAAACGCAGCGCGCGCTCGTAAAATTCTTCCTGCATTTCAATTTCTCCTACGCCTTTTTCCTAATTTCTCACCCGTTTGGACTACTTTTTATCATACTTTGGTTGATGGAATCTGTCAACCAATTCATTCTCTTTTCTTAGAAATCGGCATTTTGCCTGACTTTCTGACGGTTTTCTTGTGAAAATCATCCCCCGATTATCGGATGGAATCACCTTTTTCGATATGTTAAAGTTTTGTCAGAAAGAGCGTGCTACTTACAAGCTGCGCAAAGAGAATCAGGAGGAAAGAAAGCCATGAAGTCCTATCGCAAAAACCGCATCCCGCAGATCATCTTCGGCTGTGATGCCGCCAAAGAGACCGGCAAAGAACTGCAGAACCAGTGCGTCACCCGCTGCCTCATCGTCACGGATAAGAGTGTCCGTGCTGCAGGTCTGGTTGACCCCATCCTCGCCAGTCTGGATGCCTGCGGTATCTCCTACATCATCTTCGACGATGTCAAGCCGGAGACGCCGGACACCGTCTGCCTGGAGCTGGCCGAGACCATCCGCAATAATCAGCTGGACGGTGTGCTGGCCATTGGCGGCGGCAGTGCGATCGACACGGCCAAGGCCGCAGCCATGATCCCCTGCCTGCCCCAGCCCATCAAGGACCTGCACGAATACGGCGGCACCGGCACCCTGATGAAGAACTCCTATGTCCGCAGCATCCGCTTCATCGCCATGCCCACCACTTCCGGCACCGGTGCCGAGATCACCTGCAGCTCGGTGGTGCTGGACACCAAGCGCCACCTCAAGTACAGCTTCATGAACCCCAGTATGTCGCCCGACCTCGCCATCATCGACCCGATGCTGACCGTTGGGATGCCGCCGCGTCCTTCGGCTGTGGTCGGTCTGGATGTGCTCTGCCATGCCACCGAGAACCTGCTGGGCGCTCTGCAGAACGACTACTCCGACATGCTGATGCTGGAATGCATCAAGCGGGTGTGGAAGTGGCTGCCAGTGGTGTTTGCCGAGCCGGGCAACATTGAAGGCCGCAGCCAGATGTCCTGGGCTTCCACCAATGCGCAGGCCAACGGCGGTGTGCCGCAGGGACATGCCATCGGCCACGCCATCGGTGCCGCCTACGGTGTGACCCATGCTCACGCCTGCGTGCTGGTGCTTACCTTATCTGCCTTGCACTGGGCGGCAGAATGAACAAAAAGAAGATGGCCTATCTCTCCATCGCCTGCTTCCTCGTGGGTGGTCTGCTCATCATCCCGTGCAGCACCAGCATCTATCTGGCCCTGCTCTGCCGCTTCATCGTCGGCTTTGGTTCCGGCATCCTCATCCTGATCTCCACTGCCATCCTGCCCGACTTCTTTGAGGACAAGGAGCTTTCCAATGTCATCGGTCTTGTGCTGGCAGGCAGCGGATTCTGGGGCTTTGTGTTCTCCAATGTTTCCGGCTTTGTGGGCGGAAAGTTCGGCTGGAAGATCGCCTATCTGCTCCACCTGTATGCCGTCATTCCGCTGATTTTGTTTCTCTAATCCATGGCCCCCAACCACATTTTTCATCTCTCGCTTGGCTGTGACCACGGCAGACTGGAAGATTAAAATTTCGAAAACGATCTTTCCTGTTTTACCCACTTGCATCACAAATGCAGGTGCTTTTTTCTGCCCAAATTCAATCCAATCTTCCTACAACGTTCAATATACACGATACCCCTTACTCAAGGATTCCCGAACAAATCTTGCGCTTCCAACTGAAGCAACTTGCTGACTTCCATGGCAATGTCATTCAACGTACAATCCAAATCTCCACGAAACCACTGTTTATAAAGGCCTACAATGCCCCCTGCAAAATAGCAGATTCTCAGACGAACCATTTTAGAGTGGCGCATATCATCCGGAATATCGCTGTCGTTTATCATATAGTCCGTAAACACTTTTTTAGCTTTTCCATAAATAGTTCGGAGCCATTGGCACGAACCAGTGTACGATAAAAATCCACATCTTCTTCCAAATAGCGGCTGATCTTGAGCAGTAGTGGAGCCGGATTACGAAAAAAATTGGTATAGCGAAATTCTTCCAGCACATCCATCATCTTTCCTCTGCATCCCCACATGCTGCGGCATACCTACGCAACGACACTTTATCGT
>ERZ1034913.611-NODE-611-length-27149-cov-25.233483_pt1 | contig 27149 bp, 20 predicted proteins | sample MGYA00520697_ERZ1034913 | MGnify/ENA primary metagenome ERZ1034913 (study PRJEB33766, sample SAMN09781786) | gut metagenome | biome: gut microbiome | host: Homo sapiens | place: Madagascar | study: EMG produced TPA metagenomics assembly of the PRJNA485056 data...
ATATTTATACATTTATATTGTAGCGTATTTCCGCGAAAATGTAAAGATGAAATATCTGTTAGAATGAGAAGGGAAAAAAGCAGGAATGTGCAGGTGGGGAAAGGGGGCTTTCCGCTGTAAAAACAAAAAAACGAGACGGCCACTGCCCCGTCTCGTTTTTTTTTTAAAAGAAGGAGAAAAACAGAACGTCTCGCCGGCGCCTGAATGCGAACGGAACCACCCCTCTACAAGTGATACCCTCCCTACGGATTCGGCAGGGCGCTCTGGTATTCTTCCTCTTCACTTTTCGCTCGGAAGCTCTCGCTTTCGATGCTCTTATAGTACACCTTTTTTGTCGAATTTGCAAGATGCGTACTTGTACAATGTGCTGTAAAGTACATATGCGTTTTTGTATAAATTGCACAACAGCCCGTGGACAATTCCTACAAAAAGCGCCTGCGGCGCATAAAACCGCAGGCGCAAGAAATATTCGTTTTATTGCTTCAAGGATATGGGTTATTCAACAGGAACGATCCAGCCCTTGGTGTCGGGCAGCTTGCCCCACTGGATGCCGGTCAGGGTGTCGTACAGTTTCTGGGTCAGCTCGCCGATCTTGCCGCCGCTGATGTGGGCAACCTTGCCCTCCCAGTCCAGCTCCTTGACAGGGGAAACGACCGCGGCCGTGCCGGTGCCAAAGACCTCCTCCAGCTTGCCCTCGTCGGCAGCCTTCATGATGTCGGCAATGGCAACACGCTCCTCATGCACCTTGTAGCCCCAGTCTTTCAGCAGCTCGATGATGGAGCGGCGGGTGACGCCGGGCAGAACGGTACCCACGCAGGGAGCGGTGTAAATCTCGCCGTCGATCTTGAACATGATGTTCATGGAGCCGACTTCCTCGACGTACTTCTTCTCAACGCCGTCCAGCCACAGCACCTGGCTGAAGCCGCGCTCCTCGGCCAGCTCGCCGGCCTTGATGGAAGCAGCGTAGTTGCCGCCGCACTTGGTAAAGCCGGTCAGGCCCGGGGCGGCGCGGATGTACTCATCCTCGACATAGATGCGGACAGGGTCCAGACCCTCGGCGTAGTACGCACCGGAAGGTGCGCAGATGATGGCAAAGCGGTAATGCTTGGCGGCGTGGACGCCCAGGCCCACATCGGTAGCGATGCAGAAGGGGCGGATGTAGAGGGATGCACCGTCAGAATGGGGCACCCAGTCGCGGTCAACATCGACCAGTGCCTTGACAGCCTGGACGAAATCCTCCGGCGGGATGGGGGGCATGCCCAGACGGTCCGCAGAATCATTGAAACGGTTCGCGTTGCACTCGGGGCGGAACAACTGGATCTTGCCCTCGGCGGTACGGTAGGCCTTCATGCCTTCAAAAATTTCCTGAGCATAGTGGAACACGGTGGTAGCCGGGTCCATCTCCCACGGGCCATAGGGGACGATGCGGGCATCATGCCAGCCTTCGCCTGCGGTATAGTCCATCAGGAACATATGGTCGCTGAACTTTTTGCCAAAGCCGAGCTTGGACTCGTCCTGCGGTTTTTCTTTCGGATGGGTTGTTTTGGTGATTTTGATATCCAACATTTTTCGCACTCTCCCTTTATATTCAAGCGCACTGCCGCACAGCAGTGCGGGTGATGATTAAGCCTATTATAGCGCTGTAAAGCGGCAAGTGCAACCCCTTATTTACATTTTGTGAATTTTGTGTTGCGGAAAATGCAAGGACGGTTTTCCCCGGCTTTCCACCGTTTTCCACAGCGTGGCGGTTGAAACTGTGGAAAGTAAACGGTTGATTATCGTGGATTTTTCAGGTTTTCCGCTTTTTAACGGCTGCGAGTGGGGTGATTTTCCACAGTTTCCACGTAGTTTTCAACATTTCCACGGTGGATAACCCCTATACGCGGTGGATAAGTTGTGGCAAATATACGGATTGTGAATAAGGTGTGAACAGCAAAAAAAGGCGGCCTCCCCCCTCCGGGAAAGCCGCCCGCTAAAAACTATACGCTATCTCAATCCCTGCGCCGCAGGGCGAACATGACCAGACTGAACACCAGCATAAACGCTGCCAGCCCGCCGACGATCAGCAAAATCATCTGGAAAATCTTCACGTCAAACTTCGTCTGGAAGGTCTCCCGCGCGGTGGAAATGGCGTCCGAACCCGACGACACCGTCGACTCGGCATTGTTCGTCAGGCTGTCCGCTGCGCTCAAGGCTGCCTGGGCTGCGTCGGTGTCGCCCAGGGCAGACAGCGCATCGGAGAGCGCCTGCCCGCCCATGGCAACCAGGCGGTCGTTCGTGTCGCTCTTGATCTTTTCGCCGTTGACCGCGTCGGACAGATACTCGGCAAACAGGTCGGTGATGCCGCGCACAGCGGGGGCATACTCGTCCTTGATGGCCCAGCCCTGCACCGACCACATATCGTTCATATAGAACAGCAGCTGCATACCGGAATCGTCCATCAGGGCGCGGTATACGGCGTCGGCAAAGTCACTGCTGGAGGTATCCACCGTGCCAAAACTCAGCGAGATAAACTCCCTGGCGCGGTCGTAATCGGTCAGGTTGGCGTAGTAGCTGCGCAGCGCGTCGGCCAGGTCAGTGTCCTTCGTCACCTTGGAGCCGACTACCACCGAGTCCATGTCGGCCCGCAGGTCCTGGTTGCCGAAATAACTCGTCGAGCCGTCGTCGTCAATATTAAAGGTGGCGCGCATGGCGCTGGCATAGCCCGCTGCGTCGCTGGCCTGGCCCGCGTAGGCCTTGGCCATTTCCTGGCAGTCGCCGCCCCAGCTGCCGGTGATGGGAATGCCGTTGTAGACAAGGTTCATCGAGGCCAGCAGGTGCCCGAAGTCGATCTTCTCGCCGTTGGGCAGCGTGACGGTGTTTACAGACTGTAAAGCCACCAAGTCAGGGTCATTGCTGCTGACATAGCTCTCAAACTCCGGGTCGCGGGTACCGGCGGTCAGCTGCCAGATGGTGGTATTGTAGCTGCCGGTGCGGGTGTAGGCCAGCGTCAGCTCAATGGGGTCGGGCGTGTCGCTCTGGGATGCTGAAAAATCCCTTGCCAGCGCCTGCAGGCGGGAAAGGCGGTCGATGGTGGTATCGTAGTCGTCGGCGTGGACGGTCAGCGCCCCCGCACAAAATACCCCCAGCAGCAAAAACAGCATAGCCAGCAGGCGGGGCATACGGTTCGTGATAGAATGCGTAGTCAAGCACCTCCGGTAGTACACGGCAAAGCCGGGGCACACCGCACTTGCATCTGCGCCCCAGTAGGAAAATCTTGTTTTAACCAATTTGTAATCTTTAGTATACCACAGGGGATGGTGGTTTGTCACCACTTTTTTTGTGAAAGCTGTGTGCACAAAAATCGCCCCCATCCGATTGCGGCTTCGGATGGGGGCTTGGGGTATCGGTTTGTGTGAGGAGGAATCATGTTCCAGGATCATCGGTTGCGGCTCCGTGATCCTGTGCTTATAAGATACAGGATAACTGCTAAAAAACTATGATATGGGTATGAACAATTTGTAAATTGTCGACCGCTTAAATCACGTTGTATTCCTTCAGCAGCTTCTCCACCTCGGTGCCTTCGATCTTCTTCAGCACTTCCTTCATGGCAATCTTGCCGACCAGCGGCATCTCCATGTCGGTGATCTTGCGGCCGTCGCGCAGCTTGACCGTCGCGTCCAGCAGGCAGCGGATGTCATAGACGCTGCCCCAGACTTCGGGCACGCCGCGGTCTACATCCAGCAGGGTGTAGACAGCCTCCATGCCGGTGCGGATGGAGTACTCGGTCGTGAAGATCGTGTCGCGGGCGGTCTCGGCAAACTGGCCCAGGAACGCAAAGTTCACAGCGCCCTCGGGTACGATGTCGGGGCGGTCGCCGGCGGCGCGCGGCATAAAGAACGCGTCGATATACGGCATCATGCAGGGCACGGTGTTGGCGCTGTTGGTCGCCATATCCTCGATCTGATCCTCGGGCACGCCGATGTGGTAGAGCCACTCCATGCAGATCTCCTTGCCGGTGCAGTCGCGCATCGGCTTTTTGATATAGTCGCCCGGCTTGTCGGTGAACAGGCCGTAGACCCAGACGCAGAGCTGGTCCTTGGGCTGGTCGCGGAACTGCTGCTGGCGGTTCAGCGTCCAGCTGAGCAGCCAGTTGGAATCAGTGACCGTGACGATGCCGCCGGTGACGACCTTGCCGCTGAACGGGTCGCGCTTGCAGATCTTCTTGATATAGGGCACGATGCGCTGGTCCAGCGTCGTGATGGTGGCGCTCATCCAGTTGGACAGCTCGGGGTCATAGCAGAACTTGTCGGGATGGCCGAAGCTCGGGTCCTGCGCGGCGATCTTGCGCCACAGGTCCCAGCCGCCGCCCTCCTTCAGCTCGGGCTTGAACTCGGCGGGGGTGTTCTGGCTGCCGAGGGTCGAGTTCTCGACACAGCCGCCGTTCGTGATAAAGACGAGGTCGTTCTCGGTCAGGTCGATGCTGTCCTCCTTGCCGTCGTGCAGGATGTCGATGCGGGTGGCCTGCTTTTTGCCGCCGGCACAGTCGAAGGCGATGTTCGTGACCTTGGTGTCGTAGTGGAACTGAACGCCGAAGCCCTCCAGGTACTTGACCATGGGCAGGATCATGGACTCATACTGGTTGTAGCGGGTGAAGCGCAGCGCCGTAAAGTCGGGCAGACCGCCGATGTGGTGGATGTAGCGCTGCAGATAGCGCTTCATCTCCAGCGCACTGTGCCAGTTCTCAAAGGCGAACATCGTGCGCCAGTACATCCAGAAGTTGGAGTTCAGGACTTCGTCGTCGAAGAAGTCGGTGATCTTCTTGTCGTACAGCTTCTCATCGGGGGACATGAACAGGTTCATGATCTCCATGGCGGCCTTGTCGGACAGACCGAACTTGCCGTCGGTGTGGGCATCCTCGCCGCGGTTGCGGGTGGCGCGGCAGAGGCTGTAGTTGGGGTCGGCCTTGTTCAGCCAGTAGTACTCATCCAGAACGGTGTGGTTCTCGTCCTCGATGGAGGGGATGGAGCGAAACAGATCCCACATACACTCAAAGTGGTTGTCCATCTCACGGCCGCCGCGCATGACGTAGCCGATGTCCTGATATTTGTAGCCGTCGCAGGCACCGCCGGGGATGGGGTCCTTCTCCAGAATATGGACATGCTCGCCCTTCATCTGGGCATCGCGCACCAGGTAGCAGGCCGCGGACAGCGCCGCCAGGCCGGAACCGACGAGATAGGCCGATTTGCCGTCAACGTTGGCGGGCTTTTTGGGGGTGGCAAAGGCTTCATAGTTACCGCTGGAATAATACATAACGTACCTCCTGTAAGTGTATACGGCGGGGGTGGGTGCAGGGGCCGATGCTCGTCATCGGCCCGCCCGTGTGCCGTTTGTTGCTTGGTATGGCCTTAGTATACCCGGTAGGCGCACCGGTTACAATCAGCAAAAAATCCCCTTTGATAAGAATTTTATCAAAGGGGAGGGATTGTATAGATTTTGAAGAAAATGTTAAAACGCGGCTTTGTAGAGGGCGGCGTCCTCGACGCCCCGCAAATCGGCACGCACCTTCCGGGAAATTGTAGGGCGGCCTGCCCTCAGGCCGCCGCGGAGAGGTCAAGACCCTTCCCTGCAAATCCATTGAAAAATGGGGATGCGGCCATAAACTTGCGGGCCGGGCATACCCGGCCCCTACAAGGCGGCGCGTTTGAGGTGGCAATGAAAACTATTTATCGATTCTGCACGTTTCCAGGCTCTTGGTGATATCCCCGTGGATCAGCACAGACACCCGCTCCACCAGGGCGGCGGGGTCGTCCTTCATGCCGGTGCGGACCCATTCCAGCGTCAGGCCGACGAAGGCGTACTTGTAAAAGTTCGCAATGAACTCCTTGTCCTCGGGGCGCACGGTCATCCCGGCGGCTTTTTCCTCGACGACGCCGAACATTAAATCGTAGGTCAGGCGGTAGAGGTAGTTTTCGATGTGCTCGCGGCTGATGGAGTGGTAGACTTTCGTAACGAACACTTTGTCCTTCTGCACGGCCTGCAAGATCTGCAAAAAGCCCTGCTGCCAGGTGTCGTAGGTTTTCTGCCCGGCCAGCGCACGGGTGGCGCTCTCGATGCAGGCCCACTCGACCAGGTCGTAGATATCCTTAAAATGGTAGTAGAACGTCATGCGGTTGACGCCGCAGTGCTCGGTCAGGTCGGTGACGGTGATCTTGTCCAGCGGCTTCTCAGCCAGCAGGTCTTTCAGGGATTGCACCAGAGCGCGTTTGGTCATTTGGGACATAAGGCAGCTCCTTGCTGTAAGTTGGGATGTTACCTTATAGTATAACGGAAATTTATGAATTTTTAAACCCCGAAAACAGCGGTACGGCGCTCTCAACGGCAAGAAAAAATTGCGCGGCGGGGCGGTTTGTGGTATAACGTGGGTACTACTTATATGTAAGGGAGTGCTTACCAATGCCCGAAATGCTGGATATTGTGGACGAGAACGGTCTGCCCACCGGCCGCGCTGTGCCGCGCACGCAGGCCCACGCCGAGGGACTGCGCCACCGCACAAGCCACGTGTGGATTCTGCGTAAAAAACAGGGGCGCGTACAGGTGCTTTTGCAGATGCGCTGTGCCGCCAAGGATTCCTACCCCGGGTGCTATGATATTTCCTCCGCCGGGCACATCCCGGCGGGTGCTGAGTTTGTGGAATCCGCCCTGCGGGAGCTGAAGGAGGAACTGGGCGTGGACGCCACCTCCGCCGACTTGCAGGAGTGCGGCCTGCGGCGGTTCCATTTTGAGGCGGAATTTCACGGCAAGCCGTTTAAGGATAACCAGGTCAGCAAGGTGTTCTGCCTCTGGCTTGACCGCGAGGCGGAAGATTTCACCGTGCAGAAATCCGAGATAGACTATGTGCGGTGGTTTGACTTGGGCGAGGCCCTCCGGGACGTTGCACAGGGCGCAATACCGAACTGTATATTTATGGAGGAGCTGGAGATGGTGAAGAAGGCCGTGGAAAGGGCTAAATTGTCTGGCGGGAAATAAAAGGCGGATAAATCGGAATTTATGGTGGTAGATAATATGGAATGGTTTAATGTTTTTGGGCTGATTTTTATTGCAGTCATTATGATACCCAATGTTGTATTTGCGATTAAGTGCAAAGATGGATTTGATAATAAGTGGAACAATAAATATGTTGAGGTCACAGAACAAGTAGGGAGATTTGGTTGTTTCGGATTCATGATAATCAATATTCCGGGAACTTGGTTCGGGTGGTGGTCTGACGAAGCATTTGCACTATATCTGATTGTAGATACCCTATTGGTAATGCTTTATTGTGCTATTTGGATTATATGTTTTAAGAAAAACAGCGTTTTCAGAGCATTAGCACTTTCTATTATTCCTTCAATGTTGTTCTTATTTAGTGGAATTATGAGTAGATCAGTGCTATTGATTATTGCATCAGTATTATTTGCACCAAGTCATATTGTGATTTCATATAAAAATGAAAAATGATATTTACAACTTCCAGTTTGTAGCACGCTTTCGGCGGGGTGGGGGCACCCCGCCCTACGGATTGTCCATCAACGGTTGACCGGCCACTATGGGCGGAATCTCACCCGGCAGTGGGCCGCTGTTGGACATCCCTTGTGTTGCAAAAACTGCAATTTTCTGTTGCCTATAAGTGAAAGCTGCGGTATAATACAGGTGTCGGCAGGGTGAATACATATACTGTTGCATATTTTTGCAGCGTAACCACGCATAAATGTATAAGTATCCGTCAACTTGCCCAAAAACAACCCAAAAGTAGAAAATCCTTTGGCGGGTTTGCTCCTTGCAAAATGTATAAAAGAGTGTATAATATACAGCAATGAATGAATAAATATTCAAGACACACAGCAAGCAACAGCACCCTGCGGGTCTTGAAAAAATACGGAGAGGGGAATTTCATCATGAAAAAGGATAAGAAAGATATTAAAAAGGTAGTTCTGGCATACTCCGGCGGTCTGGACACCTCCATCATCATTCCCTGGCTGAAAGAAAACTACAACAACTGCGAAGTCGTCGCTGTCTCCGGTGACGTCGGCCAGGGCACCGAGCTGGACGGCCTGGAAGAGAAGGCCATCAAGACCGGCGCTTCCAAGCTGTACGTCCTGGATCTCAAGAAGGACTACGTCGAAAACTACATCTGGCCCTGCCTGAAGGCTGACGCCAAGTATGAGGACTACCTGCTGGGCACCTCCCACGCGCGTCCCTGCATCGCCGCCGCCCTGGCGGAGATCGCCAAGAAGGAGAACGCCGACGCCATCTGCCACGGCTGCACCGGCAAGGGCAACGACCAGGTCCGTTTTGAACTGACCCTCAAGGCCCTGGCCCCCGATATGGCCATCATCGCCCCTTGGCGTGAGTGGAGCATCAAGAGCCGTGACGAGGAGATCGACTACGCTGAGGCCCATAACATTCCCCTGAAAATCAACCGTGAGACGAACTATTCCAAGGATAAGAACCTGTGGCACCTGAGCCATGAGGGTCTTGACCTTGAAAAACCGTCCCTGGAGCCGCAGTACAATAAGCCCGGCTTCCTGGAGCTGGGCGTCTCCCCGGAGCAGGCTCCCGACACCCCGACCTACGTCAAGATCCACTTCGAGAAGGGCATCCCCACCGCCGTGGACGGCAAGGAGATGGAGAGCGTTGAGTTGGTCGAGTACCTGAACAAGCTGGGCGGCGCCAACGGCATTGGCCTGCTGGATATTGTTGAGAACCGTCTGGTCGGCATGAAGAGCCGCGGCGTCTACGAGACCCCCGGCGGTGCCATCCTGTACAAGGCTCATGATGTCCTTGAGACCATCACGCTCGACAAGGAGTCGATGCACTTCAAGGCACAGCTGGCCCAGAAGATGGGCGAGTTAGTCTACAACGGCCAGTGGTTCACCCCGCTGCGCGAGGCTATCAGCGCCTTCACCGACGACCTGCAGAAGACCGTCACCGGCGATGTGACCCTGAAGCTGTACAAGGGCAACATGATCAACGCCGGTGTCACCAGTCCGTACACCCTGTACGATGAGCAGACTGCCTCCTTTGGTGAGGATGATGATTACAACCAGGCCGATTCTGCCGGGTTCATCAACCTGTTTGGCCTGCCCATTGCCGAGCGCGCCAAGCTGGCCAAGAACTGGCCCACCGAGGAATAAAAGTAAGCAAACAAACGCCTAATATGCAACCGCCAAGGGGCGTAGACACCCTTTGGCGGTTTTGGCGTTACTAAAAAAGATAAAAGATAATAGATAAAAGATAATAAAAAATGTGGAGTTTTGGCCTGAGGCCAAAACAAAAAGCGTAGGGGCGCATTCCATATGCGCCCGTAGGGCTGTGCCTGTGGCTGGGTTGCACGGGCGGATATGGAATCCGCCCCTACGGATATTTTGAGCGGAGCGCAGCGACGCAATCCATCAGATTTATTATCTATTATCTAAAAAACGGAGGTTTCACTATGCCCCAACTTTGGCAGGGCCGGGCCAGCAAGGCCGTTGACAGCCGCGTAAACGATTTTAACTCTTCCATCCGCTTTGACGCGCGGATGATCGAGCAGGATATTCAGGGCAGCCTTGTCCACTCGGCCATGCTGGGCAGACAGGGTATCATCTCCCAACAGGATGTGGACGATATTCACAAAGGTCTGCACTCTATTTTGGACGATCTGCACAGCGGCGCACTGGAGATCGACCCCAACGCCGAGGATGTGCATACCTTCGTCGAGCAGACACTGACCGCCCGCGTCGGCGATGCGGGTAAGCGGCTGCACACCGGCCGCAGCCGCAACGACCAGGTGGCGCTGGATATCCGGCTGAACCTGCGTGCCGCCAGCGAGCATATCCAGGGCCAGATCAAAGAGCTTATCAACGTGCTTTGTGACCAGGCCGAGAAGGGCGCAGGCTACGTTATGCCCGGCTACACCCATTTGCAGCGCGCCCAGCCTGTGACCTTCGGCCACCAGCTGATGGCCTACGCCTGGATGCTGCTGCGCGATCTGGGCCGTTTGCAGGACGCCACCAAGCGCATGGACGCCGAGTGCCCCCTGGGCAGCGGCGCACTGGCGGGCACGACCTACCCGCTGGACCGCTTCTACACGGCGGAGCAGCTGGGCTTTGCAGCCCCCTGCGGCAACTCCATCGACGGCGTGTCCGACCGCGATTTCTGCATTGAGCTGTGCAGCGCCATGGCCACCTGCATGATGCACCTCTCCCGCCTGAGCGAGGAAATCATCCTGTGGTGCAGCTGGGAGTTCAAGTTCATTGAGCTGGACGATGCGTTTACGACCGGCTCGTCCATCATGCCGCAGAAGAAAAACCCCGATGTCACGGAACTGATCCGCGGCAAGACCGGGCGCGTCTACGGCGATTTGAACACGCTGCTGGTCATGATGAAGGGCATCCCCCTGGCCTATGACAAGGATATGCAGGAGGACAAAGAGGCAATTTTTGACGCGGTGGATACGCTGGAGCTTTGCCTGCGCACCGTCACGCCGATGCTGGCTACCATGACCCCGCTGCCCGCCAATATGCGCCGCGCCGCCGCCAAGGGCTTTATCAACGCCACCGACTGCGCCGACTACCTGACCAAGAAGGGTATGCCCTTCCGCGATGCCTACAAGTGTACCGGTACGATGGTGGCCGCCTGCATCCGCGAGGGCAAGACGCTGGAAGAACTGACGCTGGACGAGTTCAAGCAGTACAGCGACCTGTTTGAGGATGACGTGTATACCGCCATCGACCTGACCACCTGCTGCGAGGGCCGGACCAGCTACGGCGGCCCGACCAAGGCAAGCGTGCTGCGGCAGGTTGCGCTGGTGAAGGGGAAGCTGTAAAAGCCTTCCCCTTGTGGGGGAAGGTGGCCGAAGGCCGGATGAGGGGCGGCGCTTTTGCAGCAACCCGGTAACGGGCGGCATTGGCAGGTTCGCCTCTCATCAGCCGCCTGCGGGCGCAGCCCCACGGGGGAAGCCTTTAGAAGTAAGGGGTGTAACAATGGGAAAGTACAAAATCTTCGTGGATGGTTCCTCCGGTACCACCGGCCTGCGCATTGCGGATCGGCTGGCGGAACGGGACGAATTTGAAATGCTGAAAATCTCCGCGGCAGACCGCAAGGACGTCCACGCCCGGGCAGCGGTCATCAATGAGAGCGACCTCTCGTTCCTCTGCCTGCCGGACGATGCGGCCCGCGAGGTCGTGCCGCTGCTGCGCGAGGATGTGCGCATTCTCGATACCAGCACAGCGCACCGCACAGCCCCCGGCTGGCTCTACGGCCTGCCCGAACTCCATGGCACCCGCGAGGCGCTGAAAACCGCCACCCGTGTGGCTGTGCCGGGCTGCCACGCCACCGGGTTTATCACGCCGGTGGCCCCGCTGGTGGAGTTGGGAATCCTCCCCAAAACCGCCCATCTGAGTGTGACGAGTTTGACCGGCTACTCCGGCGGCGGCAAAAAGATGATTGCTGAATACGAGGGTGAGCGCACGAACGAAGCGCTGAACGCCCCGCGTCCCTACGGCTTGGCGCTGCACCATAAGCACCTGCCCGAAATGGCGGCCATCACCGGGCTGGAAACGGCCCCCAACTTTGTGCCGGTCGTGGCGGATTACTATGCGGGCATGGAGACGATGATCCCGCTGGATCTGACGGCACTGGGCGTTTCGGCCCTGCAGGTCGCCGCCGCGCTGGCCGAGTATTATGCCGGGCAGCCGATGATCAAAGTGCACCCCCTGTGCGAGGGCACGGACGGCGGCTTTTTGGCGGCCAACAAGCTGGCGGGCAAAGACACGCTGGAGATCTTCTGCCTGCCCAACCCGGACGGCACCCAGCTGCAGCTCATCAGCCTGTTTGACAACCTGGGCAAAGGCAGCTCGGGTGCGGCCGTGCAGTGCATGAACCTGATGCTGGGGCTGGAGGAGACGAAAGGATTAGAAAGATAAAAGATAATAAAAAGTGTGGAGTTTTGGCCCGGGGGCCAAAACAAAACCGTAGGGGCGGATTCCATATCCGCCCGCGGCACCTGCCGTAAGCTGCACGGGCGCATATAGAATGCGCCCCTACGGCGGCAGAAATTTTTGAGCGGCCGTAAGGCCGCGATCCACCAAATTTATTATCTATTATCTAAAAAAAGAGGGGTACATATTATGAGCAACTTCAAATCCATTCCAGGCGGCATCTGTGCGCCGCAGGGATTTTCCGCGGCGGGCGTGCATTGCGGCATCCGCCATAACCATTCCAAGCTCGACCTGGCGCTCATCAAGGCGGATGTCCGCTGCGCGGGCGCAGGCTGCTACACTACCAACAAGGTTTACGGCGCTCCCATCACGGTGGACCGCGAGCACCTGAAGGACGGCTACGCCCAGGCGATCGTTGTCAACAGCGGCAACGCCAACACCTGCGCCCCGGGCGGCGTGCAGCTGGCGAAAGACACCTGCGATATCGTCGCGAAAGAGCTGGGCATCAGCGCCGACGACGTGCTCCCCTCCTCCACGGGCGTTATCGGCCAGGCCATGAGCATTGAACCGTTTGCCAAGGGCATCCCCGAAGCTGCCGCCAAGCTGGCCGCCAGCGAGGCAGGCAGCCACGCCGCCGCCACCGCCATCATGACTACTGATACCCACCCGAAAGAAATCGCTTTGGAGTTTGAGGTCGGCGGCAAGACCGTTCGCATCGGTGCCATCGCCAAGGGCAGCGGCATGATCCACCCGAACATGGCGACGATGCTGCTGTTCATGACCACCGACGCCAAGGTCGAGCCTGCCGCCCTGCAGAAGGCGCTGTCCACCGTCGTGCCCGCTACCTTTAACCAGATTTCCGTGGACGGCGATACCTCCACCAACGATACCGTGCTGCTGCTGGCCTCCGGCCTGTCCGGCGCGGAAATCGTTGACGGTACGCCCGACTATGATACGTTTGTTGCTGCGCTGACCGAGGCCGCCGAGCACCTGAGCCGCGAGCTGGCCGGGGATGGCGAGGGCGCGACCAAGCTGCTGGAATGCACCGTGACCGGCGCACCCGACCTGGCGACCGCCCGCGCGGTGTCCAAGAGCGTCATCCATTCCACTCTGTTCAAGGCCGCTATGTTCGGTGCAGATGCCAACTGGGGCCGCGTGCTCTGCGCCATTGGCTACACGCCAGGGGACTTCGATATCAGCAAGACGTCGGTGCGCCTCAAGAGCAAGGCCGGAGAGGTGTTCGTCTGCGAGAACGCCGCCTATCACCCGTACAGCGAGGATGAGGCCGCCGTGGTGCTGAAGGAGGATGAGATCGATATCCTCGTTGACCTTGGCAGCGGCGACGCCACCGCCAAGGCCTGGGGCTGCGATCTGACCTATGATTATGTGAAAATTAACGGGGATTACAGAACCTGATGAAAAAGGCTTCTCCCGCGGGACTGCGCCCGCAGGCGCGTGTCGGAGCGCAACCGCCGAAGGCGGCTCTTAGCGCGTAGACTGAAGCTGTCGGCGAAGCCGACTGATGAGGGGCGGGCTTTCGGCGGCAGACCGGTAGACGGATGCTGCGGCAGGCGTGCCCCTCATCCGGCCTCGCAAGCTCGGCCACCTTCCCCCTTGGGGGAAGGCTTTAGAGGTAGGGGATGGAGGAAACGATGAAGAATGAACAAATGGCCCTGCTGTTCAGCGAGGCTACACCTTATATCCAAAAATATCACGGCAAGACGCTGGTTATCAAGTACGGCGGCAATGCCATGGTCAACGATGAACTGAAACTGGCCGTCATGAACGACCTGGTCACGCTGACGCTGCTGGGGGTGCGGGTCGTGCTGGTACACGGCGGCGGGCCTGCCATCAACCAGATGCTCAAGCGCGTGGGGAAGGAATCCAAATTTGTGAACGGTCTGCGCTACACCGATGAAGAAACCATGGGCATTGTCCAACAGGTGCTGGCCGGACAGGTCAACAAAGACCTGGTCGCGCTGCTCAAAGGCCGCGGCGTCGGCCTGTGCGGCATGGACGGCCACATGATCATGTGCAAGCGCAAATCGGATGTGGATTTGGGCTATGTCGGCGAAATTGAAAAGGTCAACACGACGCTGATCGACCACCTGCTGGCCGACAGCTTCATCCCGGTCATTGCCACCGTCGGCATGGACGACAACGGCATCCCCTACAACATCAACGCAGACACGGCCGCGGCTGAAATTGCCATTGCCCTGCACGCAGAAAAACTCGTCAGCATGACGGATATCGTTGGTCTGCTCTACGATAAGGACGATGAATCCACGCTGATCCCCGAGGTCGAAGTCTCTGAAATCGAGGGCTACAAGGCCGCAGGCGTCATTGCGGGTGGTATGCTGCCCAAGATCGAGGGCATGGCCGACGCCATCTACCAGGGCGTCCACGAGGCCGTCATCATCGATGGCCGCGTGCCCCACTCGATTTTGCTGGAAATGTTCAGTGACAGAGGCGCAGGTACAATGTTCTATCGGCGGGGAAACCGCTGATTGAAAAGGCTTCCCCCTCGGGGGAAACTGTCGGCAAAGCCGACGGCTGAGGGGCGGCCTGCCCTCTGCGATCTTTTTCCGGGCAGCAGCGGCACACGCGCCCTGCATCCGGCCTCGTAAACTCGGCAACCTTCCCCCCGATGGGGGAAGACTCTTGCACATGATAAAGGGGGTACCCTAGATGAATACCGAAAAAGTGATTTCCCGGGACAACGACTACATCCTCCACACCTACGGCCGCAGCCAGGTCGTGCTGGCAGAGGGCAAGGGCATGACCGCCAGGGATGCCGACGGCAAGGAATATCTCGATTTTACGTCGGGTATCGGCGTCAACTCCCTGGGCTACTGCCACCCCGCCTGGGTCAAGGCCGTGGCAGACCAGGCCGCGACCTTGCAGCACACCTCCAACCTGTATTACACTGCCCCGGACGGCAAACTGGCAAAAAAAATCTGCCGCCGCACCGGGCTGGATGCTGTATTCTTCGGCAACTCGGGTGCCGAAGCCAACGAAGGTGCCATCAAGTGCGCCCGCAAATACAGCGTAGACACGTATGGCGAGAGCCGCAGCAAGGTCATCACGCTTGTCAATTCCTTCCATGGCCGCACGCTGGCAACCCTGACCGCCACCGGCCAGGATGTGTTCCACCACGACTTTGGACCCTTCCCCGGCAACTTTGCCTATGTCCCGGCGGGCGATTTTGCCGCGCTGGAAAAGGCTGCCGATGCCTCTGCCTGCGCCGTCATGATGGAGCTGGTACAGGGCGAGGGCGGCGTTGTCGCCCTGGATGCCGACTATGTTGCCAAGGTCGCGGCGTTCTGCAAGGAAAAAGACATTCTGCTCATCGTCGATGAGGTGCAGACCGGCGTGGGCCGCACCGGCAAGTTCCTGGCCTGCGAGCATTTTGACCTGCACCCCGATATCGTCACCCTGGCCAAGGGTCTGGGCGGCGGCCTGCCCATCGGCGCGGTGGTCATGAACAAAAAGGTCGCCGAGCATATGAAGCCCGGCAGCCACGGTTCGACCTTCGGCGGCAACCCGGTCTGCTGCGCCGGTGCGCTGGCCGTGCTGGATACGATGGACGAGGAGTTCCTCGCCAATGTCAACGAGCGTGCGGCCCAGCTGCGCGCCGGGCTTGCCAAACTGCCCCATGTGCAGCAGGTCAGCGGCCTGGGCCTGATGGTGGGCATCGCCTTTAACGACGGCATCAAGGCCGCCGATGTCCGCGCCGCCTGCGAGAAGCAGGGCCTGCTGGTGCTGACCGCCAAGACTCGTTTGCGCCTGCTGCCGCCGCTGATTTTGACGGCGGAGGATGTGAACGCCGCGCTGGATACCCTGCGCACCGTGCTGGAGAAATGCGTATGAAACATCTGCTGAAATTGGGCGGCCTGACGCCCGAGGAAATCACCCACATCCTGGATGTGGCCGACGAATATAAGCGGCTGCACAGGGACGGCATCGACCCGAAGGACTTGCAGGGCAAGGCCGTGGCGCTGATTTTCGCCAAAAACTCCACCCGCACCCGCGCAAGCCTGGAAGTGGGCATCTACCAGATGGGCGGCCTGGGCACCTACCTGAGCGCCAATGATCTGCAGACTGCCCGCGGCGAGCCTGTGCAGGACACCGCCCGCGTGCTGGGGCGGTATTATGACGCCATCGTCTGCCGCACCTACAAGCAGACAACCCTGGACGCGCTGGCAAAATACAGCGGCATACCGGTGATTTCCGGCATGACTGACTACGCCCACCCCTTGCAGGTGCTGACGGACTTAATGACCGTGCGTGAGCGCAAGGGCACGCTGGCCGGGCTGAAGGCCGGGTTCATCGGCGACGGCTACAACATGGCGAACAGCGTCATTGTGGGCTGCCTTGCCATGGGTATGGCGGTCACGGTCGCCTGCCCGAAGCACTACCGCCCGGCAGCCGACGTGCTGATGCTGGCGCAGCGGTACGGCGATAAATTCACGCTGACGAACGACCCCGACGAGGCCGCCCGCGATGCGGACGTGCTGTTTACCGATGTCTGGGTCAGCATGGGCATGGAGCGCGAGGCCGAGCAGCGCCGCCGGGATTTCACCGGCTTTACGCTGGATGCGGCCCGCATGGCGCTGGCCAAGCCGGACTGCATGGTGCAGCACCCGCTGCCCGCCCACCGCGGCGAAGAGATCGCCCCCGATGTGCTGGAAGGGCACATGGAGGAGATTTTTGACGAGGCCGAGAACCGGATTTACGTGGAAAAGGCTGTGCTGGCAATTTTGCTGGCGGGGAAATAAAGTACAGGAAGCAGGGCAGAGTGCGGCCCTGCTTTTTTGTTGGGGCGAGAGGGTCTTTCGCCGCTTTCCCTTGACAGCCTGTGTTATACTGGATATATCACTGTCCAAGGAGTGCCGCTATGTCAAAACAAACGCTGCAACAAAAAATCCAACGTGTACTGGCCCGGTTCACGCCGCGGCGCATTGCCATTATCATGCTGGGCACGGCGATACTCTCCTTCGGCATCCACAACATCCACCAGCGCACCGCCATCACGGAGGGCGGCATCATCGGACTGGTGCTGCTCATCAACCATTGGCTCGGCGTTCCGGCGTCGGTGGCGTCGCCCCTGTTGGATGCCATAAGTTACGCGCTGGCGTTTAAATTTTTGGGGTGGGATTTCCTGCTCTCGGCGGGTATCGCCAGCATCAGCCTGGCCGGGTTCTACCGCCTGTGGGAGTGTTTTCCCCCGATGCTGCCTGACCTGACGCCCTGGCCGCTGGCGGCGGCGCTGCTGGGCGGTGTGTTCGTCGGCGTGGGCGTCGGGCTGATCGTGCGGCAGGGCGGGTCCAGCGGCGGCGACGACGCGCTGGCCCTCGTCATCCACAAGCTGACCGGGTGGCGACTCTCCCGCGCGTACCTTTTTACCGATTTAACGGTACTTTTTGCGTCGCTGTCCTACATTCCGTTCCGGCGCATCGCTTATTCGCTGGTCACGGTCACGGTGTCGTCGCTGCTCATCGACTACATCAAGGACTTCCACAGAAAAACAAATGTGTAAAAACCGCCGCAACGCTTGTACACGCGGGAATTTTGCGGTATAATAATCTGTGTATTTTTGCAGACATCACCCATTGGAGGTTCACGATATGAAACTTACCCGCAAGCTCGCGGCGCTGGCTATGGCCGTGCTGCTGGCAGTCAGCCTGACGGCCTGCTCCCCCAAAGAGTGGGCACAGAATGTTGTCGTCAATCTGGTCCACAAGCTGGGCCTGGTCGAGGAATCCGACGAGGAGGACACCGACACCACCACGAAAGCCCCCGCAGGCGGCAGCGTGGAGTTCCCTGCCGAGATGGATACCGACTCCGCCCGTGTGGTGACTTACCCGGTGGATGATACGCTGTATGTCTCCTTCAACGGCATTGCCAACCGCTCCACTGAGTATTTCGTCGCGGGCGGCGACAGCATGACTGTGACCGGCTATGCGTCTACCGAGGCCAGCAGCGAGAACTATATGTACTTCAAGATCGCGTTCTGGGAGCTTTCCGACGATAAGACGATGACAAGCTATGTGCCGGACTCGACGATCTACTTCCGCGCCGACGAGGCTGACTACCAGTACACCATTACCGGCCTGACCGCAGGCAAGCAGTACAAAATCACCATCAGCTATGACAACGGCAACAAATACTACGTTACCGGTGGCCTGAAGGTGGAGGGCCTGGGCAGCACCGAGCTGAACACCTACGGCGACGAGGAAACCACCAACAGTTAAAAGCAGGCAACAATGCCGCCCGCGCCGCAGATGGCCGGACGGCATTTTTTATGATACATCGCAGGGGCCAGTGCTCGCCATCGGCCCGCAGGAAAGTACAACACAGAGGGAAAAGGGGAAAATTATGGACAAAAAGCAGCTGCGCAACACCTTATTGCTGGTGTGCGGCGCATTTATCTGGGGCACAGCTTTCGTCGCGCAGAGCGTCGGCAGCGACTACATGGGGCCGTACACGTTTTTGGCGGGCCGCAGCTGGCTGGCCTGCGCGTTCCTGCTGGGGCTGATGGCTGTGCTGCGCAAGATGGGCAGGACGAACACCGCCGCCGAGCCGGGGTTCTGGCAGAACAAAAAGGTGCTGGTCAAGGGCGGTATTTTCTGCGGTGCGGCGCTGTTTGCGGCGTCGGCGGCGCAGCAGATGGGCATTGGCACCACCAGCACGGCCAAGGCCGGGTTTATGACGGCGCTCTATGTGGTGCTGGTGCCGGTCACGAGCATCTTTTTTGGCAGCCGCCCCGGCGCCAAACTGTGGGGCTGCGTGGTGGTCAGTGTGGTGGGGCTGTATCTGCTCTGCCTGGCAGGCCGCGATACCCTGAGCCTGACTGGCGGCGAGTGGCAGCTGCTGCTCTGCGCGGCGCTGTTCACGCTGCAAATTATGCTGGTCAACCATTTCAGCCCCCAGCTGGACGGCATCCAGCTGAGTTTTATGCAATTCTTGGTGGTGGCGGTGCTGTCCACTGTGTTTATGTTTGCGTTTGAAACGCCGACCATCGAGCAGTTCCGCGGCGCGGCGGTGTCCATTGCCTACTGCGGCATCATGTCCAGCGGCGTGGCCTACACGCTGCAGATCGTCGGCCAGAAGGAGCTGGACCCGACGATTGCCAGCCTTGCCATGTGCCTGGAGAGTGTGTTCAGCGCCCTGGCCGGTTGGCTGATTTTGGGCGAGACGCTGTCCGCCACCGAGTTGTGCGGCTGCGTTTTGATGTTTGGGGCCATTGTGGCGAGCCAGCTGCCGGAGAAAAAGCGCAGCTAAAAAGGACCCCTTGTCAAAGGGGACTGTCCGAGCCTGCGAGGTCCGGGGCTTTGCAGCCTTCCCATCGTTACCCATTCCCTTCCCGCATAACGTCCCAAAGGAGGTCTCCTATGCAGGACCTGCGCATGATTTTTGGTTACGGTAAACCCTACCGCAAAGACCTGTTTGCGGCGGTGGGGCTTATCTTTGTTGAATGTATCTTTGAAATGGTCATCCCCGTGCTGATGTCCACCCTGGTGGACGACGGCGTGCCGGACCACAATATGGCCGTCATCTTCCGGCAGGGCGGGCTGATGATTCTCTGCGCGGTGCTGGCGCTCATTACCGGTCTGCTCTATGCCCGGTACGCCGCGCGGTTTGCCAACGGCTTTGCGTCGGAGCTGCGCCTGGCGGAGTATGCCGCCGTGCAGAAATTCGACTTCGCGAACCTTGACCGTTTCTCCAATGCGTCCCTCGTCACCCGCATGACCACCGACGTTACCGTCATGCTCAACGCTGTCAATACCGGCCTGCGGCCGTTGGTGCGCAGCCCGGTCATGCTGGGCATGGGCCTTGCTATGGCCTGTGTGCTCAGCCCACGGCTGACGCTGGTTTTCCTCATCACAACGCCGATCCTTGCTGCCGTGCTGGCTTGGATCGTCTCGAAAGTCGGCCCGCTCTATGGCCGCCAGCAGAGCGCTGTGGACCACCTCAATGGCCGCATCCAGGAATCCCTCACCGCCATCCGCGCCATCAAGGCATTCGTGCGCGGCGACTATGAGAACGACCAGTTCAACACCGTCAACGCCGAACTCAGCGACGCCTCGACCGAGACGTTCCGCTATGCCGTGCTCAACCTGCCCGCATTCCAGGCCGTCATGTACACGGCCATCGTCTGCATTCTCTGGTTCGGCGGCGGCTTTGTGCTGCACGGCACCATGAGCGTCGGCCAGCTGACCGCCTTTTTGAGCTACGTTTTGCAGGTGCTCAACTCGGTCATGATGTTCTCCGGCGTGTTTCTCCAGATGTCCCGTTCGCTGGCCAGCGCCCGCCGCATCCGCGAGGTGCTGACCGAGCAGCCTGATTTGGCCAACGCCGCCGCGCCGGTGGAGACGATCCCCGACGGCCGGATTGATTTTGACCACGTCAGCTTCAAATACAACGCAAAGGCGGAGAAAAACGCCCTGTCCGACATCACGCTGCACATCCCCGCCGGTGCGACGGTGGGCATTATCGGCTGCACCGGCGCGGCCAAAACGACGCTGGTGCAGCTGATCCCCCGCCTCTACGATGCCACCGAGGGCACCGTTAAGGTCGGCGGGCATGACGTGCGTGACTACGACCTGGCCGCTCTGCGGGATGCTGTGGGAATTGTGCTGCAAAAGAACCTGCTGTTCTCCGGGTCGATCCGCGACAACCTCAAATGGGGCAGCCCCGATGCCACCGACGACGACCTGTGGGCCGCCTGCCGCGCCGCCCACGCCGATGAATTTCTGAACCGTATGCCCCAGGGCCTTGACACCGACCTGGGCCAGGGCGGGTGCAATGTCTCCGGCGGGCAGAAGCAACGCCTTTGCATTGCCCGCACGCTGCTCAAACACCCCAAGGTGCTGATTTTTGACGACTCCACCAGCGCCGTGGATACGGCCACCGAGTCCGGCATCCGCCGCGCACTGGCCGAGCTGGGCGACGTGACCAAGCTCATCATTGCCCAGCGCATCTCGTCGGTCCAGAGCGCTGACATCATCGTGATTCTGGACGACGGCCGTTTGCACGCCGTTGGCACCCATGACGAATTGCTGAAAAAGGATACGATCTATCAGGAAATTTACAATTCCCAGATGAAAGGGGGCGACGCAGATGGCGAAAGCATTCGGCGGTAAACGCCCGCAAAACCTGCGCCACACCCTGCGCCGCTTCGGCGATTACCTCGGCCACCACAAGCGCAAACTGGCACTGATCGGCGTGCTGACGTCCATCAGCGCCCTGGCCGCCCTGATTGGCACCTACATGATACGCCCGGCCGTCAACGGCATTCTGGAAAACGGCAGTCTTGCCTACCTGGCCGGGGGCGTGGCGTTCACGGCGTTCGTCTACCTCATCGGCGCGCTGTCCACCTTGGGCTACACCCAGCTCATGGTCCGCACGGCGCAGCGTATCACCCAGGAAATCCGCAGCGACCTGTTTGCCCACCTGCAGACGATGCCCCTGAACTTCTTTGACACGAACCGCAAGGGCGATTTGATGAGCCTGTTTACCAACGATGTGGACACGATTTCCGATGCGCTGAACAACAGCTTTGCGGTGGTCATTCAGATGTTTATACAGATCGCAGGCACGCTGTTTTTGCTGTTCGTGCTCAACTGGCGGCTCTCGCTGCTGGTCGTGGTGGGCTACATTGCCATGTTCTGGTACATCAACTACTCCACCAGGCGCAGCCGCGCCTACTACGCCAGTCAGCAGGCCAGCCTGGGCGAGCTGGACGCCTACATGGAAGAAATGATCGCGGGCCAGAAGGTGGTCAAGGTCTTTAACCACCAGCAGGCCGACATGGCCGCCTTTGCCGCCCGCAACGAAAAACTGCGCCAAGCCGGCACCGGTGCCCAGAGCTACGCCGCCACGATGATCCCCGCCGTCGTCAGTATCGGTTACATCAACTACGCCATCATTGCGGTGGTGGGCGGCCTGATGGTTATGTGGGGCTGGTCCGATTTGGGCAGCCTGGCAAGCTACCTGGTGTTTGTGCGCCAGACAACCCTGCCCATCAACCAGTTTACCCAGCAGGGCAACTTTTTGTTGGCGGCGCTGGCGGGCGCGGAGCGTATCTTTACGGTCATGGAAGAGCGCCCCGAGATCGACGAGGGCACAGTGGAGCTGGTCCGCGTGCGGGAAAACGCCGACGGCACCCTGACCGAATGCGCCGAAAAGACCGGCCGTTGGGCCTGGTGTGACCGCAGCCGCCCCGATGTGCCGCCCGAGCCGTTGACCGGCGATGTGCGGTTCCACGACGTCAGCTTTGGCTACACGCCCGAGCGGATGATTTTGCAAAACCTCTCGCTTTACGCCAAACCGGGCCAGAAAATCGCCTTCGTTGGCTCCACCGGCGCGGGCAAAACGACCATCACCAATTTGATAAACCGCTTCTATGAGGTGTCCGGCGGCTCCATCACCTACGATGGGATGGATGTGCGGCTTATCAAGAAAAATGATCTGCGCCGTTCGCTGGGTGTCGTCCTGCAGGATACACATTTGTTCACCGGAACCGTGGCGGACAACATCCGTTTCGGCAAGCTGGATGCCACGCAGGAGGAAATTGAGCGGGCGGCCAGGATCGCCAACGCGGACTCCTTCATCCGCCGCCTGCCCAAGGGGTATGACACGATGGTCACGGCTGACGGTGCGAATTTGAGCCAGGGCCAGCGGCAGCTGCTGGCCATTGCCCGCGCGGCGGTGGCTGACCCGCCGGTGCTGATATTAGACGAAGCAACGTCGAGTATCGACACCCGCACCGAGGCGCTCATCCAAAAAGGCATGGACGGCCTGATGGAGGGCCGCACGGTGTTTGTCATCGCGCACCGGCTGTCCACCGTGCGCAACGCCGACGCCATCATTGTGCTGGAACACGGGCATATCATTGAGCGCGGCACCCATGAGGAACTGCTGGCAAAGCAGGGTGAATACTACCAGCTCTACCACGGTATGTTCGAGCTGTCGTGAGTCCTATGCGGCCTTGTGTCCCTGAATCACGCACAAATTTACAAAAACATCGTCGAAACGGCGGAGAAACTTAATTTAATAAAGCTGTAACTGCTTTTTGGTATTGACTTTTACCGACGGTGTGCTATAATGATAAGTACGATACAGCAGAAACTATCAAGGGCGATAGCAGCATGGTCCCATGGCGCTATTGCCCTTTTTTGGTTCCTGCATCGGCCCGCCGCGCGGCGGCGGAAAAATTTGTGGAGTGGAAAGGAAAGTATCTCATGAAAAAACTGCTTGCATTCGGTGTGGCCTCTGTCATGGCCCTGTCTCTCGCTGCCTGCGGCGGCGCATCCTCCACGGCTGCTTCCTCGGAAGCCGCCGACACTGCCTCCTCTGAGGCTGCCACCACCGAGGCCACCGGCAAAAAGTGGACCATCGCTACCGACACGGTGTTCAAGCCCTTTGAGTACACCGACGCCTCCGGCAACTTTGTCGGCATCGACGTAGACATCCTGGCGGCCATCGCCGAGGACCAGGGCTTTGAGTATGAGCTCAAGAGCCTGGGCTGGGATGCTTCCATCGCGGCCTGCCAGGCCGGCCAGGCTGACGGCATGATCGCCGGCGCCTCCATCACCGATGAGCGCAAGGCGAGCGGCTGGACCTTCTCCGACGGCTACTATGACAGCACCCAGACCCTGACCGTGAGCGCGGATTCCACCATCGCCGGCTTCGCCGACCTGAGCGGCCAGACCGTTGCCGTCAAGACCGGCACCCAGGGTGCTTCTTATGCCGAGAGCCTGAAGGACGAGTACGGCTTCAACATCACCTACTTTGAGGATTCCCCCACGATGTACCAGGCTGTCCTGGGCGGCCAGTGCGTTGGCTGCTTTGAGGATACCCCCATCATGAAGGCCTCCATCAAGGACGGCGACCTGGCCCTGAAGGTTTTGGATGACACCGCCAGCGACCCCGCCCCCTACGGCTTCGCCATCTTCAACGCTGACAACCAGGAGCTGCTGGATGCCTTCAACGCCGGTCTGGCTGACATCAAGGCCAACGGCAAGTATGATGAGATCCTGGCAAAGTACCTGGGCTAACAAGCAATAAAGCACGCGGGGACGCCTGTTTTTGCGGGCGGCCCCGCTTTTGCGGCCTCTGCGAAAATCCCTTGCCCTCCCCCGCGAGGGGGGAGGGTGGCGCCGCAGCGCCGGGTGAGGGCCGAGTCTGCCGGGCCGCCTCATACAGGGGCAGCTGCGGGCAGGCTGCCCCTCATCAGGCCGCTTTGCGGCCACCTTCCCCCGAGGGGGAAGCCTTGTATCCAACCACCCCGAAAGGAGTCCTGACCCTTGGCTAAAATTCTTGCAAACTACGGCGGGCTGCTGGCGGCCGCTATGGGACAGACGCTGCTGCTGGCGCTGTGCGGGCTGTTCTTTGCCTGCATCATCGGCCTGGTCGTCGGCCTGATGAGTGTCGTCAAAAACCGAGCCTGCAACATCATCGCTACGATTTTTGTTGACGTCATCCGCGGCGTGCCTATGATCGTGCTTGCGTTCTACGTGTTCTTCGCAGTGCCGATGCTGCTCAACAACATCATGCACCTGAACACGCTGCTGGGCCTGAACAGCCAACTCACGCTGAGCGCTTTGCAGGCAGGCACCATCTGCCTGGCGCTGAACTGCGGTGCATACATGGCGGAAATTATCCGCGCCGGTATCGAGAGCGTGGACAAGGGCCAGATGGAGGCCGCCCGCAGCCTGGGCCTGTCGTACTGGAAGGCCATGGCCAAGGTCGTGCTGCCCCAGGCCATCCGCACGATGATCCCCTCCATCATCAACCAGTTCATCATCACGCTGAAAGACACGTCCATCCTGTCGGTCATCGGCTTCCCCGAACTGGTCAACACCGCCAAGAACGTCGTGGCCAACACGATGAGCGCGTTCCAGGTGTGGAGTATTGTCGCGCTGATGTACCTGATCGTCATTACACTGCTGTCCCGCCTTGCCAAGCGGGTGGAGAGGAGGCTCAACCGTGGGCGTCAATAAGCAGAATGTCAAAATTCACGTTGAGCATTTGAAAAAAAACTTCGGCAACCTCGAGGTCCTGCGCGATGTATCGACGGATATCTATGAGGGCGAGGTCGTTGTCATCCTCGGCCCCTCCGGCAGCGGCAAGTCGACTTTTCTGCGCTGCCTGAACCGCCTGGAAGAAATCACCGGCGGCACAGTCATTGTGGATGGCCACGACCTGACCGACAAGAAAACCGATTTGAACAAAGTGCGCGAGAATGTCGGCATGGTGTTCCAGCACTTCAACCTGTTCAATAACCTCAACGTCATGGGCAACATGACGCTGGCCCCGGTGGAGCTGAAAAAGGCCACGAAGGGCGAAGCCAAGGAGAAGGCTCTGCACCTGCTGAACCGCGTGGGTCTGTCCGACAAGGCCGAAGCCTACCCGGCGCAGCTGTCCGGCGGTCAGAAGCAGCGCGTGGCTATTGCCCGCGCCCTGGCCATGGACCCGGATATCATGCTGTTTGACGAGCCGACCAGTGCGCTGGACCCGGAAATGGTCGGTGAAGTCCTGCAAGTCATGAAGCAGCTTGCCGCCGAGGGTATGACGATGGTCGTTGTTACCCACGAGATCGGCTTTGCCCGCGAGGTCGCCAGCCGTGTGATCTTCATGGAGGGTGGGTATATCGTCGAGGAAGGCACCCCCGACGAGGTCATCAACCACCCGAAACAGAAGCGGACAATCGATTTCTTGAGTAAGGTGCTGTAAGCGGAAAAAAGATAAAGCCTTCCCCTTGGGGGGAAGGTGGCCGCAGGCCGGATGAGGGGCGCGTTTGCCGCTGCTGCCCGTGAACGGGTGGTAACGGCAAACGCGCCCCTCATCAGTCTGCTTCGCAGACAGCTTCTCCCTCAGGAGAAGCCTTTTTATATCCCCCTCTTGAACTTAAAGTTAAAGTTTGCTACAATGTTCCCGGAGGCAACAACTTGTGAAAGGAGCATTTACAAGTGGAAAAAATCAAGAAAAATTTCGGGTTCGGCTGTATGCGTCTGCCGATGCAGGGCGAGGACGTCGACATTGAACAGACCAAGCAGATGGTCGATACCTTTTTGGCGCAGGGGTTCAACTACTTTGACACAGCCCACGGCTACATCCAGGGCAAAAGCGAGTTGGCCCTGAAAGAGTGCCTGACCAGCCGCCATAATCGGGAAGAGTACATCCTGACCAATAAGCTGAGCGAGGGCTACTTCAAGACGCAGGCGGATATCCGTCCCTTCTTCCAGAGCCAGCTCGAGGCCTGCGGTGTCGATTACTTTGACTTCTACCTCATGCACTCCCAGGGGTCGACCAACTACCAGCATTTCAAGGACTGCCGCGCCTACGAGACGGCGTTCGAGCTGAAAGCCGAGGGCAAGGTGCGCCATGTGGGCATCTCTTTCCACGACCGCGCCGAGGTGCTGGACCAGATCTTGACCGAGTACCCGCAGGTTGAGGTCGTGCAGATCCAGTTCAACTACCTGGACTACGATGACATTGCCGTCCAAAGCCGCAAATGCTATGAGGTCTGCCGTAAGCACGACAAGCCGGTACTGGTCATGGAGCCGGTCAAGGGCGGCAGCCTGGTCAACCTGCCCGATGACGCGAAGAAGATTTTCGACGACCTGCACGGCGGCAGCCCTGCCAGCTATGCCATCCGCTTTGCGGCGGGCTTCCCCGGCATGATGATGGTGCTGTCCGGCATGAGCAGCCTGGAACAGATGAAGGATAACCTTTCCTACATGAAGGACTTCCAGCCGCTGAATGACGCAGAAATGGCCGCTGTGCATCAGGTGGTGGACGTGTTCCGCAAGATGAACCTGATCCCCTGCACAGTCTGTCGCTACTGCGTCGAGGGCTGCCCCCGGCACATCGCCATACCGGATTTGTTCGCCATCATGAACACAAAGAGCATCCACCACGATTGGAATGCGGACTACTATTATGAGGATGTCCACACCAAGCCCGGCTCCCGCGCGTCGGACTGCATCCGCTGCGGCAAGTGCGAGCGCATCTGCCCGCAGCATCTGCCGATCCGGACGCTGCTGCAGGATGTGGCGAAGGAGTTTGAGAAGAAATAAAAAAGCCTTCCCCCACGGCCCAATGTCACTTAGTTAAATAAGAAAATCCCTCTATGCCAACGCAGGTGAAGTGACCCCAAAAAGTTAGACAATATTCTGAAGTAAAAATTGTTCAAGCAGC
>ERZ1034913.614-NODE-614-length-27022-cov-24.865206_pt1 | contig 27022 bp, 22 predicted proteins | sample MGYA00520697_ERZ1034913 | MGnify/ENA primary metagenome ERZ1034913 (study PRJEB33766, sample SAMN09781786) | gut metagenome | biome: gut microbiome | host: Homo sapiens | place: Madagascar | study: EMG produced TPA metagenomics assembly of the PRJNA485056 data...
CCACGAAGCCGCGCCCACCCCGCCGCCCGCTGCCCCGGCTGCGCCTGACCGCGAGCCGACCGGCGTCATCCAATTCGAGAGTGACGACGCCCCGGCCCCGGCGATGCCTGACCCGCTGGCAGTCCAGACGGCTGGCCCCGAGAATGCCCGCCATGCCCGCATCCGCCGCGCCCGGCCTGTGACCGCTGACCCGGCCCCCAGCGTGCCGCCGATGCCGGTGGAGTTGACGGACTTTTCGGAAAAACCGCCGGAGACCGAGCCGCAGGCTGCGCCGCGCTCGGTGCTGGACGATGATATCCCTGATTTCTCCGCTGACCTTGACCCCGCCGCCATTGCCGCAGCCCAGGCCGCCGATGACGCCGCCGAGGCCGCAGGCAAGAGCGCCAGCGTTGAGGACTTTACCCGCGCGGCGACCCAGCTGTTTGATGCCAGCGCTATCGAGGAGGCCGCCCGGGAAAAAGCAAAGCCCCGCAAAAAGAACGCAGATTCGGACGCCGACCTGCCCCCGAAGCAGCCCGCACCGCCCAGCATCAAAAACCGCAGTTTGGAAATTATTGAAAAGAGCGAGCGCCGCCGCAGACGCACGGTCACGCTGATCCTGGTCGTGCTGCTGCTGGCTGTGCTGGCCGGTGCCGGGGCGCTGTGGGTGTTCTTCCGCAATGATCTGGGTGCCAGCCCTGCCGCCAAGAGCTACGGCACGGCGCTGTACGATTCCACCGCCGAGAGCTATCTTGACAAGGCGCTGGACCGCCGCGCAGGCGTGGTGGCCTACCTGGGCTGGCCCGGCTTTGATGGTGCGCTGGTCTACTCTGCCGACACGCCCACGCCCGAAACGCCGGAATCCGGCGCAGAGCCGGGGTCCATCGTCCGTTTTGCCACCCCCAGCGCCCTGGACGCCGCCACCCCCGGCAACACCGTGTTGGAATGCACCGGTGACGACTACAAGGCGCTGGCCGACCAGGACACACTGAGACAGAACGGCGGCTTCACGCTGTATACGGCAGACCGCACCTACCGCTTCAAAGCGCTGGCGGTCTACTACTACGATCCCGCCGAGCAGGGCGAAGGCGCGTTTGACCTGTATAGCAGCACCGACCTGTCCAACTATTACGACTACCTGACCTTTGTGGCGGGCATCCAGGCCCGCAGCCTGTTTGACACCGGGGTGGAGGTGGGTGACGAGTCCCACTTCCTGACCGTGACGACCCAGAGCGGCGAGAACGGTGCGCTGCTCTGCATCACGGGCCGCCTGGTCGAGGACGGCGAGGCCGAGGTGCTGAACACCGCTGCCTTTACCGCCACAGAGGAGCCGCTGCTGACGGCGGCCCAGTACCAGAGCAAGGGCCAGCCGATGCCCACGGTCAGCGCCCTGATGCGGACCAGCGTGGAGCGCTATGCCCAGCAGAGCGCCGCCACCCAGGCCGCCCGCAAGAACAGCGGCACGGCCCGGGACGATACCACCGACGCCGCCGATCTGGCCCAGCGCGCCGACGAATTGCAGAGCATCACCGACAGCCTGCTGGCCAGCACCGACAAGATGCTCAAGGGCCTGACCGATGTGGCAGGCTCGACGAACGCTGTGGAGACGGACCTGAACAAGGGTGCCGAGGGCACGCTGCCCGAGCAGACGGTCACGGTGGATCAAATCAAGGTGACGGCCACGCCGGCCCCTACCGACGCCCCGACGCCCGAACCTACCGAGGCCCCGGCGTCGGACGCCAACAGCGAACCGACCCCGACGGAAGCGCCGACCCAGGCCCCGCAGCCCGACAACAGCACCGGCACTGAGGGCGAGACCATCAACGTGACGATGAACGGCACGGCCCAGACGATGGACTTGGTGCGCTGCCTGGCGATGGTGGCCCAGAACGAACTTGGCCCCAACGCCCCCGCCGAAGCCTACAAAGCCCAGTGCGTGGCGACCCACTGCTGGATTTTAAGCCAGTCGGGCTATCCGTCGGTGCTGGGTGCAGAGCCGGGCGCGGCTGCGCTGGCCGCCGCCCAGGAGGTTGCCCATGTGCTGGTGACTTACAATGGGCAGGTCTGCTTCACGCCGTATTTCGCCTCTGCCAGCACGGGTACAGCCTCGTCTGCCGAGGTCTGGGGCGGTGAACGCGCCTGGCTGCAGGCCGTGGACAGCCCCTACGACCAGCAGGTTTCCAGCAACTGGAACACCAACGGCAATTCCAGCGGCACGGCCCGCTTCTCCCGCGAGACGCTGGAGAACCGCATCCGCGACGAGCTGGGCATCGACCTGGCAGGCGTGGACCCCAACAGCTGGTTTACCATCAAGAGCGCCAACCAGTACGGCTGGGTCGCCAAGATTCAGGTCGGCCCCGATGGCAACAGCGAGACGGTCAGCGGCCGCTGGTTCCGGGAAAACCTGCTGGCCCGCCAGAGTGTGGATGGCCGCAGCCTGCGCAGCCAGTGCTTCACGGTCAGCTATGACGCCGATCTGGATTGCTTTATCTTTGATGTGTACGGTTACGGCCACGGCTGCGGCATGAGCCAATGGGGTGCCATCGGTTACGCCCGCAACGGCTGGAGTTATCAGGATATTTTGACGCATTATTTCGTTGGGACGACGATTACGACGTATTGATAGTACAGAAAAAGAGCGTGTGCAAGAAATGGCACACGCTCTTTTTTGGCAGAGCAGTAGGGGCCGGGCATACCCGGCCCCTACCGGGTGGTGCAGGGCCGGAGGCGAGCATTGACCCCTACGGTTATACGGGCAAGATATTCCCATTCAAAACGGCGTTTTTGAGCACATCCCCCTCATACGTCAATTCCAGATGGAAAAACGGTGCATCCTCAGCCAGCAGCTTAAAGAAAATTTTATCCCCCTGCCAAATCGGCAAATCCTGCACAGCATTCTTGTCCACCCACTCTAAACATCCCTCGTCGCAGTCTGTCATCACGCCGGAAAAATCCGTGCAGGTGTACAGGTGCATCCGCTCGGCGGGCCATGGGTCACAGAAAAAATCCACGATGCCGCGATAAACCGGCGCGTGCATCGTCAGGCCGGTCTCCTCGCGCACCTCGCGCAGGGCGCAAGCCGGCGCGTCCTCACCCGGTTCAAACTTGCCGCCGACGCCGACCCACTTGTCGTGGTTGACGTCGTTTTTCTTTTTGACGCGGTGCAGCATCAGGTACGCGCCGTCTTTTTCGAGATAGCAAAGGGTGGTTTGCAGTAAATCCATAGGGAGCTCCTTACATATTTTGTATGAATCCGCAGATACTACCATAAAAAACCAGGGAGGATTCTGTATGAGAGCGACAGGAATTGTGCGGCGCATCGATGAATTGGGCAGGGTGGTCATCCCGAAGGAGATACGCCGTACCCAGCGCATCCACTCGGGCGATGCACTGGAAATTTTTACCGATGGCAAAGGGGAAGTTGTCTTTAAAAAGTATTCGCCGCTGGCAGAGCTGGGCGAGCCGGCCGCCGCCTACGCCGATGTGCTGGCCCGGCGGCTGGGCTGTGGTGTGGCTGTCTGTGACCGGGAAAAGATCGTGGCCGCCGCCGGGGCGGGCAGAAGTGAGCTGCTGGGCGAGCCGCTGCCGCCCGAGTTGGACGCCCTGCTGGCCCGCCGCAAGCTGTACACCGCACCGGAAGAGCCGCTGCACCGGGTCGCGCTGGGCAGCCGCTGGCTGCTGTGCACCGCGCCGATTTTGGTGCATGGCGATATCGAGGGCGGCGTGCTGCTGCCGGGTATGCGCCGGGATGCCGTACCCGACCCCGAGACCATCCGCGCCGCCGCCACCGCCGCCGAGTTTTTAGCGCGATGGATGGGGGAGTGACGGGGTGTCTGAATGCACACCGCCATGTAGGGGCCGGGCATACCCGGTCCTCAGCCTTCCCGCAAGCGACCGTTTTCCGTACAAGTGCAGGCCGGGCATAACCGGCCCCTACATATATAATAGGTAAGAACCCTGCCGTGATTGTGACGAAACTGTTAAACTTACAAAAAAATCGGAAAAACCCCTTGACAGTTTGCAAAACGGGAATATAATTAACTTAGCACTCAGAGATAAAGAGTGCTAAACAAAACCGAAAGCAAACCAAAGGAGATGAGCAGCATGGCCATGGACGCGCGCAAGCAGCGTATACTGGAAGCCATTGTTGCCCTGTATGCCAACGGCGGCGAACCGGTCGGTTCGGGCCTGCTGGCAAACTACTTTGACATGGCACTGTCCAGTGCAACGCTGCGCAACGAGATGGCGGCGCTGACTAAGCTGGGCCTGCTGGAACAGCCCCACACCAGTGCGGGCCGTGTGCCCAGTGCCCAAGGCTATCGCTACTACCTCGACCACCTGATCGATGCGCCGAAGGCCAGCGCCCTGCCGGATGCCGACCGCCGCCACATCGATGACCTGTTTGCCGCCATGGATGCCGAGCCGGAAAAGCTCGTGCCCGCTGCAGCCCGCAGTTTGGCTGATTTGACTGGCTGCGCCGCTGCCGCCACCACGCCCCAGGCCCCGGATCTCTGCATCGCCCACTTTGAGGTTGTGCAGGTCGGGCGGTACAGCGCGGCGGTGCTGGCAGTCACCAGCGCAGGCGGGGTGCGTACCCGCGTGGCCCGCGTCGATACCGGCCTGTCCCGGGACGACGCCGCCAACATCGCGCAGCTGCTCAACCGGGGGCTTACGTTTGTAGCCCCGCAGGACCTTAGCCCCATGCTGATGGCCAGCCTGGTGCTGGCCGCAGGTGAGCGGCTCAGCCCCGTAATCATGGCCGCGCAGGCGCTTGTCACCACCGGCCCGCAGGCCTGCCTGGAAGGCGCACAATACCTGGCAAAGATGCCGGATGTCCGCCAGAACCTTGGCACGCTGTTGGAGATTTTCTCCGACAACGAGGCCGCTACCGAGCTGATCCGCCCCGAGGGAAGCCGCGTTACGGCCACCCTGGGCTGCGATCTGGACCCGGCCATGCCGGGCTGCTGCATCGTCAGCAAGCGGTATCTGGCGGGTGGCGGGCTGACAGGCTCGGTGGCGCTCATCGGTTCCACCCGCATGGAATACGAGCGGCTGCTGCCGATCCTCGACTACTTTGCCGCAAAGCTGGGGCAGAGTATGGCCGGGCAGGGCCAATAATTGGAAAGAAGGAGACCCGCAATGAGCCACGAAAAAGAAACCAAGCAGACGCCCGCCGCAGAGACCAAGGCGCCTGAGACCGAGGCCAAGGCCCCTGAGCAGGAGACCCCCAAGGCCGAGAAGCCCGAGGCAAAGCACGAGGGTAAGCACCACCACGAGACAGCGGCCTTGCAGGCTAAGCTGGACGAAGCGGAGAAAAAGAACGAGGAGCTGAAAAACCAGCTGCTGCGCACCGCCGCCGAGTATGATAACTACCGCAAGCGCAGCCAGCGCGAGGCCGACCAGAAGTTCAACGACGGTGTGTCCCATGCTGTGACCCAGATTTTGGGCATCCTGGACACGCTGGATATGGCTGCCAACGCCGCCTGCACCGACGGGAACTACAAGAAGGGCGTCATGATGACGCTGGACAAGGCCGCCAAGGCCCTGGAAACGCTGAACATCACCGAAATCGAAGCGCTGAACCAGCCGTTTGATCCCAACCTCATGAACGCCGTTTCGCAGGCCCCCGCCGCAGAGGGCCAGGAGAGCGGCAGCGTCACGCAGGTTTTCCAGAAGGGCTACAAGATCGGCGACAAGATTATCCGCCACGCGATGGTCGTCGTCGCAGAATAAAGCGAACCGAATCAAAAGATTCGTTTCCATATAAATTGACATTCACTACTGTTCAAAGCAAATTTGAAGGGAGTTTTTATTATGAGCAAAATTATCGGTATTGACCTTGGTACTACCAATAGCTGCGTCGCTGTTATGGAAGGCGGCGAGCCTGTCGTCATCGCGAACGCCGAGGGCGCCCGCACCACCCCGTCTGTCGTCGGCTTCACCAAGACCGGCGAGCGTCTGGTCGGCCAGGTCGCAAAGCGTCAGGCCATCACCAACCCCGAGAATACCATCTCCTCCATCAAGCGTAAGATGGGCACCGCCGAGAAGGTCCACGCCGGCGGCAAGGACTACACCCCCGAAGAGATCAGCGCTATGATCCTGAGCAAGCTGAAGGCTGACGCCGAGGCTTACCTGGGCGAGCCTGTCACCGAGGCCGTCATCACCGTCCCCGCCTACTTCAACGACAGCCAGCGTCAGGCCACCAAGAACGCAGGCACCATTGCCGGCCTGAACGTCAAGCGTATCATCAACGAGCCGACCGCTGCTTCTCTGGCCTACGGCATCGATAAGGAAGCCGACCAGAAGATCATGGTCTACGACCTGGGCGGCGGTACCTTCGATGTCTCCATCATCGAGATGGGCGACGGCGTTACCGAGGTTCTGGCCACCAACGGTGATACCCACCTGGGCGGCGATGACTTCGATGAGCGCATCATCAACTGGATGGCCGAGGACTTCCAGCGCGAGAACAACATCGACCTGCGCAAGGATAAGATGGCTGCCCAGCGTTTGAAGGAAGCCGCTGAGAAGGCTAAGATCGAGCTGTCCAGCGCCACCACCACCAACATCAACCTGCCCTTCATCACCGCCGATGCCAACGGCCCCAAGCACCTGGATATGACGCTGACCCGCGCCAAGTTCAACGAGCTGACCGCTGACCTGGTCGAGCGCACCATGACCCCCGTCCGCAAGGCTCTGGCCGACGCCGGCCTGAAGGCTTCTGACTTGGCCAAGGTGCTGATGGTCGGCGGCTCCACCCGTATCCCCGCCGTCTATGACGCTGTCAAGAAGGAACTGGGCTGCGAGCCGTTCAAGGGCATCAACCCCGATGAGTGCGTTGCTGTCGGCGCTGCCATCCAGGGCGGCGTTCTGCAGGGTGACGTCAAGGGTCTGCTGCTGCTGGATGTTACCCCGCTGAGCCTGGGCATTGAAACCCTGGGCGGCGTCTGCACCAAGATCATCGACCGCAACACCACCATCCCCACCAAGAAGAGCCAGATCTTCTCCACCGCTGCTGACAACCAGCCCAGCGTTGAGGTCAACGTCCTGCAGGGCGAGCGTGAGTTTGCCCGCGACAACAAGAGCCTGGGAACCTTCCATCTGGATGGCATCGCTCCGGCTCCCCGTGGTGTGCCGCAGATCGAAGTTACCTTTGATATCGACGCGAACGGCATCGTCCACGTCAGCGCGAAGGACCTTGGTACCGGCAAGGAGCAGAGCATCACGATTACGGCTTCCACCAACATGAGCAAGGACGACATCGACAAGGCTGTCAAGGACGCCGAGCAGTATGCCGCCGAGGATAAGAAGCGCCGCGAGGAAGTCGATGTGCGCAACAACGCCGACCAGATGGTCTTCCAGACCGAGAAGGCCCTGGGCGAGTTTGGCGACAAGGTCTCCGCTGAGGAGAAGAGCGAGGTCGAGACGAAGCTCTCCGCCCTGAAAGAGGCCCTGAAGTCCGGCAGCATCGATGACATCAAGGCAAAGCAGGATGACCTGCAGAAGGCTTTCTACGCTATCAGCGAGAAGGTCTACCAGCAGGCCGCCCAGGCACAGGGCCAGCAGCCCGGTGCCCAGCCCGGCCCCGACGCCGGCAGCCAGCCCAAGGATGACGGTGCCGTTGACGCCGACTTCCACGAGGTCTAAGCTGTAACAAACCCATAATAAGGCCGCCGCTGGGCTACCCCGGCGGCGGCCCTTGGGGGTTATAGAGAAAGTTTAAAAGCGCCTTCCCCTCAAGGGAAAGCCCTTTCACAACCCATAAATAGAGGGGATAGATTCTATGGCAGAAAAACGTGATTACTACGAGGTGCTGGGGATCGGCAAAAACGCCACCGATGCCGAGATCAAAAGCGCCTACCGCAAGCTGGCCAAAAAGTACCACCCCGACTTGAACCCCGGCGATAAGGACGCCGAGGAAAAGTTCAAGGAGGTCAACGAGGCCAACGATGTTCTTTCCGACCCGGACAAGCGCAAGCGCTATGACCAGTTCGGTTTCGCTGGGGTCGATCCCAACTATGGGGCCGGCCAGCCCGGCGGCGGCTTCGGTGGCGGCTTTGGCGGTGGTTTCGGCGCAGGCGGTGTTGACCTGGGCGATATCTTCGGCGATTTGTTCGGCGGCGGTGGCTTTGGCGGTTTCGGCGGTTCCAGCCGCGCCAACCCCAACGCCCCGCGCAAGGGCCACGATATCCAGGCCAACGTCATCCTGACCTTTGAGGAAGCGGCCCACGGCTGCGCCAAAAAGGTGACGCTGAACCGCCAGCAGACCTGCCCGGACTGCAACGGCAACGGCTGTGCCCTCGGCACCAGCCCCGAGACCTGCACCGAATGCGGCGGCCGCGGCTATGTCGTGACCCAGCAGCGCACGCCCTTTGGCGTGATGCAGAGCCAGCAGCCCTGCCCGCACTGCGGCGGCCGCGGCACCATCATCAAGAACCCCTGCAAGACCTGCCGCGGCACCGGTAAGACCAGCGCCCGCAAGACGCTGGAAGTCAAGATTCCCGCCGGTATCGACGACGACCAGAACATCGCGCTGCGCGGCCAGGGCGACGCAGGCACCAACGGCGGCCCCGCCGGTGACGTGATCGTCCATGTGACGGTCAAGCCAGACGCCGTGTTTGAGCGCGACGGCTACGACGTTTACGTCCGCGTGCCGATTACCTACTCCCAGGCCGTCCTGGGCGCTGAAATTGAAGTGCCCACTGTGGACGGCAAGGTCGCCCAGAAGATTCCCGAGGGCACCCAGAGCGGCACGAAGTTCCGCCTGCGCGGCCAGGGCATCCAATATCTGAACGGCCGCGGCCGCGGTGACCAGTATGTCATCGTGGATGTGGAAATTCCCAAAAAGCTGAACCGCACCCAGCGCGAGGCCCTGAAGGCCTTTGAGGACAGCCTGAAGGACGAGAACTATGAGAAGCGCAAGAACTTCTTCAAGAACCTGAAGGATCGGTTCATGTCCTGAATTTTATACAGCCCCGCCCCGGCAATGTGGAAAGCATTGCCGGGGCGGGGCTGTATTTTATGAATGGCATGTTGTAGGGCGGCCAGTCCTCTGGCCGCCGCAGCTGCGCCCACCGTTGCAGGGGGCGGCGTCCTCGACGACCCGGGAACTTTGCGGCGGCAGAAAGATGCCCGGCGGCATGAGGGCATGCCGCCCTACGGCCCACCGTACCGTAACTTGTAGGGCGGGGTGCCCTCACCCCGCCGCAGGGGGGCACCCTTTACCCCACAAACTCCATCTCGGTATACTCGGTGCTGCCATTCAAAAAGGCGTCGGCGTCGATGGTGGCATATCGGGTCATGTAGTCGTGGTCGAGATCATAGCCAATGTTCAACAAAATCCGTCCATCGTCCAGCATGGAAATCGGATAGTAGGACTCCACCCCGGCGGGCGGGTCCACCTGCGCAATCTGCGTGCCTTGCAGGTCGTATACTGTGAGGGTGCCCGGGTTGCTGCTCATTGCGAAAAGCCACTGAATCTCTCCGTTTTGGCGCAATTCGCGAAGCGACACATGGATCATAAGCCCTAAATCTTCCTGCGTACCGTCGCTGCCCACGCGGAGCACAGACATTTTAATGCCCTCCTCAGACGACCGGGAGTGCTCGCCGGTGAAGTAGAAATCGTCTCCGGATTTCCCAAGGTAGGTGTAATAGACATAGCCGCTGCCGTCGTCTGCACCTTTATACGGAAACTCTGCAATTTTCGCGGCGGGCTTTCCGGTGGTGACATCCGTCAGGTCGTACTCGAGCAGAGAGTTTTGCAAAAGGGCGTCGGAAATTTCCGGGTCACTCGTGAAGGGAACAGGGTGGTCTGAAATGAGCCGCGCGGTCACGGCAAAATCACCGGCGGCGTCCTGTGCGGCGGCTGTCTCGGCGGGCAAGTCCCAGGGCGTTGTCTCACCGGTTTGCAAATCCAGACGGAACCCGCTTGCTGTGTCATAAGGGGCAAGACCGCCTATGCAATAAAAATAACGGTCGCTGTATAAGACAACGGTCGAGGCGTATGAGTCAAAAGGAATCTCATGCGTTTTGGTGCCATCAGGTGACAAAGCAATGATTCTGTTTTCGGAGCCTGGGTTGATGGTGAGCAGATACACTGCATTGCTTGTCACATACGGGTCTGCAAGGCACCAGTCGTCGCAACTGTAAAACAGCGAAACCTGCCCGGCGTTCAGGTCGTTTTTGTAAACGTTCGTTCCGATGTGGTACAACTGGTCATTAAAGGCAGGCATGACATCATAGACGACACTTTGCGAGTAGCGGGAAGTCATATCGTAGAGCGGGCCTGTTTCGGCGGTGGGTTCGCTGACCGGTTCAGCGGTGATTTCCGGCGTGGCGGTGGGTTCCGCGGCGGGCGTGGAATCCGCCACCGGGGTGCAGGCAGTCAGGGCGAACACGGCGGCGGTGACAAGCAGGGGCAGGCGGGTGTGGTTTTTCATGGGTGATAACTCCTTTCATTTGTGGTTTGTCGTCATTCTACACCCCAGTTGTGTCCTACTTGTCACACGGAGGGCGGTTTTTGAAAATTCTTGTAAAAATTTTGGGGAAGGGGGCGGCCACCCGCGGCGGCATGGGGGCATGCCGCCCTACGGCGAACTGTATTGTTTTCGTGCAGGGGCTGCACAAAAACAGGGGAGAGCACCCACGTCGGGCGCTCTCCCCTTATCGTATCCGTTAAAATCCGTGCTTCTCCATCAGCTTGCGGCCCATCAGGACGCCCATGACGGAGGCCATCATCAGGCCGCGCGTCCAGCCGGAGGAATCGCCCAGGCAGTGCAGACCCGCGATGTTCGTCTCCAAGTCGGTATCCATCTTGACCTTGTTGGAGTAGAACTTCAGCTCGGGGCTGTACAGCAGGGTCTCGGGGCTGGCGAAGCCGGGCACGACCTCGTCCATCATCTTGATGAACTCGATGATGTTGACCATGGCGCGGTAGGGCATGGCGGCGGTGATATCACCGGCCACAGCGTCCTTCAGCGTCGGGCGGACGTTGGTGCGGGCCAGCTCGTTGGCCCAGGTGCGCTTGCCGTCCAGGATATCACCGTAGCGCTGCACCAGAATGTGGCCCGCGCCCAGCATATTCGTCAGCTCGCCGACCTTCTGTGCATAGGCGATGGGCTGGTTGAACGGCTCAGTGAAGTTATGGCTGACGAGGATCGCCAGGTTGGTGTTGTTGCTCTTCTTCTCTTTGAAGCTGTGGCCGTTGACGACCGCCAGATCATTGTCGTAGTTTTCCTGCGCGACAAAGCCGCCGGGGTTCTGGCAGAAGGTGCGCACCTTGTTGTGCCACGGGGCCGGGTAGCCGATCAGCTTGCCCTCGTACAGGACCTGGTTGATCTTCTCCATGACCTCGTTGCGGCACTCGACGCGGACACCGATGTCAACGGTGCCGGGCTTGTGGGCAATGTTGTGCTCGGCGCAGAGCTTCTCCAGCCAATCGGCGCCGCGGCGGCCGGTGGCGATGACCACCTGCTTGGCGTAGATGTCGCGGGATCCGTCCTTCTCGCGGATGCGCACACCCTTGCAGACGGATTCCTCGAGGATGATGTTCTCGCACTCGGTGTTGAACAGCATCTCCACGCCGGCGTCGGCCAGATAGTTCTGGATGTTCAGGTAGAGCTGCTGGGCCTTCTCGGTGCCCAGGTGGCGGATGGGGCAATCGACCAGCTGCAGGCCCGCCTGGATAGCGCGCTTGCGGATGTCCTTGATGTCGGGGCCTTCGTAGATGCCCTCTACCTTCGGATCAGCGCCGAATTCCAGGTAGATCTTATCGGTGTAGTCGATCAGTTCCTGGGCGAAGTCCTCACCGATCAGGTCGGGCAGTTCGCCGCCGACCTGGTAGGACAGGGACAGCTTGCCGTCCGAGAATGCGCCCGCGCCGGAAAAGCCGGTGGTGATGGCGCAGGTCGGCTTGCAGTTTACGCAGACGCCGGTTTTATCCTTGGGGCAGTGGCGCTTTTCCACAGGCTTGCCTTTTTCGATAAGCAGGATCTTGTGGGGATTGCAGCTTTTGCGCAGCAGCTCCAGCGCGGTGAAAATACCGGCAGGGCCGGCGCCTACGATGATAAGGTCATACATGGATGGGGGTTCTCTCCTTTAAAAATAACTCGCGAACGTTCGCGCGGGAAACGAAATGATTACTCCTCCGACACGTCCTTGCTCTCGGCGTCGTAAACGACCGGGGCGTCGGCGGGGGACTCGGCGGCTTCGGCTTCGTCCAGGGCGTCACCGATGGCGGACATGGCGGCGCTTGCGGCGGCGTTGGCCATGCGGTCCAGCGTGCGCAGCTCCATGGCAGCATACAGAATGCAACCTAAGTTCATCGCACCTTCGACGATCAGCAGAATACCGCACACCATCACGACGCTGACAGCCGCACCAAACGGATGCAGCACCAGCAGTATGCCCAGCGCAACAGAGACGATGCTGAGCAGCAGCAGCACCCACCATTTCTGTCCCTTGCGCTTGGCAAGGTCGATGGCGCTGCCGATGCGGCTCAAACCGTCCACAACGATGAAGATGCCGAACACGATGGGGAGAAAGCTCGCCACCACCTGCGGTTTCGCCAGCGTAAAGATGCCCAGCCCCGCCGTGATGACGCCGCCCACCAGCATGAACGGCGCAGTAAAGCCTGTGCCGCGGATGCGGGCGTACTGGATCAGGCATACGATGCCGGTGATGAGCACGACGGCCCCGAAAGCGTAGCAGATCCAGAGCAGGCTGGTCTGGGGCATGATGAGCAGCATCATACCGATGACGATATAGGCGATGCTCAACAGCATCATTCCGCTTTTGACATAGCGCAGCATGGCGGGTGGCTCCTTCCGGTTTTTACTTGTTGGCCGCTTGCATGGCCTTGGCCGCCGCGACGATCAGGTCAGCGCAGGCTTCGCGGCCCAGGGTGGCATTCAAGCACAGGTCGTAGTTTTTGGCCTCGCCCCAGCGGTTCTCGGTGTAGTAGTTGTAGTAGCTCGCGCGGGCGCGGTCATGCTTGGCCAGCTGGGTCTCCCACAGGCGGTCGGGCATATCCTTGGCGTCGGGGCGGCTCTTGGCGAACTCGATGCGGGCATCCAGCGGCGCATACACAAAGGTGCGCAGCACGTTCGGGCGCTCCCGCAGGACATAGTCGCCGCAGCGGCCCAGAATGACGCAGGGACCCTGGGCGGCCAGCTCCTTAATGACGTTGCTCTGCAAAATATAGACCTGGTCGGCCAGGGGCATGGTGTTGCCCATCATGTACAGGCTGTAAATCAGGCTGCCGCTGCGCTGGTTCTCGCTGGCGGCGATGGCCTCCTCGGTCAGGCCGCTTTTTTTGGCGGCAAGGGTGATCAGCTCCTTATTGTACAGGGGGATACCCAGCTTATCTGCGACGGCCTGTGCGATTTCGCTGCCGCCGGATGCGTACTCACGCGCCATAGTAATGACCATAGGTTCCTTCATACTGATACACCTCACAATTATTTTTGTATAGTTTGCGCAAAAAGGCATACTAATCTGCCTATATTATAACCTGATTTTGTGGAAAACGCAAGAAGATTTGGTGGGATTTTTGCCGTGCAGGGGCGGATGCGTGCATCGACCACCACAACAAAAGCTGCCCGCGGCAGGACACCGCGGGCAGGGAAAACAGAATGCTGAATTTTATTCGGTTACTTCGCCGGAAATCTCCTTGATGGCGGAGACGGTGGCGGCCAGGTTCTGCATATCGCTGGGCACGATCAGCTTCGTGGCCTTGCCGTCGGCAACCTTCTCCATGGCTTCCATGCTGCGCAGGGCCAGGTAGTTGTGGTTGGGGTTCGCCTCGTTGATCATGCGGATGGCATCGGCCTGGGCTTTCTGCACGGTCAGCAGGGCCTCGGCTTCACCTTCGGCCTCGCGGATGCGCTGCTGCTTCACGGCCTCGGCGCGCAGGATGGCGGACTCCTTTTCGCCCTCGGCGCGGGTGATGGCGGCCTGCTTCTCACCTTCGGCCAGCAGGATGGAGGCGCGCTTCTCGCGGTCGGCCTTCATCTGCTTTTCCATGGCCTGGCGGATCTCCACCGGAGGCTCGATGTTTTTCAGCTCAACGCGGTTGACCTTGATGCCCCAGCGGTCGGTGGCTTCGTCCAGGCTGGCGGTGATCTTGGTGTTGATGAGGTCGCGGCTGGTCAGCGTCTCGTCCAGCGTCATCGAGCCGATGATGTCACGCAGGGTCGTGGCGGACAGGTTCTCGATGGCCTGGATCGGGCGGTTGACGCCGTAGGCGTACATCTTGGCGTCAAACACCTGGAAGAAAACGACGGTGTCGATCATCATGGTGACGTTGTCGCGGGTGATGACGGGCTGCGGCGGGAAGTCGGCGGCTTCCTCCTTCAGGGAGACTTTGCGGGAGATGCGCTCGACAAACGGCGTGCGGATGTGCAGGCCCGCGCCCCAGGTGTCCTTATAGACGCCGAGCCACTCGGTGACGTAGGCGTTGGACTGGGGAACAATGACGATGCAGCGCACCAAAACTACCAGAATAATAATCAGCAGAATGGCAAAAATCAACAGCATGGGGATTCCTCCTTTTTCTTTTGGAACTTACTCTGCGGCCGCGTTGACGGTCACAGGGACTACGATGAGAATGGCACCGTCCACGGCCACGACCTTGCAGCGCTCGCCTTTTGGCAGCGGCGTTTCGGCGCGGGCCTGCCAATCCAGGCCGTCTACCCGCACGCGGCCGAGGGTGCCCGGCTCAATATCCACCAGCACAACGCCTTGTTTGCCGATGGTCAGCGGGGAACCGTTGGTGACAGGGGCTTTGTGCTCACCTCGGCGGCTGGCAAGGGTGGGAATCATCAGCGCCAGCGTAATGGCCGATACAACGGCAAAAACAAGCGCCTGCCAGCCGAAGCCAATGTTGAAAAAGCTCGCTGCCATGGCCGCTGCCGCGCCCACCGCGAACCACACCGACACAAGGGCGGTGGTGGCGGCTTCCACAACGATAAAAGCAACAATGGCGACAAGCCAGAGGATCGTATCAAACCACATGGCAATACTCCTTTCGGTAGGGAAAACGTATTTACCACTACTTTAACATTCTGCCGCTGCGCTGTCAAGAATTAGTTGCGGGGTGAAAATGTAAACGGTTGCGCAAGACTATACATAACGCAATAATTCTGCAAAATTATCCTCGCTGTAAACGCAAATCCCGTGCGCTTGCAGCAATTCCGCCGTCACCCCATCCCCGGCAATTTTGCGGTGTCGGAATGTGCCGTCGTAGATCGTGCCGCAGCCGCAGCTGGGGCTGTTGGCTTTTAAGATGGCCGCCTCGCACCCGGTCAGCCGGGCCAGCTGCAAGGCGGCCTCGGCACCGCGCTGATATTGCGCAGTCACGTCAGTGCCGGTTTCGGTCAGCACGCAGTCCCCCGTGCGCTCGGCCGGCGGGCGCGGCGTGGGCAGGCCACCGTAGACCTCGGGGCAGATGGGGATAAAGGTATGGCCGCTGTGCTGCACGGCATTCAGCAGGGCGGGGCAGACGTTGTCGCCGCCGGAATATTTACAGGCGACGCCCAGCAGACAGGCGCTGACGAGGATTTTCATGAAAACCACCGACTTTCCGTAAATTGTGCGGTAAAACCAGTGTAGCATAAAAGGAAAGAAACCACAATGAAAAAATATTTTGACCGTCCATCCATGGACACATAAAATTAACAGGTTAGCTCTTGCAATGTACGCCCGCAGCGCTTACAATACTACTAACTTTCCGTAAATTGTGCGGTAAACCCAGTGCGGCATAAAAGAGGAGGAACCACAATGAAAAAATATTTTGACCGCCCGCCGAGCACGATGGGGGATTGGCTGGTGCTGGCGGCGGGGACGGCGCTGCTGTTTGCCGCTGTGGCACGGCTGCCCGCGGCCCTGATGGCGCTGGGTGGTCTCCTGGCGCTGCTGGCACCCTTCGGCTGGGGGCTGGTGCTGGCCTACGTGCTCGACATTCCTACGCGCTTTTTTGCACAAAAACTGTTTGGCGGGCGGCGCGGCTGGGCGATGGGGGCCAGCTACGCGCTGTTCTTCGGCGTGCTGGCATTGCTGGCGGCGTTGGTCGTGCCCCAGCTGGTGCAAAGCATCACAGCCTTTGCCGGACGGTTGGCTGCCTATGAGGAGACCATCCGCCAACTCTTGCTCTGGGTGCAGGCGACCTTTGGCATCGACATGGCTACGGCAGAACAGCTGGTGCAGGCCATGGGGAGTGAGTTGCAAGGCTGGTTCGCGTCGCTCTCCCGCCAGGCGGCCCAGGCGGCGGCCCGCGCGGCGGGGGATGCTGCAGGCGCCGCCGCCAATGCCTTTGTGGCGCTGGCGGTCAGTATCTACCTGCTCTCCGGCAAAGAAAATCTGCTGCACGCCGCGCACACCTGCCTGCGGGCAGCGCTGCCGCCCCGGGCGGCGGGCAGTGTGCTGGCTGTATGCACGCTGGCAAACCGGATCTTCAGCGGCTACCTGGGCGGGCAGCTTGTGGATGCCCTGCTGGTGGGCGGGGAAACCTTCGCCCTCATGTCGATTTTTGGGCTGGAGTACGCCCCGTTGCTGGCAGTGCTGGTGGGCGTGACGAACATTGTGCCGGTGCTGGGGCCGTTCCTTGGCGCGGTGCCGGGCATCGTCATCCTGCTTCTGGAATCGCCCTGGAAAGCGGCAGAATTTGCCATTATCATTTTGGTAGTGCAGCAGGTGGACGGTAACTTCATTGCGCCGCGCATTCTGGGCGGGGCCACCGGCCTGCCGGGGCTGGGTGTACTGCTGGCCATTGTGGTGGGCGGTGCGTGGTTTGGCATCCCGGGCATGGCGCTGGGCGTGCCCACGTTGGCCGTGGTGGCGGCACTGCTCAAGCAGGCGGTGGGGGCCGGGCTGGCAGCCCGCGGCCTGGATGCAGATGCCCTCGACCGGGATTTCCCGCCCATGGACACACAAAATTAACAGGTTATCTCTTGCAATGTACGCCCGCAGCGCTTACAATACTACTAATATGGTATAAAAAGGGGCGGAGCGCTTGAAAGACGAACATATCTGGTCCAAAAAGCCAGAGACGATATTGGATTGGTTCTGCGTGGTCGGGGCCTGTATCGCATTTTATCTGATTTTAAACAACCTCGGGTATTTCCTGGGCAAAATCGGCTTCTTTATCGGGATTCTGTCGCCGTTTGCGGGCGGCGTGGTCATTGCCTACATCCTGGATCCGATGGTGAAATTCTTTTACCACAAGCTGTTCAAGGAAAAAAACAAGACACGCGGCATTGCTATTCTGATGGCCTATGCCGTGGCGATCCTGTTGATCGTGCTGCTGGCATGGCTGGTCATCCCGCAGATCGTGAACAGTATCGCCATGCTGTTTACGAACTTCCCCAGCTACATACAGGGCGTGCAGGATCTACTGGTCATGATGCAGGATCGCTACGGCATCGACTTGCAGCAGGCTATCAAAATGCTGGACGATTCTGAGACCATGGTCAAGGAAGTGTACAGCCTGGCGACCGCCGCCATGCCGCAGATCGTGGACAGCATCGGCAGCGTGGCGTCCAACTTTGTGGGCGTCTTTACTTCGGTGGCGGCCAGTATCTATATGTTGGCGGATAAAGAGCATCTGCTCCACCAGCTGCGCACGCTGGCCCACGCCTTTTTGCCGGAGAAAGCGGCTGACAACACGCTGCGCATCTGCCATTACGCCAACGTGAACTTTACCGGGTTCTTCGTCGGCAAGATCATCGACTCGGCCATCATCGGCGTCATCACCTTTGTGGCAATGACGATCCTGCGGCTGGACTTCGCACTGCTCATCAGTGTGTTTATCGGCATCACGAACATCATCCCGGTGTTCGGCCCCTTCATCGGTGCAATCCCCAGCATCTTTATCCTGCTGCTGGTCGACCCCATCCAGGCGATCATTTTCGGGGTGCTCATCCTTGTCATCCAGCAGCTGGACGGCAACTTCATCGGCCCGAAGATCCTGGGCTCGTCCATCGGTATTTCTGCCCTGTGGATTTTGTTCTCCATCGTGGTGGGCGGCGATTTGTTCGGCATCGTCGGTATGGTCGTCGGTGTGCCGGTGTTCGCCACGCTCTACGGCCTTGCCCAAGAGTTTGTGCATTACACGCTGGATAAGCGCGGCATCGACGCTGAGGGCAACCCAAGGGAACAAACGGCCGAGGATAAGGAAAACGTGTTTGAGTAAAGGGGCTTTGCCCGCTTGCCGCAAAAAATAAGCCACGGTTTACAGAACGACCCTGTAAACCGTGGCTATTTCTATTTTGTTTAAAATTCTTTTCGGTTTTATTTCTTTTTTAAGAAAAGAAATAAAACCCCCGCAAACTCATGCCCCCGGCAGCAGCGTGACCACATCCCGCAGCAGTACCAGCGGGTTCTCGCCCTTCTGGACACGCAGGCTGAAATAGGGGCGGCCCAGGGCGTTGTACAGGACCCGGTGCGGGTACTGCGCCATGACCTGCTCCAACTGGCGCGGACCGACGATATCACTATACAAGATCAGCTGGTCGCCGCGCTGTACGATCTCCGCAATGCCAACGCGGGCCGCCGTCACGCGGATGAGAGATACATCCACCAACCCCTGCACGCTCTTGGGCGGGCTGCCGTAACGGTCGATGAGTTCGTCCAGCACATCCTCTGCGTCGGTGGTCGTCTCGATGGCCGCAATGCGCTTGTAGGCCTCGATGCGCCCGGCGGCGTCCGGAATGTAGTCCTCCGGCAGGAAGGCGTCCACCGTGATATCCACAAGGCAGTCGCTCTTGTCCGGGGCCGGGGCCTCGCCGCGGGCCGTGGCAATGGCCTGACCCAGCATCTTCACGTACAGATCGTAGCCCACGGCCTCCATATGACCGTGCTGGCTGTGGCCCAAAAGGCTGCCCGCGCCGCGTATCTGTAAATCGCGCATAGCGATGCGGAAGCCCGAGCCGAAGGAGGTGAACTCCCGGATGGCCGAAAGCCGCTTGGCGGCAATTTCTGTCAGCACTTTATCGCGCGTAAACGTGAAATACGCATACGCCTTGCGGGAGGAACGTCCCACGCGGCCACGTATCTGGTACAGCTGCGACAGGCCCATCCGGTCGGCATTCTCGATGATCAGCGTGTTGCAGTTGCGCACATCGACGCCGGTCTCGATCAGCGTCGTGCAGACAAGAACATCGATCTCATTGTCCAGTAATTGCTGCCACACCGACGAAATCTGTTCTTCCGTCATCTTGCCGTGGGCAATGCCGATGCGCGCGCCCGGTATCAGCTTGCCGATGCGGGCCGCGCACTCGTCGATGGTATCCACACGGTTGTGCAGGTAGTAGACCTGCCCGCCGCGGGCCAGCTCCTTGCGAATGGCCTCCGAGACGATGCCTTCGTCGTATTCCAGCACATAAGTCTCGATGGGCTGACGCTCGAACGGCGGCTGTTCAATCGTGGACATATCGCGGATGCCGGACAGCGCCATGTTCAGCGTGCGGGGGATCGGCGTGGCCGACAGGGTCAGCATATCGACGCCGATGAAGTTTTCTTTGAGCTTCTCTTTATGCTTGACGCCGAAGCGCTGCTCCTCGTCGATGATGACAAGGCCCAGATCGTGGAACTTTACATCGTTGGACAGCAGCCGGTGCGTGCCCACAACGATATCCACCGTGCCGTCTTTTAAACCGCGCAGCGTCTCTTTTTGCTCCTTCGGCGTGCGGTAGCGGGACAACAGCCCGATGCGGATGGGGAAGGACTCCATCCGGGTCAGCGCCGTGTTAAAGTGCTGCCACGCCAAAATTGTGGTGGGGGCAAGGATGGCGCACTGCTTGCCGCCCATCACGCACTTGAACGCTGCCCGCAGCGCAACCTCGGTTTTGCCGACGCCGACATCGCCGCAGAGCAGGCGGTCCATCGGCCACGGCTCCTCCATATCGTGCTTGATGTCCGCCGCGCAGGTCAGCTGGTCGGGCGTTTCCTCGTAGGCGAAGCGCTGTTCAAAATCGCCCTGCCAGGTGTCGTCGGAGGGGAAGGCGTAACCGTGGGCCTGCTTGCGGCGAGCGTACAGCTCAATCAGCTCTTTCGCCATCAGCTCCGTGGCGGCCTTGACCTTTTTGCGGGTCTTGGCCCAGTCATTGCCGCCCAGGCGGCTCAACTTCACATTGTCGCTGTCGCCCGGCGCGGTGTAGCGGGACAGCAGATCCAGCTGGGTAACAGGCACATAGAGCACGTCCTTTTTGTCGTACTCAATGCGCAGGTAATCTTTGGTGACGCCCTGCACGGCCATCCGCTGGATGCCCGCATACCGGCCAATGCCGTGGTTCTGGTGTACGACCAGATCGCCCACCGAGATTTCGCTCAGACTGTTCAGCGCATCTTTGCTGCGCTTTTTCTTTTTCTGTGCGCCGCTCACGCCGAAGGCCCGCGCCGTGAAGAGCGCGAACTTGGCAAAGGGCAGGCTGCACCCGGCGGAGAACTGCCCCGGCAGGATCTGCACCATCCCGGCGGATGGATCGGCCTCCGCGTCGGTGGTGACGTTCAGCCCCTTGGTGCGCAGGTCCGCTGCCAGGCCCGCCGCCGCGCGGGGCGTGCCAGCCATGATCGTGACTGTCGCGCCGCCGCTGCAAAGCGGCTGGATGTCCTCCAGCAGTGCTGAGACCTCGCCGCCCCAGGTGGGCAGCGTGTGGGCGGGCGCGTTGACGATGGCTTTCAAGGGCACATCGGGCATACTGCGGGCAAAATTCTCGGCACAGAGCGTACGGTGGGTGCTCGTCTGCGCCCAGAGCCAGCTGCTCTCGGCGTAGAGCTTATCCAGCCCGGGGGCCAGCACGCCGTCCTCCAGCAGGGCGGAAAGCTCCTCGCTGCGGCGGTAGGCGGTGGCACGCTCGGCCTCCCGCAGGGACGCGGGCTCTTCCAGAATCAGAAGAGGGTCGTCGAAATAGTCTAAAATCGTTGCAGGCTCAGGGTAGCGCAGCGACAGATATTTGTCCATGTTCACCGGCATCGCGCCGCCGTCCAGCTGGGCCAGGTCGCTGGCCGTGCAGCTTTCCAGGGCGGTGCGCCGCTTGCCGCGGGCTTTTTTGATGGCCGCGCGGATCAGCTCGGCGGCCTCGCCGGGCAAACCGAACAGTACCTCTCGGGCGGGGGAGACGTAGATTTTTTCGATTGGTTCATCCCGGCGCTGGGTGGCCAGGTCAAAGCTGTGCATCGTGTCGATCTCGTCACCCCAGAACTCGAGACGCGCGGGCTGTTTCATGTCGGGCGCGTAGATATCCACAATGTCGCCGCGGATGGAAAACTGGCCCGGCCCGTCCACCTGGTCGCGCCGGGTGTAGCCTGCGCCGTAGAGCAGCGCCGTCAGGTCGGCGCGGGGCAGGGTATCGCCGGGGTGCAGCGTGCGGGTGTTGGCGCAGAACTTGGCCCGGGGCGTCGTGTACTGGGTCAGCCCCTCGTCCGGCACACAGACGGCCTGCAGACGGCCGCCGACCAGATCGCCCAGCACGGCCAGGCGGCGGTACTCGTACTCGCGGGCTGTACCCTCAATGGGGCGCAGCACATAGTCGCGGGCGGGGAACACCGCCGCCGCCACGCCCAGGGCGTTCAGGTCGCCCGCAAAGCGGGTGGCCTCGGCCTCGCCGGGCGTTACGATGCAGAGCGGCCTGTCCAGTGCCTGAGAAAGCGCGGCGTAGACCAGCGCCCGCCCTGCCCCGGGAATGCCAAATAAGGCGCAAGCCCCCGGTCCCCCGAGCGCCTGCGCCAGTTTTGCGTATTCTTCGGTTTTGGTAAAAAGTGCGTTGAACATAGCTTATCAGCTCAAAAATTCGGTCTTGAGCCAGCCGTATTTGCCGTCGTAGTTGACCACGACCCAGCTGCCGTCCTCGTTGGTGCCCAGGGCGGTCACGCCGGTCCCGGCGGGTACGCTGGTCACTTTGTCGTAGTCGGTGCCGGGGCCTGCACGCAGGTTCATGCCGGAATCACCGGGGGTGGTGTAGCTGGGCTGCTCGCCCTCATTGTAATAGGTGGTGGGCTGCACGCTCAGGCCGTCAAAGGTGGGCACGGGGGTCGGCTCCGGGGTGGGCTCCGGCTCAGCAGGCTGCTCCTCGGCAGGGGGTTCGGCGGTGTCGCCGGTGGCCTCTGTGGTGAAGCTGTCGGCAGTCGGGTCATTCACGCCTGCTGTGGCAGAGGTGGTGTCGCTCGTCGCAGGGGCCGCGTCACCGCTGTCGGTCTTGCCGTCAAAAGTGCCGGTGAGCAGCAGCACGCTGAAAATGATGCTGGCAACCAGGGCCACCGCACAGATGGCCAGGCGGGTCATGGCTTTTTTGCGTAATTCACTCATGGTTAAACGTCCCCTTAGTGGTTGAACTTGTTTTGGGCGTACTGCAAATTGCCGTCCATCAGTAGTTTGCAGGCGTCCTCAATGTCCGGGTAGCGGTCGGTCATAGCTTTGCGGTCCGCGGGGGGCAGCTTGCCCAGCACCCAGGCGGCCAGATCGTACTGCGGGTTTGGCTTGGCCCCGATGCCGATGCGGATGCGGTTGAAGTTCTCGGTGTCCAGGCTGGCAATGATGCTTTTCAGCCCATTGTGCCCGCCCGCCGAGCCGTGGGGCCGGATGCGCAGATGCCCCGGCTCCTGGGTGATATCGTCGCACAGGACGATGACGTGGTCGGCGGGGATTTTGTAAAAGTTTGCAGCGGGGGCAATGCTCTGGCCGCTGAGGTTCATATAGGTCAGCGGTTTGAGCAGCACGACCTTGTGCTGCCCCACCTGGGCGGTGCCGTACAGGCCCTGCCACTTGGCTTTTGTGATGCTGCACCCCCACTGGGCGGCCAGATAATCCAGCGCTTCAAACCCGGCGTTGTGGCGTGTGCCGTCGTATTTCGGTTCGGGGTTGCCCAGCCCGGCAATCAGCCAGTCTGCCCCAGAGGTCATTCCTAACATAGTGTGTCCTTTGTCGTGTTGGTACGCTTTGCCGCGGGGCGTCGAGGACGCTGCCCCCTGCAATATTATTTCGCTTTCTTTTCCGCTTCCAGCTTCTGCTTTTTGGCGATGTACTTTTCCAGCTTCTTCTCGCCCCAGCCCTCGATCTCGGCCTGCTTGGCGCGCTCAATGCTCAACGCACCGGCGGGCACGTCGTGGCCGATGGTGGAACCGGCGGCGGTGAAGGCGTGGTCGCCCACCGTGACCGGCGCGACAAGGTTCGTGTTGCAGCCGATGAAGGCATAGTCGCCGATGGTGGTGTGGAACTTGCCCTCGCCATCATAGTTGCAGGTGACGGTGCCGCAGCCGAAGTTGCAGTACTTGCCCACGGTGGCGTCGCCGATGTAGGTCAGGTGGCTGACGGTGTTGCCCTCGGCAAAGTCGGCGTTCTTCGTCTCGACATAAGCGCCCAGGTGGCAGCCCTCGGCAGTCTTGGTGCCGGTGCGTACATGGGTGAAGGGCCCGATCTTGTTGTTGGGGCCGATGTGGCTGTCATAGCACTGGCTGGCGTTGATGGTGGAGCCTGCGTCCACGACGGTATTCTCCAGCAGGGTGTTGGGGCCGATGACGCAGTCCGCGCCAATGACGGTCTTGCCGCGCAGGATGCAGCCGGGCAGGATGGTGGCACCGGGGGCAATGACGACCTCCGGCTCAATATAGACATCGCGGCTGATGAAATTCACGCCGTTATCCAGGTGGCGCTCAAAGGTGGCAGCGTAGCGCTGCTGCGTCAGTTCAAATTTCTCTTTTGCGGTAGACATGAGCATCTTCCTTTATATACGGTTTGCAGTCAGGGGCGGGCCGCTGTGCCCGCGAAACTCTGATACCCATATATTGTATAACACCCGGCGGATTTTAGCAAGCCGAAAAACGCCTTTCGACGCAATTTCCCAGAAAAAGTTCTGTGAAAGGGAAAGAATCATGAAAAAGTACATCTTTTTCATAAGGCAATACCACATAATTCTAAGTGCCGATGCGGGATGCGGACGATACGGCTGCGGCGTATGACGTGTGGTTCGATGGGACGATCGGGTTAAAACAGGTTTTAGAGAATATGGGGCGCGCGCAAGTCAGTACCTATTTCACCTGGGCAAGCGACACCCATATGGCGGTAACATACTACAAAAAGAAAACCAGATGAAAAAAGGGAACGGACACCGCATCCGTTCCCTTTTGTATTTGCCACAAAAACAAGGAATTGAAAAATATTTCAAACTTCCCACCCATTATAATTTACACGATTTTTGTGCAAATTGCAATAGGCAAACCGAAAAAGTTTGTCTACTTTTCGGCGAAACTATTGAGCATTTTTTTAACAATCTACTGGAAATCTGTCTTTCGGTCTGTTATAATGGACTATGCAAACATGATTTATGTGATGCAAACACGTCACCAATTTGGGAGGTAACTATGAGCAAGAAATTCTTGTACCTGTTCAAAGAGGGCCATGACGCCTTCGGCGGCGACCAGACCACCATGAAGAACACTCTGGGTGGTAAGGGCGCCGGCCTGGCCGAGATGACCCACGCCGGTATGCCGGTTCCGCAGGGCTTCACCATCACCACCGAGGCCTGCACCCAGTACTACGCCGACAACCGCGAAATCAACGATGAGATCAAGGCGGACATCTTCAAATACATGGGCATCCTTGAGGAGCAGACCGGTAAGACCTTCGGCTCCATCGAGAACCCCCTGCTGGTTTCCGTCCGTTCCGGCGCACGTCAGTCCATGCCCGGCATGATGGACACCATCCTGAACCTGGGCCTGAACGACCAGGCTGTTGAAGGCCTGGCCAAGAAGACCAACAACCCCCGCTTTGCATATGACTGCTACCGCCGCTTCATCCAGATGTACTCTGACGTCGTCATGGAGCTGGGCAAGAGCTTCTTTGAGGAGCGCATCGACGCCATGAAGGAGCGCAAGGGCGTGAAGCAGGACGTTGAGCTGGACGCCAACGACCTGAAGGAACTGGTCAAGGAATTCAAGCAGATTTACCTGGAGAAGCAGGGCGAAGAGTTCCCCCAGGACCCCAAAGAGCAGCTGATCGGCGCTGTCAAGGCCGTCTTCCGTTCTTGGGACAACCCCCGCGCCAACGTTTATCGTAAGATGAACGAGATCCCCTACGAGTGGGGCACCGCTGTCAACGTGCAGCAGATGGCCTTCGGTAACTCCGGTATGCGTTCCGGCACCGGCGTTGCCTTCACCCGTAACCCCGCCACCGGCGAGAAGAAGCTGATGGGCGAGTACCTGATCAACGCCCAGGGCGAGGACGTCGTCGCCGGTATCCGTACTCCTTCTCCCATCAGCAAGCTGCATGAGGAGATGCCCGAGGTCTACGATCAGTTCGTTGAGATCGCAACCCGCCTCGAGAACTACTACAAGGATATGCAGGACATGGAGTTCACCATCGAGGATGGCAAGCTCTTCATGCTGCAGACCCGTAACGGCAAGCGTACCGCCCAGGCTGCTCTGCAGATCGCCTGCGACCTGGTCGACGAGGGCGTTATCGACGAAAAGACCGCTGTTCTGCGCGTCGAGCCCAAGCAGCTGGACACCCTGCTGCACCCGCAGTTTGACGCTGCCGCTCTGAAGGCTGCCGAGGCTATCGGCAAGGGCCTGGCTGCTTCTCCGGGATCTGCCTGCGGCCGCGTTGTCTTCTCTGCTGAGGATGCAGAGGAGAAGGTCAAGGACGACGCTTGGAAGAAGGTCGTTCTGGTCCGTCTCGAGACCTCTCCCGAGGATATCGTCGGTATGCAGGTTTCTCAGGGCATCCTGACCGTCCGCGGCGGTATGACCAGCCACGCTGCTGTTGTCGCCCGCGGCATGGGCACCTGCTGCGTCTCCGGCTGCGGCAACGATAACAACGTCGCCATCGACTATGACGCCAAGGTCATCACCATCAACGGCCACACCTTCCACGAGGGTGACTGGATGAGCATCGATGGCTCTACCGGCAACATCTACGAGGGCCAGATCGCTACCGTGGCTTCCACCGAGAATGCCAACTTCAAGCGCTTCATGGGCTGGGCTGACGCCAACCGCCAGATGAAGGTCATGACCAACGCCGACAACCCGCGCGACGCACAGAACGCCGTCGATATGGGTGCTGAGGGCATCGGCCTGTGCCGTACCGAGCATATGTTCTTCGCCGAGGACCGCATCGCCGCTGTCCGTGAGATGATCTGCGCTCGTACTGTTGAGGAGCGCAAGACCGCTCTGGCCAAGGTCGAGCCGTTCCAGGAAGCTGACTTCACCGCTATGTACCGCATCATGGGCGACCGTCCGATGACCATCCGTTATCTGGATCCGCCGCTGCATGAGTTCCTGCCCACCAAGGCCGAGGATATCGAGGCTTTGGCTAAGGACATGGGTATGACCACCGAAGAGCTGAACAACGTCGTTGTCAGCCTGCACGAGTTCAACCCCATGATGGGTCACCGCGGCTGCCGTCTGGCCGTCACCTATCCCGAAATCGCTGAGATGCAGACCAACGCTGTCATCAAGGCTGCCATCAAGGTTTCTGCCGAGACTGGCAAGATGATCACCCCGCACATCATGGTTCCTCTGGTTGGCGAAGTCAAGGAGCTGAAGTACGTCAAGGACGTCATCGTCAAGACTGCTGATGCCCTGATCGCCGCTGCCGGTGTTGACATGAAGTACGAGGTCGGCACCATGATCGAGATCCCGCGTGCCGCTCTGACCGCCGGTGAGATCGCCAAGGAAGCTGACTTCTTCAGCTTCGGCACCAACGACCTGACCCAGATGACCTTCGGCTTCAGCCGTGACGACGCTGCCAAGTTCCTGACTGCTTACTACGACAACAAGATCTACGAGAGCGATCCGTTCCAGCACCTGGATCAGATCGGCGTCGGCAAGCTGGTCAAGATGGCTGCTGCTGATGGCCGCGCCACCAACCCGAACCTGGGTCTGGGCATCTGCGGCGAGCACGGCGGCGACCCCAGCAGTGTTGAGTTCTGCCACAATGTTGGTCTGGACTACGTCAGCTGCTCTCCCTACCGTGTTCCCATCGCCCGCCTGGCCGCTGCGCAGGCAGCAATTAAAAATCCACGTTCTTGAATCACGTAGATTTTTACAATTAAAT
>ERZ1034913.616-NODE-616-length-26944-cov-6.004277_pt1 | contig 26944 bp, 21 predicted proteins | sample MGYA00520697_ERZ1034913 | MGnify/ENA primary metagenome ERZ1034913 (study PRJEB33766, sample SAMN09781786) | gut metagenome | biome: gut microbiome | host: Homo sapiens | place: Madagascar | study: EMG produced TPA metagenomics assembly of the PRJNA485056 data set...
TCGCATGCCCGCGGGCAGGATCTTGCCGCCCTTGAGCGCGACGGTCTCGAACCCGGCGGGGGCGGTTGCAGCTTCCTCCTCGCTCACCAGGTAGGGGCGGATCGCAGCATGGGGGCACACGAAGGCGCAGCGGTTGCATTGGATGCAGGCGTCGGCCTTCCATGTGGGCGCAACGACGGCGATCCCGCGCTTCTCGTAGGCGGTGAGACCCATGTCGATGACGCCGTCCTCGTAGCCCGCAAATGCGCTCACGGGAAGCTCGTCGCCCTTCTGCGCATTCACGGGGCGCAGGATGTTCGTGACCACGGCGGGCAAGCCCTCGTCGCTTTCGCGCGTGTCAAGCTCGGCGTCAGTCCAGCTCGCAGGCACGGCGACCTCCACGCACTTCTGAGCGCCCTCTTCGATGGCTGCCACATTGCTTGCCACTACGGCGTCGCCCTTGCGCGCGTAGGACTTCCGCGCCGCGTCCTTCATGTAGTCGAGGGCCTCCCCAACAGGCATGAGACCCGCAATCTTGAAAAACGCCGCCTGAAGCACGGTGTTGATGTGGCTGCCCAGGCCCACGCGGCGTGCGATCTCGACCGCGTCGATAGTGAAAAGGCGGATGCCGTTTCGGGCGATGTGGCGCTTCATCGCTCCGGGCAGGTTGGCGTCAAGCTCCTCGGCCGTCCAGCCCGTGTTCAAAAGGAACGTGCCGCCCGGCTTCACCTCCTGCACCATGTCGTACTGGCGCACATAGCTCTGATTGTGGCAAGCGACGAAGTCGGCGCGCTTCACATAATACGTGCTACGGATGGGCTTTTTCGACAGGCGCAGGTGCGACTTGGTCACGCCGAAGGACTTCTTCGAATCGTATTCGAAATACGCCTGCGCGAACAGGTCGGCGCAGTCGCCCAAGATGCGGATGGTGTTATGGTTGGCGCCCACCGTGCCGTCGCCGCCTAAGCCCCAGAACTTGCAGCTGTAGGTGTCGGCGATTTCGAAGCCATCGAGGGGGTGCACGGGAAGCGACAGGTTGGTCACGTCGTCGGTGATGCCGATGGTGAAGCCGCGCTTGGGCTGGTCAGCGGCAAGGTTCTCGAACACCGCGACGATCTGGGCAGTGTCGGTGTCCTTGGAGGAAAGCCCGTAGCGCCCGCCAATGACCGTCACCTTGCCCGCACGATCGCTGTTCGCGATAACGCTCGAGACGTCCAGGTAGAGCGGCTCACCGGCAGAGCCCATGCACTTGCAGCGGTCGAGTACCGCGATGCGCTCCACGCTTTCGGGCAGGGCACCTAGGAAGTGCTTCGCCGAGAAGGGGCGGTAGAGGTGCACCTGCAAGAAACCGTAGCGCGTGTTTTCGCCCGCAGCCTGGGCCTTCGCGTTCAAATAGTCGCATGCCTCCTGCGCGGTGCCCGAAACGCTGCCCATGGCGACCACGACGTCGGTCGCATCAGGCGCGCCGTAGTAGTCGAACACGTGGTGCTCGCGGCCTGTCACGCCGGCAACCTGCGCCATGACGCCCTCGACCACGCCGGCCAGCTCGTCGTAGGCGGTGTTGTTCGCCTCGCGCACCTGGAAGTACACGTCGCCGTTCTGCACGGTGGCGCGCAGCATGGGGTGCTCGGGGTTCAGGGCGCGCGCACGGAAGCGGTCGAGCGCTTCCGTGTCCATGAGCGCGGTCAGCTCCTTGGTGTCGGGCATATCGATGCGCGAGAGCTCATGGGAGGTGCGGAAGCCGTCGAAGAAGTGCATGAATGGGATGCTGCCCTTCACGGCGGCAAGGTGCGCCACGGCGGCCATATCGGCGGCCTCCTGGACGCTTCCCGAGCTGAGCTGGGCGAAACCGGTGTCGCGGCACGCCATGACGTCGGAGTGGTCGCCGAAGATGCTCATGGCGTGCGCGCCCACCGTGCGGCTCGCCACGTGCAAGACGCCCGGCAGGCGCTCGCCGGCGATGCGGTAGAGCACGGGAACCATGAGCATGAGGCCCTGGCTTGAAGTGAAGCTCGTTCCCAGGCCTCCTGCCTGCAGCACGCCGTGGATGGCCCCGATGGCGCCCGCTTCGGACTGCATCTCGGTCAGCTGCACGCGCTGGCCGAACATGTTCAGGCGGCCCTGGGCGCTCCAGCGGTCGGTGTGCTCGGCCATGGGCGAGGACGGCGTGATGGGGTAGATCGCCGCCACCTCGGTGAAGTCGTAGGCGACATGGGCCGCAGCCTCGTTGCCGTCAACGGTTACGTAGTTGCTCATCTTAAAGTCCCTCTCCCCGGCAATGGTGCCAAACGCAAGCGGGGGCGCGCATAACGGCCCCCGCAAAACGGTCGTTCTCGATACAGGTTACTTCTTCACGACGTCCTGAAGCCCCAGCTCCTCAACGGCGGCTTCCCTCATCTTGTACTTGAGGATCTTGCCGGCCGCGTTCATGGGGAAGGAGTCCACGAACCTGATGTAGCGAGGCACCTTATGACGCGCGATGTTGCTCATCATGAACTCGCGGATCTCGGCCTCCGTCATGGACTCGCCCTCCATGAGGATGATGCAGGCCATGGCCTCCTCGCCGTACTTCTTGTCGGGCACGCCCACGACTTGGCAGTCGCTCACCTTGGGGTGCGTGATGACGAAGTCCTCGATTTCCTTGGGGTAGATGTTCTCGCCGCCGCGGATGATCATATCCTTCAGGCGGCCGGTGGCCACGAAGCAGCCGCGATCGTCGCGCATGAGCAGGTCGCCAGAATGCAGCCAGCCGTCCTCGTCCACCGTCTTGAAGGTGGCGTCGGGCATCTTGTAGTAGCCCTTCATGATGTTGTAGCCGCGCGAGCAGAATTCCCCAACCTCGCCGTTGGGCAGCTCTTCACCGGTCTCAGGATCGATAATCTTGCACTGGACGTGCGGGAACGCGTAACCGACGGTCTCCGTGCGCAGGTCGAGCGGGTCGGTCCAGGCGCTCATCGTGGAACCCGGGGCCGATTCGGTCTGGCCGTAGACCGACACAATGCCGGTCATGTTCATCTCGTCGGGCTGTGCGGCGCGCTTCATAAGCTCGGGCGGGCAACCGGCTCCGGCCATGATGCCCGTGCGCATGTGGCTGAAGTCGGTCTTCTTGTAGTCCTCGTGGTTGAACATCGCGATGAACATCGTGGGAACGCCGTTGAAGGCGGTGATCTTCTCCTGCGTGATGCAGTGCAGCGACGCCTTGGCGCTGAAGTAGGGCATCGGGCACAAGGTCGCGCCGTGCGTCATGGACGAGGTCATCGACAGGGTCATGCCGAAGCAGTGGAACATGGGCACGTGGATCATGAAGCGGTCCGCGGTGGACAGACCCATGCGGTCGCCGATGCACTTGCCGTCGTTCACGACGTTGCGGTGCGTGAGCATGACGCCCTTGGGGAATCCCGTGGTGCCGGAGGTGTACTGCATGTTGCAGACGTCGTCGGGGCGGACGTCGGCGGCCATGCGCTGGATTTTCTCCAACGGCACGAGCTCGGCGCGCTCCATGGCCTCATCGAAGGTGAGGCAGCCGGGCATCTCGAAGCCGACGGTCACGACGTTGCGCAGGAAGGGAAGCTTCTTGCAGTGCAGCTGCTCGCCGGGTTTGGCCTCGGCAATCTCAGGGCACAGCTCGTTGATGATCTGGCGGTAGTTGGAATCCAGGGCGCTCTCGACCATGACGAGCGTGTGCGTGTCGGACTGGCGCAGCAGGTACTCGGCCTCGTGGATCTTGTAGGCGGTGTTCACCGTGACGAGCACGGCGCCGATCTTGGTGGCCGCCCAGAATGTGATGTACCACGCGGGCACGTTGGTGGCCCAGATGGCGACCTTGCTGCCAGCCTTCACGCCCATGGAGACGAGCGCGCGGGCGAACGTGTCGACGTCGTCTCGGAACTCCTCGTAGGTGCGCGTGTAGTCGAGCGTCGTGTACTTAAAACAGTACTGATCGGGGAAGCATTCGACCATCTTGTCGAGCACTTGCGGGAAGGTCAAGTCGATGAGCTCGTCTTTCTTCCACACGTACTCGCCCGTACCGTCGTGGTTGAGGTAGAGCGTGCGGCGCTTGCCGCGGGTGTCCTCGAAGCGCTCCATGTAGTTTACGAAGTGCGGGAAGATGACCTCCATGTCGGTGAGGTCGGGCATCCACGCGGGATCCCACTCCAGCGACACGTAGCCGTCGTAGTCGATGGAGGACAGCGCGCGCACGACCTCGTCGATGGGTAGCGTTCCCTCGCCGACCAGGTTGAAGCTGCCGTCGTCGTCGGAATCGCGCATGTGCACGTGCTTGATGTAGGCGCCTAAGTTCTTGACCGTCTGTGCGGGGGTCTCGCCGCCTGTGCGGTAAACGTTGTGGACATCCCACAAGGTGCCCAAATAGTCGCTGGCGTAGCGGTCCATGATGCCCGCCATGCGCGTGGTGCTGGAGAAGATGCCGCTCGACTCGATCAGCAAGACGACGTCGCTGGCTTCCGCATAGGGCACAAGCTCGGCCAGGGCGGCATGGATAGCGTCCTCATCGTCGTTTTGCACCACGACGACGACCCGCTCGACGCCGGCGGCGGCAGCGAGGTCGATAAGGTCTTTGGCGGCCTGGATTTGCTCTTCGCCCGCCGAGATGTCGACAGAGGAATCGAGCGCGGGAATGCACAGCCCCTTGTCGCGCAGCGCGCGGGCGGTTGCCTGGGTGTTGTAGCGCTCAAGCGGGCCGCCCTTGCCGGTGAAGACGGTGTTGATGATGGGGTTGTGAATCTCGATGCCGGAAAAATCCATCTCAAGCGCGGTGCTCACGAGCTCGTCCCAAGAGTGGTCGGCCCAGCCGCGGGTGGAAAAGGAAAGCTTCATTAGTTCTGCTCCTCGTAAGCGATCTTGTTGAGCGCGTTGATGTAGGCGCGGATGCTGGACTCCACGATGTCGGTGGAGATGCCGCGACCGGAATAGACCTTGCCGTCGGCGATGAGCTTCACGATGGACTCGCCCATGGCCTCGCGTCCCTCGGTGACCGCCTGGATGCGGAAGTCGTCGAGCTCGTAGTGCTTGCCCACGACCGATTCGATGGACTTAAACGAGGAGTCGATGGGGCCATCGCCGAGGGAAACCGCCTCGATGACCTCGCCGTCCTTGCGCAGGGAGATGTGGGAGGTCGCCTTGAAGCTCAAACCGGCGTTGATGACATAGCCCTCGAGGATATAGGTGGGAGGTACCTGCAGGGCAGCGGATGCCACGATGGCGTCGAGCTCGGTCGCGCCCACGCGATCCTTGCTGGCGGCGATCTTCTTGAAAGCCTCGAACACCGCGGCGGCGTCCTCGTCGGAAAGGCTATAGCCCAGACGCTCGACATACTGCATGACGGTGTCCTGGTCGTCGCCGGCGGTGAGCACGACCCCCTCGACCGCTTCGGAAACCGAGCCGGTGAACTGGGCCGCCTTGGAACGGTCCTCGCAACACAGGCGCGCGACCTGGTTCATGGCGCGCTTGAGCTCGGTCACGCGGACGTGGCACTGAGAGTCCAGGGCGTCAGATTTCGCCGCGAGGATCCTCGCCACATTGTCGAGCGCGACGACGCCCATGGGGTAGGACGTCGCCTTGACCAGGGAGGCGCCTGCCATGACGCCCGCAACGGCGCAAGCGTCTGCCATGTTGAGGTTGTTGCAACACGAAATGCCCAGCTCGATTTCTGCAAGTTGGGGAGCGGCCTTGAAGAGGTCGCCGATGAACTGGGCGAACTCCTCGGGCAGCATGGAGCCCGCGGCGTCGCACACGGTCACCGTCTTGGCGCCGGCGCGGGTAACGGCCTCGATGACCTTCGCCAGATAGGCAACATCGGTGCGGGTGGCGTCGATGGCCACGAACTCGACGTCGTCGGTGAGCGCGGCGCACTTGGCAACGGCTGCGGCGGCGTCGTCGATGAGCGCGTCGGCCTTCTTGCACTGGATGTATTCCATGCACGAGGGGCTCACCGCGGCCTCGACCTGCAGGCGGACGTGCTGCGCGCCCTTCGCGGCGTTCCAAACCGCCTCGATGCTCTCATCGTCCATCTTCACCGGCACGGCGAGTGTGCTGTTCTTCACGAGGGAGGCGATCGACTTGATTCGCAGGCTGTCCACCTTTGAGGACTCGATGCCCTCGACCTCGATGGCGGCGACGCCGATACGGTCGAGTATCTTCACGATCTCAAGCTTTTCCTTGAAAGATAGGGAAAGTGCCTTCGAGGCAGCTGCTTCCCTCATCGTGATGTCACTGACGCGTATGTCTCTCATGTACGACTCCTGACTTATACCAATCGTTCCCTAGGAGGTGCCTGCGGCAATCCCAACCGATGCGCTTGCGGGCAGTCAAACACCTACCTTAGCGCTAAAGTTTGCATTCTCGCACCTCATGCGCAAGCAAGCGATAAAAACTGTCAAATTTTGCGGTAAACGCCGCGCCATCACACGCCGATTCGAATCGCTGCTACGATATCCTTGAGCAGTCGGGAGGCGCGCGTAAAGGCGGGGAAGCCGAAGGGCGTTTCGCAAGACGAGGGGGCAAGACGAGAAAGCTCATGACGGCGTTGCTGGTTGCGGGCCTGTTCGGGGCCCTTGCCCTTGCGGGGTGTTTCTCGGGTGGCGGGGCTAAAGGCGAAGGCTGCGAAGTCACGAGAATCGTCCCTGTGCACACCGGCGGGGACGTGAACACGCTCGATGCTTACGTGTTCGAGCCCGAGCCGTCTCTCACGCATGTTTCTCTTGCGCCGGACACCGATCTCTCCCATGTGGGGGAAGAATTCCCCTGGCCTGAGGAGGCAGAGCTCAGCAGGGAGCGACTGCCCATCTCGGAGGCGGACTGGCAAGGCGTCGTCGGCGTCATCGGCGAGGTCGACTTCATGGACCTTCCCGAAGTGATCAAGGTTTCGGATCTGGTGCTCGACGCGCCGTCTTACTACATCAACGTCAAGACGACCGAAGGCTCCCACGAGTCGGGAGGATACGCCGCCGGGTTCGGCTCGGACGACCCCAACGAGCATTTCGGCAAGCTGCGCGAAGCCCTGAATGACGTCATTGCGAAAGACACCCCGTAAGACGAGAAGCAAGCGAAGGAGCACTCATTGCCCCATTGACAGCAGGCAATTGCCTCGCGTTGACTGAGTGCTCACAAGTTTGCGGACGTCCATTCTTATTATTACGACTTCGCGGCAAGATGCGCTTGCCGGAACGGAGAAGTGAACGACATTCAGGAGCTGGTGCGCGAGCTTGGCTGTCGATTCGCAAGTTGGCGTTATCCCGTGTAGGCGTCTTCCTTGCTGCAGGAGAAGTCGTGACCAGCCAAGAACGCCTCGTCCTCAGTGCTTTCCGGAACGTCGATACGCTCGATTTTGAACACGACGGGACGGGTTCCGTCATTGCAGCAAGCGATCATGATGCGCTCGTCGTTAGTCCAATTCTTCATGATGGCGCCGCCTGCAAGCGCCGTGTAGATGTAGCGGCTGATGGCGTCCCACGCCTCTGCGCAGGGGAACGGCGGGTTGAGCTCTCGCCCGAAGTGATAGAAGTCGTCCTTCCCCGGCTCGCGCTCGAACAGGTATTCCTGTCCCACCTCAAAGCAGGGGCAGGGACCGCTTTCGGGGTCTGCAAGATATTCCTTTTGAAGGTCCGGGAACAGTTTCTTGTCGATGACCGTCACTTTGCACTTGTGCTTCAAAGTTGCCCTTTCCTCGTGGCGCCCAGTGGTGCTCTCTCCTGCGGATTATAGTTCAGTTGCAGATTGTCGCGGCGCGTCCGCCCCCGATTGCGCCGCCGATAGGACATTTTCCAAGCGCCATAGGATTCCCAGGTGTCATGCAATCCCGAGGATTTTCCGATAGAGCGCCTCGTCTCGATCGTCGAAGACATTGAAGACGATATCGATGTCCGTCTCGCGTTCTTCGAGCCATTCGCGCACTGTTCGAATGGCGATTCCCGCTGCCTCTTCCTGCGGAAAACCGAAAATGCCGGTTGAGATGCAGCAGAAGGCGATTGATCGCAGGCTGTACTTTGCGGCGAGGTCCAGGCAGCTCCGGTAGCACGATGCGAGCTGCTCGCGATGCGAGTCTGCGGGATATCCATTCGCGATGGGCCCGACGGTGTGGATGACGTGCCTGGCGGGCAAGTTGAAGGCAGGCGTGATCTTCGCCGCGCCGGTCGGCTCCTCATGACCCTGCGCGTCCATGAGGCGGGCGCACTCGGCGCGCAGCTGAACCCCAGCGAATGTGTGAATGGCGTTGTCGATGCAGTGGTGGCCGGGCACCCAGCAACCGAGGAGCTGGCTGTTCGCGGCGTTCACGATGGCATCGACGGCAAGTGTGGTGATGTCGCCGCGCCAGAGACGAAGGCGTGGGTTGCTTGGCGATGGCGCGGCATCGCCGAACGTGCTGATACCGGCATCTGCGATTACCCCCTGCAGCAGCTCGTCTTGCATCGAGAGCCATCCGGTGGCGGCGGGGGTCGGCGGTCGCGTGTTCACGAGCGCGCGAAATGCGCCCCACAGCTCATCGGCGTCTTCTGTTTCCGGCGGATTGAGAGCCCGCTCGCTGCAAAGGTCGGCAACAAGAGCTCTCAGCAGCTTCGTCTTCCTAGCGATGTCCATCTTGTTCTCCCGTAAGGTCGCTCAAGACCTGGTCGATGTCTGCATCGACGAGCACCGAGCGCTCGCTGATGTCGGGGTGGGTATACGCCTCGCCGAGGTTGACGCACGCGTAGGTTGACTCAGGGTTTGCGTACGTGCGGCGCCAGAACGGGTACTTGATTATGACGGGTGTGTTTGCGCCCACACCGAGTTCCAGGTAGAGCACCTTGCCGTTCTGGTTCGCTTCCAGGAATTCTCGGTAGCGCTCGGCGGCGCTTCGCCAGCCGGCATCCTCGACGAACGTTGCGTCGGCGCGCAGATTCATGGACAGGGGCTTGCCGCAGCGCGGGCAAAAGGGCACGAGCTCTGTCGGAACGCGCATGTCGTGCTGCTCTTCAACCATACGTTTCACCACATCGTAGTTGTCGTACGTCTTGTCGTGGCACGGCACGCTACACTGCCACAGGCCGTAGTCGCCCTGCGTATAGAACAGGCGCTTCTTGGGAAAGCCCGCCATCTGGAACTGATGGTCCACGTTGGTGGTGACGACGAAGAAATCCTTCCCCTCCAGCAGACGCAGCAGTTTGTCGTAGGTGTCTTTCGGGGGATTCACGTAGCGGTTGTACCAAATGTGGCGGCTCCAGTAGGCCCAGCGCTCCTCTTTTGTGGGGAAGGGGAAAAACCCTGCGGAGTACATGTCGCGCAAGCCGTACTTCTCGATGAAATCGCCGAAGTAACGCTTGAATCGCTCGCCTGAGTACGTCAACCCGGCGGCAGTTGAGATCCCGGCGCCCGCGCCGATCACGATGGCGTCGGCCGTGTCGATTGCGCCTTTGAGCTTGGCTATCGCTTGCAGGTATCCTTTTGTTTCCATGGCGTCCATCCTATAGTTTCGCAATCGCCTGGACAGGGCAGGCTTCCTGGCATATGCCGCAGCGCAGGCAGTGGGACTGGTCGATGACGGAGGGGCTGCCGGGCGTGATGCACAGTTCAGGGCATTTCTCGGCGCAGATGCCGCAACCGATGCAGCTATCTTCGATAAGGAACGCTCGCGCATTCGCCTCGGCGCCACCCAAGGTAAACGATTTGCGGAAGATCGGTCGCTGCCCCAGATCGAAATACTCGCCTTCAATGCAGATGGGCATCTTCAACCTCATTCCCTCCATGCGGAAGCCGGGACGGCATATCACCGCCCCGGCACTCATCGAGTTTCCTGTTCAACCTGGCTATTTGCGCACGACGCTGATTCGCTGCTGGATATGCTCGCCCGACTCGATCTCGTCGACCATGGCGATGGCGTAGTCGGCATAGCTGATGACCGACTCTCCATCGGCGCTGAGCGTCAGCTCTTCGCCGCCGAGGATGTAACCGCCGGTGCGCTCGCCGTCTGCCTGGAAGTCGCCCGCGGGCGAGATGTAGGTCCACTTGACGTCATCGCGCGCACGCAGTTCTTCGAGCGCCTTGGCCATGGCCGCCGCCAGCGGCTTGAAGGCGTCGGGGAAATCCGACGTGTCGGAGACGGTCACGGTGTGCTCGGGGTTGACGTAGAGCGAGCCCGCGCCGCCTACGATAAGCAGGCGCGTATCGGTTCCGGAGAGGCAGTCGCAAAGGTGCGCGAGCGTGGTCGAGTGCTGGTCGAGCGTTTCGGGCGTCCAGGCGCCGAACGCATCAACGACGGCGTCAAAGCCCGAAAGGTCCGCGGCCGTGATGTCCATGATGTCCTTGACGACGGTCTTCTCGGCGCTTGTCCTGTTCCCGCCACGCACGAAGGCGGTGACATCCATACCGCGCGAAGCGGCCTCCTTCACGATGAGCTGGCCGGCCTTGCCGTTGGCTGCGACGACTGCAATCTTTTTGGTCATGATAGTTTCCTTTCATCCGTGCGACTTGGTGTCGCGCTTGATTCCCGATAGCCCATACTGTAAGGTGAACGGTGTTAATACGTAAGTAGGCACAATAATGTGCTATAGGCACCAAGTAGAAACTATCGTTAATTACCTGCGAAAATAAAATGTGAAGGAGGTCCATATGTCATCTTTGATGCTTGAAGAATTGCCCGCTTGCCCGGTGGAGACCACGCTTGCGCTCATAGGCAACAAGTGGCAGGTGCTCATCTTGAGAGATCTGAGTCTGAACGGAACCATGCGGTTCAAGGAGCTGCAGCGTTCTATAGGGAAGATTTCGCAAAAAGTGCTCACGTCGAATCTCCGGGCGATGGAGGATGCCGGCATCGTGCATCGCGAGGTTTTCGCGGAGGTGCCCCCGCGCGTGGAGTATTCGCTCACCGAGACGGGCGCATCGCTCAAGCCCGTGCTCGACGCCATGTGGGCGTGGGGTGAGCGCTACAAGGAAACGCTTCAAAAGAATCGATGACGAACGGATTGAAAGGTTTGCGAGGGGGTAACCGAAGATGTTAGAAACCGAAAGATTGCTCTTGCGTCCTTGGAGGGAATCCGATGCGGAGGACCTCTATCGCTATGCCAGTGACCCGAAGGTGGGCCCCGTTGCAGGGTGGCCTGTTCATACGAGCGTCGAGAACAGCCGAGAGATTATCCGTGACGTCTTTTCCGCCGAGGAGACGTATGCGGTGTGCCTAAAAGAGGACAGGCGAGCCATCGGAAGCATCGGCCTCATTCCGCCCCAGCAGACCCAGGTCACCACGCTGCCTACGGAGAGGGAGATAGGCTTTTGGATTGGCGTCCCGTTTTGGGGCCGCGGCTACATCCCGGAGGCGGTTCGCGAAATTCAACGGCATGCTTTCGAGGACCTCGGCTGCACGGCGCTTTGGTGCGGCTACTACGACGGCAACGAGAAGTCGAAGCGCGTCCAGGAGAAGTGCGGGTTCATCTTCCACCATACCGAGGAAGGCGTCGATTGCCCCTTAGTCGGCGACGTGCGTACCGAACACTTCACGTATCTAACTCGGGAGAAATGGAGTCTCCTATAGGTCCTAACGTTTTTCGGTAGGTCCCTAACGCTTTTCGGGGGCATCGGGGTGCTCAGGCCACGGCAGCGGGTCCATCACCGTCATATCAAGGCGAAGGGTCTGCGCGATGAGCGTCGCAAGGAGTTTTCCCCTGGTTTGACGTTTGCGCCTCGATTCGTCAAAACTGGGAAGCCAATTGCTGCCAAGCGTTGGCCAATAGGTCTTCTAATGTCCCTCTTTTGAGACATAGGGTCGACTGGTACGTTGGTATTATTTTGCATGTAAAGACCAGCCTAGCTGGGGTCGACCATCGAAGGGAGCCGACATGGGATTCATGGACAACGTCATGGACAGCTTTAACGACGAGGCTGGGAAAATCAACACGGGGACAGGCCAATATCGCGTTATGCAGGTCGTCCTGAGGGAGAAGTTCGTCGGCAAGGGATCTAAGAACTTCGCCGAAATTGAGGAGCTTTGCAACCAGCAGTACGCCGAAGGTTACCGCCTTCACACGTTCGCGCAGTCGACGGCGGGATCCACCGGCATCGGCGGCGGCGATCGAACCGTGTGCAACCTCGTGTTCGAGCGCATGAACTAGCGCAGGCGCGCCGGGAAGCTTCGCGCCCCGCGCCCTCTCACGCACAAACAAGATGAGCCCCCGAGCGTTCTCGCGCGCTCGGGGGCTCATCTTGTATGCAGCGCGAACCGCCGAGATGCGTGGACTTGCAAGCACGGGCGTGATATAGTTCGCCCATGTCGTTAGGCGAAAAGGAGCGTCGAGGCAGTGCATTTCCCCTGCAGAGCACCAGGAAAGGCTCACATGCCGGCCTCCGTGCCTCTCTATTCCCATGGAAAAATAAGGAAATCGCGCCATCTTCGCGCGGGACTTCGAGCGACACGACATATTTCACTTGGCGATAAGCGCGCAGGGCGAAAAGCTCTGTGCGCTTTTGCGTTTTAGAAGACGGGAGCGGTTACGCGAAAGGAAAGCGCATGGACAGGGAACTTCTGAGCGTTGCAGGTGGAACCAAGCCGGCCGACGTGGTCATCACGGGCGGTCGCATCGTCAACGTCTACACGGGTGAGATCTACGACGGCGGCGTGGCGATTAGCAACCAAACCATCGCGGCGGTCGGCGACGTCGACTACTGCATCGGCGAGGGAACGCGCACGATCGACGCCGAGGGCGCTTTCATCACCCCGGGCTTCATCGATGGGCATATCCATCCGGAAAGCTCCGATCTCGCTATCCGTCCCTTCGCGGAGGCCGTACTCAAGCATGGCACCACCTCCATCATGACCGACCTTCACGAAGTCGGCGTGGTGTCTGGTCTTCCCGGCATCGAGGCCGTGCTTGAGGAAAACGAGGCCACCGACCTCAATCTGTACTTCGTCGTGCCATCGCACGTGCCCTTCTCGCCTGCGCTCGAGACGAGCGGAGGCAAGTTCAACCCTGAGATCATCCGCGAAGCGCTGAAGCGCCCCGACGCCGTGGGCATCTCCGAATGCGTCGGTCCCTACGTTCTCGCCGAGCTGCCCGACCTGCTCGAGTCGCTCGACGACGTCGCCTCGATGAAGGGCATGTCCGCGCAGGGGCACCTCGTCGAGATGAAGGGCAAGGACCTCAACAAATGCGTCGCCGCCGGCATCTCCACCTGCCACGAGGGGCTTTCCGCCGACGACATCATGGACCGCGCACGCGCGGGCGTCCATGCCATGCTGCGCGAGTCTTCTGCTGCTCGCACCCTCTCCGACCAGCTGAAATGTATCGTCGGCAAGGATATCGACACCTCCATGATGAGCATCGTCACCGACGACTTGCACTGCTGCGACTTGGCCTCGACGGGACATCTGGACCACCACCTGAAGCTCGCCCTTGAAGCCGGCGTGCCGTTCGCGAAGGCCATCCAGATGGTTACCATCAACGCCGCGCGCGCCTTCGAGCTCACCGACATCGGAGCGCTCGCACCCGGAAAGCGCGCCGACGTGAACATCGTCTCGGGCGACACCGCCGAGGACTTCCAGGTCGTAAGCGTCTTCTCGCGCGGCAAGCAAGTCGTCGACCACGGCGAGCTGCTCGTCCACTACGAGAAGGCAACCCACGACCCCTGCCTGCTCAACACCACGAAGCTCTTGAACCCCATCACGCCCGACAGCTTCAAGATCGCCGCCCCCGAAGGCGCCAAACGCGTGAAGGTGACCTGCATGGACACGCTCCCGTGGATCCCCGTCACGCAGCCGCGCGAGGTCGAGCTCGAGTGCAAGGACGGCTACGTGGCCTGCGACGTTTCCCAAGACGTCCTCTACATCGCGCAAGTCGAGCGCTATGGCATAAACGGCAACGTCGGCCGCGCGTTCATGGGCGGCTTCCACATGGCGAGCGGCGCCATCGCCTCCTCGGTCGGTCATGACAACCACAACGTGATCGTCATGGGCACGAACTTCGAGGACATGGCAGTCGCCGTGAACCATATAATCGAAATCGGCGGCGGGCAGTGCCTAGTCGACGGCGGGGAAGTCATCGAGTGCGTGGAATACCCCGTCTGCGGCCTGCTCACCGACCTCTCCTGCGAGGAACTCGCCGCGCGGAAGAGCGCTCTCAACGCCGCCTGCGCCGAGCGCGGTTGCATCATCTCCATCCCGTTCATGTTCCTCTCGTTCATCTGTCTGGCAGCGCTGCCCGCGTACGCCATCACCGACCACGGCTTCATCAATGTGATAACGCTGCAGATCGAAGACCCCATCAAGGGCATCGTGGAATAGGGCGCGCGATGGAAAAGGCAACGCAACCGAGGGCGTTTTACGGGTCATTTTTCCACGCGCCCGAATACGGCAGCTTCGAGTACCTGGAGCGCGCCCTCATAGAAGTAGGGGAAGACGGCGCGATCGAGCGCGTCATCGCGCATGACGACCCCGACCAAGCCGCGGCAGTGGCGAAGGCCCGCGAGGCCGGCACGCTCTACGAGCTGGGGGAGGGCAAATTCGGGCTGCCGGGCTTCGTGGACATCCACGTCCACTCGCCCCAGTGGCCGCAGGCAGCGCTCGCCCTCGACGAGCCGCTCTACCGGTGGCTCGATGAGCGCACGTTCCCTCTGGAATCGAAGTTCGCGGACGTTGACTTTGCGAAGGAGGTATACTCTGACCTGATCGACCAACTTCTTGCGCGAGGTTCGACCACAGCGGTGTACCTCGGCAGCGCGCATCTGGAGGCAACGGTGGCGCTCGCCGAGATCTGCGCCGAGCGCGGCCAGCGCGCGCTCGTGGGCAAGACGGTGATGGACGACCCTCAAGCGAACCCAGATTACTATCGCGATGCCTCGCCTGAGCAGGCGGTACGCGACACCGAAACCCTCATCCGCGAGGTGGAGGCCATCGGGCGGAACAGCCGCGCGGGCGCCTGGCCCGTCATCACGCCGCGCTTCATTCCCAGCTGCACTGACGAAGTGCTTCGTGGCCTGGGCAATCTGGCCGAAAGCACAGGTGCCTACGTGCAGACGCACTGCAACGAAGGCCAGTGGGAACACGACGTCGTGCTCGAGCGCTTCGGCAAGACCGACCCGTACGCCCTGCGCGATTTCGGCCTGCTACGCGAGCACTCCATCATGGCGCATTGCCCCTACCTCACCGAGGAGGAGGGCGAGATGTTCGCCGAGCTGGGCGTCGCCGTCGCCCATTGCCCGACGGCGAACTCGTACTTCTCGAGCGCCGTGGCACCCGTCCAGCGCTTCCGCTCGCAAGGAATCCACGTGGGTCTCGGCACCGACATTTCGGGCGGCTACAGCCCGAGCATGTACGAGAACATCCGCCAGGCGGTGCTCGTGTCGCGCCTGCTCGAGACTGGCGTGAACGCGCAGCTCCCGCCCGAGGAGCGCGGCGGGCTTGGCGAGGGCACGCGGTTGTCCCTTGTGGAGTCGTTCTGGCTCGCCACCGCAGGCGGCGCCGAGGCGCTCGGCTTGCCGCTTGCGACCTTCGAGCCGGGGCGCGCCTTCGACCTGCAGGTCATCGACGTGAAACGGCCCGATAGCGACCTTACGGGCTTCGGCGTGTTCGACGAGCCGATCGACCGGCTTGCCCGCATCCTCTACCTGTCCACGCCCGACAACGTACGTCAAGTGTTCTCGCAGGGCGTCCTCGTGTGCGACAAGGACGCGAGGTAGGGCGCACGTCTCGGCCGTTTGCGCACGGCCTGTGGTATCATGAACCGAACTGACTGCACACACGCCGCCGCGAGTTTCGCGGCGGCGCTTTTAAGTGAGAAAGAAGCTTCCATGTCGCTTTCCATCGGAATCGTCGGCCTGCCGAACGTCGGCAAGTCCACGCTGTTCACCGCGCTCACGAACAAGGGCGGGCTGGCGGCGAACTATCCCTTCGCCACCATCGAGCCCAACGTGGGCATCGTCCCCGTGCCCGACGCGCGCCTCGACGCGCTTGCGGCGATCGACCATCCGGCCAAGATTGTTCCCGCGACGGTGGAGTTCGTCGACATCGCGGGCCTGGTGGAGGGCGCGAGCAAGGGCGAGGGCCTGGGCAACCAGTTCCTCGCGAACATCCGCGAGACCGACGCGATCTGCGAGGTCGTGCGCTTCTTCAGCGACCCCGACGTCGTGCATGTGAACGGCAAGGTCAACCCGACGTCCGACGTGGAGACGATCAAGACCGAGCTCATCCTGGCCGACATCGGCACGCTCGACAAGGCCATCCCGCGCCTAGAGAAAGAGGCCAAGCGCGACAAAGCCGGTGCGAAGAAGCTCGAGGTCGCCAAGAAGGTACTCGAGGGCTTGAACGAAGGCCATCGCGCCCGCACGCTCGGTTTGGACGAGGACGAGCAGGCGGCTATCTACGACCTGCATCTGCTCACCATGAAGCCGATCCTCTACATCGCGAACGTCGACGAGGACGCGCTCGACGCCGATTTGGTCGAAATCGACGGGTGCGCGCCGGTGCCCATCTCGGCGAAGGTGGAAGCCGACTTGGCCGAGCTCGATCCCGAGGAAGCAAAAGAATACCTTGAGGCCATGGGGCTTTCCGAGTCGGGCTTGGCACGCCTGGTCCGCGAGGCGTACAAGCTGCTCGGGCTGCAGAGCTATTTCACGAGCGGCGAGACCGAGACGCGCGCATGGACCATCCCCATCGGGGCTAAGGCCCCGCAGGCGGCGGGCGTCATCCACTCGGATTTCGAGCGCGGCTTCATCAAGGCGGAGACCGCTAGCTTTACCGACTACGTGGACCTCGGCGGAGAGGTAGGCTGCCGCAACGCTGGCAAGCTTCGCCAAGAAGGCAAGGAATACGTGGTGCAAGACGGCGACGTCATGCACTTCAAGTTCAACGTGTAACAAGATAGGGACGCGAAAGCGTCCCTTTTTGATAGTGGGCTCCCGAGCTTGCGTTTAGCCTTTAGACGAGGGGCTTTTCCCTTCTACGATGAGGCACCATAAGCCCCACATGCCACATGCAAAAGAGGCAATGATAAGCAGAATCAGCGCTTGGTAAGGGACTTGGAAGCATTCATCGATCAATTTCGATGAAGCAAATAAACCCAGGGATAAAGCAATGAGGACCAGCCCTCTTTTTCGGGCTCTATTGAGCTTTAGATTGCTAACCTTCTTTGCCATGAGCCTTCTTATTGAAAATCGGGGTGGCGTGGACAAAATCAGTCGATATGTGAGCCGTTCTGATGGAAGAAGCCATCGGCGGACTCGCCGTCGACATTTCCCCAGGTCAAATTTTTCGAAAGAAAGTTAGTCTACCGATACTCCTCACATATCGACTGATTTTGTCCACGGCGAGCCATAGTCGTGAAAGAACAAACAAGGTTCGTAGCGGGCAATCTCGTCAGCTATGCTATCTGACTGGTCGTGGACCACAAGTGCCGGCGGCACAGCGGATTTCGACTGCTATGCAACCTACCCGCAAGCAAGGTTTCCGGTGCGGGGGGGAGAGCGGGCAACGCAAGTCGCCTGCACCCCCTCGTGCATCCCTGCGTTACACGCTCACCCCCCGCATTCCGAAGCTACACGCGTGGAATCTCGAGCATCTTCTGCTTGAGCTCGGCTTCCATCTCGCGCATCGCCGCCTCGGCCTCTGCGCGCTTCTGGCGGCCTTCCGCCTGGATCTGCATGACCTCGTCGAAGGTCTTGATGAGCGTCTCGTTCGTGTTCTTGAGCGTTTCGATGTCGACGATGCCGCGCTCGGACTCGCGGGCAATCTCGACAGTCGAGGTGTGCAGCATCTCCGCGTTCTTCTTGAGCAAATCGTTCGTCATGTTCGTGACGGCGCTCTGCGCGCGGGCGGCCTCGGCTTCGTTCGCAATGCCGAGCGCGAGCACCATCTGGCTCTTCCACAGCGGAATGGTGTTCACAATGGTGGTCTGGATCTTCTCGACGAGCGTAATCTCGTTGTTCTGCACGAGGCGAATCTGCGGCGCCGTCTGCATGGCGATGGTGCGGGTGAGATCCAAGTCGCCGAGCTTCTTCTCGAAGCGCGTGCACATGGCCTCGAGGTCCTGCGCAGCCTGGGCGTCCTCGGCGCGGCCGGTGGCGCGGGCATGCTCGACAAGCTCGACGAGCATGCCCCCGCGAACCTGCGCGAGCTTCTTCTTGCCCGCGAGCAGATACATCGTGAGCTCTTTGAAGTACGTGAGGTTCAGCTCGTACATCTTGTCGAGCGTCGCTGCATCCTTCACGAGCGTCATCTGGTGGTCTTTCAGCTGGTCGACGATCTTGTTCACGTTCGCCTCGGCCTTGTCGTAGCGCGTGCGAAGCGACTGCACCTTGTCGACGCCGCGCTTGAAGAAGCCGAACAGCCCCTTCTCCTCGGTGGCATTGAACCCGCGCAGCTCGTTGACGACGCCGGTGATAAGGTCGCCGACCTCGCCCAGATCGTTCGTGCGCACCCGCTCGAGCGCCGACTCGGAGAAATCGGCCATCTTCTTCTGCGCGCCGGCGCCGTACTGCATGATGGCGGCCGAGTCGCGCACGTTGATCTGTTCGGAGAACTCCTCGACCATCTTCTTCTCGTCATCGGAGAGCATGGAGTCGTCGAGTGCGAGGTCGCCTTCGCTTTTCGCCAGGTCCTCCACCAGCTTGGCGGAAAGAACAGGAGCGGGCGCATCGTCGAGCTCGGGTGTGAGCGTAAGCGTGAGCTCGGGCGTTGCCTTCGATTCGGTGCTGTTTTCCATGACGATACCTTTCTTTGGGTCCTAACGGACGCATGCTCGCCCGTTTTCGGTAGGGGTTTGGCTATCGGGCCTTGTCAAACGGGCTTTCGGTGAGGCCCTCCTGCGCGAGCACAGTGCGGAGCACGGTGATGTCGGACGACACATCGGTCGCCACGTCGCGAAAGAGCGAGTCGAGCAGCTTCTCGAAGGCGACGCTCAAGCTATCGAGCGCTTTCTCTATCTCGCGCTTCGAGTCGACGATGTTGTCGCTTTGAATCGGCTGGGAATCAAGCTCGCGATAGGTCTCGAGCAGCTTCACCGTGGTGGGCAGGTAGTAGTCGAGAAGCCTGTCCAAATCGTCGATGAGCTCGGGGGTCTCGGCCGCCGCGTCGAGGATGGCCGAGACCACGTGCTCGATCCGGTCGAGCGTGCGCGAAATCTCTTCATCGGGAATAGCCTCGTTGCCTTCGCGGATGAGCGCGATGAACGCCTTTCCGCGGTCTAAGAGCTGCTGCTGCTCGGCGGTGAGCGAGGCGCTTTCCTTCGAGCTGGCGGATTGCACGAGCGCCTGCTGGCGTTCAGCACGGCGCGCCTCGGCAAGCTCGCGCTCGTGGCTCTCGCTGGCTTCGGGGGTCATGAGGAGTAGGCCCGAAGCCTCGTCGAGCGTCGCCTGCCTGAACATGCCCTTCGCAAGCATTTTCCTCACGTTTCTCTGCACATCCGCAACGCTCTCGGAGCCTCTTTGCGCGAGCTCTTTCAGGCTGTACGACTCGCGCAGGCCGATGGCGTTGCGGTAGCGATCGAAGGCGCCGGCGAAGCGGATCTTTCGAGTGCCTGCGAACACGAGCGCGCCGCCGAACACGGCACCTGCGGCGATAAACGGCACGGCCGCCGCAAGCTTGACGAGGAGCATGATAAGCCCTATGGCGACAAGCGGAATTCCCACGGCGACGCCCGCGACCACAAGCGCTATGCCGCCGCCGCGCTGGGTTGTGGCGCTCGCATAGCGCAGGTTCATGAGCTCCTCTTTGCGCTTGCGCTCCTGAATGAGCGCATATTGCTCCTGACCTCGGCGGATGCCGTCAGACGCCTGCGCGATCCCGCGGCCGATGCTCTCAGCGGCGGCACCGGCAACGCGCTCGATGGTCGACTGGAGGTCGCTGAAATCGCTCGACTTCACGGCGTTTTGCGCAGCGTTTGCAACTTGGTCGGCCATGTTATCTGAAGAAGCCATCGGGCTGCCTTTCCGTGAATCAATCTATCGGCTTGATTGTACCCGAACGCACGTGCTGAAAGGGGCCAAAGGACACGCCGTAAAACCTTTTTTACCAAGTCGTAGGAAACGAAGCGATAGGCTCGACCAAACGCGAGCGCAATATTCAACAAATGGGGTGTAATTCGAAACAGCACACGATACAATAGGTGAAACTTCAAGCAGCCGCGCTCTTAAGGAGAATCCCATGGCCTACGTTTTCGCCCACGCAACCGTCCTCGACGGCACCGCCGACATGGAGCCGCGCCCGAACACCACCGTCGTCGTGGACGATGAGGGCCGCATCGCGGGGATCGGTGCGGCGGAAGAAATCGTGCCGCCTGCGAGCGCCCAGGAGATCGACCTTAAGGGAGCCTACCTTGCGCCCGGCCTCGTGAACCTGCACGTGCACTTTTGCGGCTCGGGCAAGCCGACGAGCGCAGGTGCTGCGGGCGACCTTATCGACAAGGTGGTGGGAAACCCGATCGGCATGTGGTACCTGCGGCGCATCATCAAAAAGCATGCGCAGCAGCAGCTTGCGAGCGGCGTGACCACCGTGCGCTCGGTGGGCGACCCGGGCTTTGCCGACGTGGACGTGCGCGACGCGATCAACGCCGGGAAGTACCAGGGGCCGCGCCTGCTCACTTCGGGCGTCGGCGTCACGGTGCCGAACGGCCACGGCGCGGGGCTGTTCGCCCACATCGCTAAGACCCCCGAGCAGGCGCGCGAGATCGTCCGCGACTGCTTCGCGCGCAAATGCGACCTCGTGAAGCTGTTCATCACAGGCGGCGTCTTCGACGCGGAGAAGGAAGGCGAGCCGGGCGTTTTGCGTATGTCGCCCGAAATCGCAGCGGCGGCAGTCGACGAGGCGCACAAGCTCGGCATGGCGACCGCCGCCCACATCGAGAGCGCGGAAGGCGTGCGCGTGGGGCTTGAGGCGGGCGTCGACACCATCGAGCACGGCGCGGACCTCACGCCCGAGCTCATCGCGCTGTTCAAGAAAAACGGCGTCGGCAGAAAGTCGTCGCTTACCTGCACGGTCTCGCCCGCGCTTCCCTTCGTCGAGCTCGACCCCGAAAAGACCCACTCGACCGAGATCCAGAAGGTCAACGGCAACATCGTCTACAAGGGAATCGTCCACGCGGCGCAGGCAGCACTCGAAGCGGGCATCCCCGTGGGGCTCGGCACCGATTCGGCGTGCCCCTACGTCACGCACTACGACATGTGGCGCGAAGTCGTGTACTTCGAGCGCATCGTCGGAGCCCCGCGCAAGCTCGCATTCCACACCGCCACGCTCGGCAATGCGTGCATCTTAGGGCTGGGCGAGGAAACGGGGTCAATCGAAGTGGGCAAGGCCGCCGACCTCATCGTGCTCGACGAGAACCCGCTCGACAACTTGGAAGCGTTGCGGCAAGTGAAGATGGTCATGGCGCGCGGCAAGCTTGTCTCGGGGCTTTCCGTGAAGCATCTGCCCGAGCTCGACCGCGAGCTCGATGGGTTCCTGCCGCGCTAAGGCGCAACGGCCAAGGAGAGCCCAACAGCAAAGGGAGACACGCCTTGCCGCCAGATTCCGCAACCGAGCGCAAACGGGAAGGGGAGGCCTGGGCATCAAAGCCTGAGCCTCCCCTCAACATCTTGCGCCTCGGATGCTAGTCCTCGCTCGAATCCTCGTGGTTGACCTCAATCGGATCGTCCTCGATGTCCATGCCCTGCGTGTCGTCGGTCGTCACCCGCGTCTGCCCGTTTTCCTCGGTTGCGGCTTTCGAACCATCAGACGAGGTGCCCGCGTCAGCGGATTGCTGCTCCTCGGTCGCCTTCAAGTCTTCCTCGAGCTTTTCCAGGCGACGCTTCTCTTCCTCCTCCTCGGCCTTGTCGCGCGCGGCGGCGGTGGGGTCCTCCAAGTTGTAGTAATACGTCTGCAGATCGAGCGTGGAAACCATGCGGTTCGCGGTTTTACCCTGGTAGGTGACGTATCCGATCTTGCCGCTGAGAAGAAGCGTTGCCGCGCTGAACTCCTCCAAATCGAGGTGGTGCAGCACGCTCACGCCGCCGTCTCCGAAAACCACCTTCAGGTCGATGACGTACGTACCGTCGTCGCTCGCCTGCCGGGGGATATAGACGATGGCATCCTCGCCGTCTTTCAAGTGCGCATCCGAGCTCATGAGGTTCGCGGAGAAGGAATCGTCGCCGGGAAGCTTCACCGCCATGCTCACGACCGACTTCCCCGAGCTGTTCGAGAGCGAAAGCGCATAGACGTCGCCGCTGTTCTCGCCGATCTCGAGGGTCTGGGGCTGCGTCTGGGCAGATGGTTGCTCGCTCGCGCATCCGGTGAGAGCGAGCGAGAGCAGGGCGCAGAGCGCAAGCGCAGCGAGTCGGCGCATGGTGGGCAGGAAAGCGTGTTGCATGGGAATCCTTCGTGCGAACGGGGTTGACGATAGTGAGGCTACGAAGCGATGAGCCCCGCGAGATAGGGCTTGTCGCATTGCGGGTTGGAAAGCGGGCAGTGCTTGTGGCACAACGGGCACAGCGCCTCGGCGTCACCTTCCGAAGAGGCAGCTTCTCCGTCCTCAGCGCTGGCCTGGACTTTTGAGGGCTGGGCATCAGCGGATGCGCTCGACGACGATGCCGAGGCCTTGCCCTCGGACGCACCCGAAGTCGAGGGCGACCCTTCGCCTTGGGGCGTGCCCGCGCTCGAGGCCTGGCTGCCCGACGCAGGTTGAGACGTCGAGCCTTCCCGTGAGCCTTCGCCGTCCGCATTCTCGCCCGACCCTGTGAACAGCTCAAGTGAGTTGAATCCGACGACACCGAGCGCCACGATGCTGGCGCAGGAGATTGCCTTCACCCCCAAGCCGATCGCCTTGCGCTTGCTCGGGTCGAAGGGGATGTTCAGGTGCTTCAAGATGCTCGCCCAGTGCATCGCGAGGTGCACGTCAGCAAGGATGCACAGCAGAAACGCGCTCACCTTGTGAACGGCAAGCCACATGCTGCTCATGACCTTGGGAGCAAGCCCCGCCTGATAGAGCAGCCGGCTGATCGGCACCGAGCTGACAGCGAGCACCGCAACCGCGACGCCCAACAGCACTGCGACGACGAACAGCGCGAGCTGGCCCCCTTTCACCTGCGCGTTCTCGACTAGCCGCGAAACCGTCTTCATCCACCAGAACGAGTTCACGACATGCGCGACGACGGCGAGCAGGAACACGACGCCGATGATCTCGTGCGCAATCACGCCGGTGAGCTGCGCGAGCATCGATGCGATAAGCAATAGGGTCAGGGCGCCGTCGAGTGCCATACGAGCAGATCGGTTCTTCATTACCTTCCTCGGTTCATCGCTTGCGACCACACGTCGACTCTACACCGACGCCAGCGTGAAATCGACGAGCGCGGGGTAGAAGGCGTATTCCGTGTAGGTATGGACCCTCTCGGAGAACTCGGCGCTCCAGCTGTCGAGGAATTCCTGCTTGAAATCCTCGTAGGCGAGCGCCATATCCCTGCTGCCCGTTTGCTCGAAAGCGCGCGCGAGAAGCGACATGAACACGAGCAGGTAGCGGATATGGTCGGGCATGTCGTGCTCGTCGGACTTGATTTCCAGTCCGAACTGGGCGTAGAGGTCCTCCACCGCGACGGCGGTCGGCCCGAAGATCTGGTCGGCGCCGTCGCGGTAGTAGGAGGCATAGGGCGGAGCGTACATCTTGAACGAGCCGATGAACAGGCGCGTGTAGTCGAGTTGCGAAAGGTGAGCGCCCACAACCGTCTCCGTCGATTTCTCGTAAACGCAAAACGCGTCCTCGAGGCCGCAGAGGGCATCTTCGTATCTCGTAAGCGCCGCATCCTGCCTCATGCGCGCAAGCTCTGCGCTTACGGAATCACCGCTTTCGGGATAGTCCCACAGGCGGGCGAGCCCTTCGAGAAGCGCTGCGGGCGCAACGTGGGGAAGGGGGCGCGCTGCGTAGGCGTCCTCGTCCTCAGCCTCGGGTGCGCATGCGGGCGCTTGGCACTCCGCGGCCAGGCGCGCGGCTTCCTCGGGCGCCTCGTCGATGAGCTCGTCTGCTGCGATGTCGTTGCTCATGGGTGTCGTCTCTCCTGTGTCTGCTTGCCGATTTCGCGCAAAGGAGGCAAGGGCGAGAAGCGCCCCTGCCTCCTCACGGTACGTGCAATGATACGTCTTACCAAGTCTTGTGGAACTCGCGCATGTAGTACACGGCGGGCTCGGTGCCCTCTTCGGGCAAAAGGGTGTCCATCTTGTAGGACTGCATCAGGTCGTAGAGCGTGGAGTCGTACACGTTCTCCACGTCGCCGAACACGCGAGCACCCGCAGGGCAGGCGTCCACGCAGTAGGGATTGTCCCCGTTGTAGACGAGCTGCTTGCACATCTGGCACTTGAGCGGCGCGCCGACTTCCACCATCGGCAGGTCGTAATCGTCCAAGATGGGGTCATGGCACGGGTATGCCGCGCCGATGGCCTCTTTCAGCTCGGCACCCGAGGCCGTGCACCCCTCGATCGCGGGCTCGACGGCGGCGATGTCGGACGCCGCAGTGTTCTCCGGCGCCGGCGTGATCTGCCCGTAGGGGCACGCCGTCGCGCACAGGCCGCAGCGGATGCACTTGTCGTAATCGACCACCGTCAGCCCGTACTCGTCCTTGTGCATGGCGCCCGTCGCACACGCCTCGACGCACGGCGCGTTCGTGCAATGGTTGCACATCGTGATCTTGTAGGAGTACTTCGTCTTCGGGAACTTGCCCGTCGTGGAAGCGATGTGATGGGTGAGAAACACCCCGGTAGGCACCTCGTTGTGCATCTTGCACGCGATCTCGCACGCGGCGCAACCAACGCATTTGTGCTGGTCGATGATCATGATATAGCGCGTCTTCATTACGCTTCCACCTTCTTAATGCTCACGCGTGTCAGACCGCCATGGCGCGCGGTCGATCCGCTCAAGCGCTCCCAGTCGCAGGGGAGGATGTCGTTGTTGTTGCCGCCGCGGGGCTTGAAGTTCTTGAAGTCGGCGGCCGCAACATGGCCGAAGGCCCAGTGCCCCTGGCCGTACGCCTTGATGACGACGCCCGGACGCGTGCCCTCCCACGCCTTCGCGTGGACGGTGATGGAGCCCTGTGGCGAGGTCACTTCAACGGTGTCGCCGGTTTTGAGCCCTAAGTCCTCCATGTCGGACGGGTTGATCTTGATGACGTCGTCCCAGGCCACATCGCCCGGGTCGGTGTCCTTGAATTCCTGATACCCCACGCAGTTCGCGCTTCGCCCTTCCAGGTTCAGGCGCGCGCGGTGCTCTTCGAAGATGTACGGGTAGGTCTTCTCGTCGCCGTAGCGCACGGGCGTCTCGTAGTGCGGCACGAACGCCAAGCCGTCGCGCGCCTCGAAGCCCATAGACTCGACGACGGAGTTCACGTCGCACTTGTACTGGGTCGCCACCTGCTCGAGCAGGGTCTTCAAGCTTTCGGAGAAGAACTCGAACTTGCCGGTGTCGTGCCCTAAGCTGCCCCAATGCTTCTTGTAGCCCATCTTCTTGGAGTTGAAGCAGCCCTTCGAGCAGAAATTGCGCCAGCTGCCGAGGTCGGTGCCTTGCTTGGCGTTTTTGCCGTTCCAGGCGGGCGCCGTCATGATCTTCACCGCGATCTCGGCGAACTCGGCCGCGTTGGTGGGGCAGTTGCCCGTCTCGGGATCGCAGAAAGCCTTCGAGTAGTAGTTGTAGATGTTCGAGAAACCGCGCTCCTTGAGCTTCACGGCGAGCTCCCACGCGATTTCCGTCTCGTCGGTCTTGGTGTCCCACAAAGGCGTGATCACAGGCTGCTGCACCGAGATGTAGCTGTAGAGGCCCTGGCTCGCCTTCATGAAGCCCCAGCGCTCGAACATGTAGTGCTTCGCGGGGAGCAGGATGTCTGCGAACATGGCGGACTCCGACGGCATCGTCGTGATGTTCACATAGAACGGCACCTTTGCGTACGCCTTGTCGAAGCGCTGCGCGCCGGTGGAGCTGAAGCAGTAGTTGCACCAGTAGCTGATGAGCATCTTGATCTCATAGCTGCCGTCCTCGTAGTGCCCGTCTTCCTGCAAGATGACGTCGGCAAGCCGGCTCGACGTCTCGTTGGAGTGGATCGCCTTGCCGTTGTAGTTCAGAAAGTCCTTGCGGATGCGCCCGTCGATCGCCTTCATCTTGGCGGCCTTGCGGGCGTTGCCGTCGCGAAAGTGGTTGTGGTCGGGAAGGCTTGCCGTCGAAGCCGAAGCGCTTCTGAACACGCCGCCCTTCGTCTCGATGGAACCGACCAGGCCGTTGAGTGCGTTCGCCGCCATGGCGCCGTACACTCCGCGGACCTGCATGTTCGTACCTGGCGACTGCCACGAGCAGCTCGCGTCACCGTACTTGCCGAACTGCGTGGCGACCTCGGTGATGTCCTTCGCCTCGATGCCGCAGATGTCGGCCGCCCACTCGGGGGTGGCGTCCTTGAGCGCCAAGTTCCACCAACGCACGAGGCCGTAGCCCTGGTTGTACTCGAACTTGGACTCGTCGACGGTCTCGCCGGCCTTGAACAGGTTCGTTTTGTTGTTGTAGTTGTCGGTGAGCTCGTAGTTCCACGGTCCCTGCTTGAAGTCGCCCACGAACTTCTTGTTCCAAAGACCCTTCGTCAGGATGACGTGCGCGATCGCACAGGCCAGCGCGCCGTCGGTGCCGGGGATGATCGGCAGCCACTTGTCTGCCTTCGCTGCGGTTGCGGACAGGCGCGGATCGATCACGTAGATCTTTGCTCCATCCATGACCTTGCCCCACACGCTCGATGCCCAACCGGACATGCGGTTCGACGAGATGGGGTCAGTCGACCACATGAGGAAGCACTTCGTGTTGGTAAGGTCGTAGTTGTGGTACGAGAATGCGCCTTCGGTCGCCCAGTTCGCCATCTTCTCGGCTTCGGCGCAAATGTCGCCGTGACCGAAGTAGTTCGGGGTGCCGAACAGGATGTTGAACTTCTTGTAAAGGACGTCGCCGACGCCAGTGGAGCGGCCCTTCTGGAAGGCGAGCTTCTTCGTCTCGCCGTTCTTCTTGAG
>ERZ1034913.617-NODE-617-length-26931-cov-113.514102_pt1 | contig 26931 bp, 25 predicted proteins | sample MGYA00520697_ERZ1034913 | MGnify/ENA primary metagenome ERZ1034913 (study PRJEB33766, sample SAMN09781786) | gut metagenome | biome: gut microbiome | host: Homo sapiens | place: Madagascar | study: EMG produced TPA metagenomics assembly of the PRJNA485056 data...
TCTGGGGCGTTATCAACCTTCTGGAAGGTTACGGCCAGGACAACCCTGCTTCCAAAAGCCAGGGTATGAAACAGTTGATGGCCGGCGGCGGTGTCGCCCTCATCGGCATCACCCTTGTACCTCTCCTCTCCGGCCTGTTCGGTTGATCGTCCGGCGGTGATCGCTTATGGGCGGCATACTCGACAAACTCGATGAATGGCTCCGAGGGCTGCTCATCGAGGGGATCACGGGAAACCTGTCGGGCATGTTCGATACGGTCAATGCCAAAGTAGGCGAGATCGCCGGTGAAGTGGGACAGACGCCGCTGGCATGGAACAGCGGCGTCTTTTCTATGATCCGAAACCTCTCTGAAACGGTGATCGTTCCAATCGCCGGGGTTATCCTGACATTCGTAATGTGTTATGAGCTGATCCAGCTTGTGACAGAGAAAAATAATCTGCACGATGTAGACACCTGGATGTTCTTCAAGTGGATTTTCAAAACATTCTGTGCCGTTCTCATTGTAACGAACACATGGAATATCGTCATGGGTATCTTCGATGTCGGGCAAAGCGTTGTGAACAGCAGCGCAGGCGTCATCATCGGGAATACCTCCATTGATATCAGCAGCGTCATCACGGATATGGAGGCGCAGCTTGAAGCCCTGGGCACGGGAGAACTGTTCGGGCTATGGTTCCAGTCCCTTTTCGTGGGGCTTACCATGAACGCCCTTTCCATCTGTATCATGCTTGTCATCTACGGCCGCATGATCGAGGTGTATTTGACAACTTCCGTTGGACCGATTCCGCTTGCCACTATGACAAACCGGGATTGGAGCCATACAGGACAGAACTACTTGAAATCCCTGTTTGCATTGGCGTTCCAGGCATTTCTAATCATGGTGTGCGTGGGAATCTACTCTGTTTTGGTACAGAGTATCGCCACGGACAGAAACATCTCAGGCGCGATATGGGCCTGCATGGGCTACACAGTCCTGCTGTGCTTCGCCCTGTTCAAGACCGGCAGCCTCTCTAAGAGCCTGTTCGGAGCGCATTAAGGAGGCTTGATAAATTGGCGTATGTAACCATTCCAAAGGATTTGACGAAAGTAAAATCCAAAGTGCTGTTTGGGCTTACCAAACGGCAGCTTATATGTTTCGGAGCGGCGGCACTCATCGGAGTACCGCTTTTCTTTTTGCTCAGACGCACGGCCAGCAACAGCGCCGCCGCGTTCTGCATGATTATTGTCATGCTCCCGTTCTTTCTGCTCGCCATGTATGAGCGGCACGGCCAACCCCTGGAGGTGGTGGCCGGACAGGTCATCCGCTGTATGTTCCTGCGGACGAAGGAGCGGCCTTATCAGACAAACAATTTCTACGCAGCCCTGGAGCGGCAGGCCCAGGCGGAAAAGGAGGTGAAAGCCATTGTTCAGAAATCGAAAGCCAGAGCCGCAGGCACGGCAGGCGGCAAAAGCCGCGGTAAAACTGACCGCCGCAGAAAAGCGTGAGATCAGCCGTATCCTGGAAACCGCCAGAGGCGACGGCAAGGTACATTCCGCACAGGACACCTTACCGTTCCGCCAGATGTACCCGGACGGTCTGTGCAAGCTGGACGACCACACCTGGTCGAAGTGTATTGAGTTCGAGGATGTGAATTATCAGCTTGCAAAGCCTGACGACCAGACGGCGATCTTTGAAGCCCTCTGCGATATGTATAACGCCCATGACGCTTCTATCGGGATGCAGCTCTCCCTTGTGAGCCGCCGCATGAACCGGGAGGATTTTGTGAAGCGTATCGAGATCGCAGCGCAGGGAGATCACTTCGACCATATCCGTGAGCTTTACACGCAAATGCTCCGCAAACAGCTTGAACGTGGCAACAACGGCCTTATCAAAACAAAGTATCTGACCCTCACCATCGAGGCGCGGGACAGCAAAACCGCACGGGCACGATTTTCCCGGATCGTCATGGACGCCCTTAACCATTTCAAGGTCATGGGCGCTCTGGCAAAGGAGCTTGGCGGCAAGGAGTGGCTGGAAATGCTCCACGGCATCCTGCACCCGGACGGGGAACGGTTTGCCTTTGAATGGAGCTGGCTTGCCCCTTCCGGCCTGTTGGTCCAGGATTTTATCGCACCTTCTTCCTTCCGCTTCGGTGAAGCAAGGAAGTTCACGATGGCGGATAAATCCTGTGCCGTGTCCTTTCTGCAGATCAGCGCACCGGAAATGGATGACCGTATGCTCACCGAGCTGCTGGATACGGACAGCGGGCTGCTTGTCAGCCTCCATATCCGCAGCATGGATCAGAACGAGGCAATCAAAACGGTCAAGCGGAAAATCACCGACATTGACAGTATGAAGATCGACGCGCAGAAAAAGGCGGTGCGGGAAGGTTTCGATATGGATATCATCCCCACCGATCTTGCCACCTATGCAGGCGAGGCAAAGAATATCCTCCGTGACCTGCAAAGCAGAAATGAGCGAATGTTCCTGATGACCTTCCTGGTGGTGAACTTTGCGGACAGCAGGCAAAAGCTGGAGAATGACCTTCTCCGTGCGGCAAGCGTGGCACAGAAATATAACTGCTCCCTGGTGCGGCTGGACTTTCAGCAGGAGGACGGCTTCGTGTCGGCTCTGCCCCTGGGTGTCAACCGCATTAAGATACAGCGCGGGCTTACCACTTCGGCGGTGGCGGTGTTCGTTCCCTTCACCACACAGGAGATTTTCCACGGCGGCGAAGCCCTCTACTACGGGCTCAATGCCACTTCCGGCAACATGATCCTTGCTGACCGCAAAAAGCTGAAAACACCCAACGGCATGATTTTAGGCACACCCGGCAGCGGCAAGAGTTTTTCCGCAAAGCGTTCCATCGTGGGTGTGTTCCTGAACACAAAGGACGATATCCTGATCTGCGACCCGGAGGCGGAATATTTTCCGCTGGTGAACCGTCTGGAAGGACAGGTCATCAAAATCTCACCTACCAGTACACAGTATGTGAACCCTATGGATATCAACCTCAATTACAGCGAGGATGATAACCCGCTGGCGCTGAAATCCGATTTTATCCTGTCGTTCTGCGAACTGGCGGCAGGCGGACGGAACGGTCTGGAGCCGGTGGAAAAGACGGTCATTGACCGTGCTGTGCGGATCGTGTACCGCCCCTATATCGCAGCCCCCCGCCCGGAGAATATGCCGCTGCTGGAAGATTTGTATGACGAGATCAAACGGCAGCCGGAGCCGGAGGCACAGCGGATCGCGGCGGCACTGGAACTGTATGTGCATGGCAGCCTGAATGTTTTTAACCACCGCACCAATGTGGATATCAACAACCGCATTGTCTGCTTCGATATCAAGGAGCTGGGAAAGCAGCTCAAAAGCCTGGGTATGCTGGTGATCCAGGATCAGGTATGGAACCGTGTTTCCCAAAACCGGGATCAGGGCAAATCCACCTGGTACTTCGTGGACGAGTTCCACCTTCTGCTGCGGGGCGAGGTTGGTTCCTGGAGTGTAGAGATTTGGAAACGCTTTCGCAAATGGGGCGGTATCCCCACGGGGATCACGCAGAACATTAAGGACCTGCTTTCCTCCCCGGAGATCGAGAACATCTTTGAAAACAGCGATTTTGTGTACCTTCTGAACCAGGCCAGCGGAGACAGGAAAATCCTCTGCGAGCGCCTGAATATCTCCAACCAGCAGGCGGCGCATATCAGCAACGCAGGCCCCGGCGAGGGGCTGATCTTCTTTGGTAATGTGATCCTGCCTTTTGTGGATGACTTCCCGAAGGACAACGAGCTTTACAGTATTATGACGACAAAACTTGGTGAAACCGGGAAAGGAGAAAACGAACATGAATGATCCCCGCTATTTGCATACGGAAGAAAAACAGGAAGGTGAAACCTTCTTTGATGTGATGAACCGGCTGATTGCCAGAAGCAAGGCGGTCACGGCGGATATGGAGGCGGTCCTTGCGGAGCTGGAAAGTGAGATCGAACCGTTCCGTGCGCCGAAGGACCATGAATAAACTGACCCATGTGAGCCTGTTTTCCGGCATTGGCGGTCTGGACCTGGCGGCGGAGGCTGCCGGGTTTGAAACCGTCTGCCAGTGTGAGTGGGCGGATTTTCCGCACTCCGTCCTCTCCGCACGATGGCCGGATGTTCCAAGGTTCCGGGATATTACTACTTTTACGAAGGAGGCGTTTTTTGAAAAAACAGGACTTGAAACAGTTACCGTTATCTCAGGCGGCTTTCCCTGTCAGCCCTTCTCCACCGCCGGAAAACGGAAGGGCTTTGCGGATGAACGCTACCTGTGGCCGGAAATGTGCCGCGTTATTACCGAGCTGCGGCCCCGTTGGGTGCTTGGGGAAAATGTTGCTGGCTTCATCAATATGGGGCTCGACAAAACGATCTTTGACCTGGCAAAAGCGGGATACGCTGTTCTCCCATTCGTATTTCCGGCTTGCGGTGTCGGCGCATGGCATGAGCGCCAGCGAACTTTTATCGTCGCGGCTGATGTTTCCCACACCCCTTGCCTCCGACAACAACACCGCCAGGGACGCGGCAAGCCTGGATGTGTTCCTGTCGGACAATGGGATATTCCGCAAGAGGAACCGAAACGGGGCGGTCTGGAGCCTGAGCCTGTCGGCGGCGGTATTCTATCTGACCCCGGTAGCCTCGGACGGTTTCCGCTCGACCTTGAAGCCGTCGGCCTTCGATCCGGCGAAGAAGGACGGGAACCTGTCGGCGCAGATCATCTCCCAGGAACAGCCGGTGTCCGAAACGGCAGCACTGAACCCGGATTGGGTGGAATGGCTCATGGGCTTCCCGAAAGGATGGACGGACGTATCCTCTGGACCGCCGAACCGGAAGGAATCCCCCGCATGACAGAGCGCATGGATGACCGGGCGCTGCGGCTGAAAACATTGGGAAATGCGGTCTGCCCGCCCCAGGCCTATCCCATTTTCCGCTATATCGCCATGATCGAGAATGGCACCTGCGGCGACTTTTGCCTCTATGGAAAGGAAGGTGACTGCCTATGAGGGAACTGAAAGCAACCGATAAGATCACGCAGAAAATGACTCGTGACGGTGCGGTATCGGAAAACCTTGCCACGGGAGAGGTGGAACATATCAGCAGCCGGGAGCCGGAAACGGAACTGTCCGCTTCTTCGGAAGAATCCGCTGGCGCTGCGGCTGACCTTGCCCTGCGTGCGGCGGAACACCATGAGAAGAAAAGCGCACGAAAGGCGGAAAAGGCTGACACCCAGGCGGTGCGGGATGGTTCTGCCGCAAGGCAGCGCCCGTCCACCCGCCTGCAATTTACCGAGGAAGAACGTGCCGATCCCGTACTTGGAAAGTACATCGACCGTTCCGACCGTGCGGCGGACAGGCTGGACGCGGCAAAAGCCGCTATCCCCACAAAGAAAGTTCTCCGTACCGAGCGTGTTTTTGACGAGACAGCCGGAAAAGGCAAAACGCAGCTTCACTTTGAAGAAGTGGAGAAACGCCCCAATGGACGCCTGCGGCACAATCCGCTTTCTCGGCCGGTCCATGAGATCGTCCACGCTGCCCATGCGAAGGTGCATGAGGTGGAACAGGAAAATGTGGGTGTTGAGGCCGGACACAAGGGCGAGGTGCTGACGGAGCGTGGGCTTGCCTACGGAAAAGGCAAAGTCCGTGCCGCCGTCCACCATCACCGCACAAAGCCCTGGCGTGATGCGGCGAAGGCAGAGCAGGCTTCTTTTAAGGCAAACGCCGATTACCTTTACCAAAAGGCACTGCATGATGATCCTGCATTGGCGGCTTCTAACCCGGTATCCCGCTTTCTGCAGAAACAGCGGATCAAGCGGAACTATGCAAAGGAACTGCGACAAGCAGAGAAAACCGCAAAGAACACAGCGGCCTCGGCGAAAAGTGCGGCACAGAAAGTAAAGGACGCATTCAAGGAAACCTTTCTCTACATCAAGCATCATAGCCGGGCGGTTCTGTTGGTGATCGGCATTGGTGCCTGTATTGCCTTGCTGTTTGGCGGGGTATCTTCCTGTTCCATGATGGCAGGTTCCGGTGTGGGCGGTGTATTTACTTCCTCTTATCTCTCCGAGGACACGGATATGCTGGCTGCAGAGGCGGCCTACTGCGAATTGGAGCAGGAGCTTCAATATGAGCTGGACCACTATGAGACTCTGCACCCCGGATATGACGAATACCGTTTTGATCTGGACGAGATCAAACATGACCCTTATGTGCTGATCTCCATTCTCACGGCGTTCCATGAAGGTGTGTTCACCATCGACGAGGTTCAGGAGGAACTGCAAATGCTCTTTGAAAAGCAGTACATCCTGACGCAGACCGTGGAAGTGGAGGTGCGCTATCGGACGGAGACACGGACAGACAGCGAAGGAAACGACTATGACGTGGAAGTACCATACAACTACTATATTTGCAATGTGAAGCTGGAAAACTTCGACCTTTCCCATGTGCCGGTCTACATCATGGACGAAGAAATGCTTTCCCTGTATGCGGTCTATATGGCAACGCTGGGAAACCGGGAAGATTTGTTCCCCGGCTCCGGCTATGTAGACAAGTACACCAAACCACCCACCACCTATGATATTCCGCCTTCCGCACTGGAAGATGAAACCTTTGCAGCGCTCATTACCGAGGCGGAGAAGTACATCGGCTATCCTTATGTCTGGGGCGGCAGTAATCCGAACACTTCTTTTGATTGCTCAGGCTTCGTGTCCTGGGTGCTGACGCAAAGCGGCGTCTGCAATACGGGCAGACTGGGAGCCCAGGGACTTTATGACATTTCCACCCCGGTATCCTCTGCCAACGCAAGGCCCGGCGACTTGATCTTTTTTGTCGGCACTTACGATACACCGGGCGTTTCCCATGTGGGTATCTATGTGGGCGGTGGAAAAATGCTGCACTGCGGCGACCCCATCCAGTATGCAGATATCAACACAAGCTACTGGCAATCCCACTTTTACGCTTTCGGGCGACCGCCCTACAACTAAAAAACGATATGGAGGTAATTTGATTTATGGCAACGACACAGAAGATCCGCAATGACATTGCGAAAACCAAAGAAAAGATTGCAGAGCAGCAGAAACGCCTTCGTGCGCTGGAGGCCCAGCTTGCGGAGGAAGAAAATCTGGAAATCGTCCGCATGGTGAAAGCCGTGAAGATGGACAACAAGGAGTTGACCGCTTTCCTGAAAGCCTATGCCAGCGGTATGATCTCTCTGCCGGAAGGTATGATGCCGGAGGATGGCACCGAGAATGAGGAAACGGAGGGATACGAGGATGAAACATAACTTTATGACAAAAATGGCATCGGCTCTTTTGGCGGTGGTGCTCAGCACTGCCGCTTTTTCTGTCACCGCCTTTGCCAGCGGCGGCGAGGAAAGCACGGAGTCCGTAGCTGAACAGGAAACGGCTGGGGATGTCTCTGATCTGCTTTCCGCTCTGGCAGGCAGCCAGGTCACGGTATCCGTCACCGAGGATGGTATCCAGTTCAGTTCCGGCGAAAATGACTCCGGGCAGACCGGCACCGTCACCACGGGCGGCGGCAATCTGAATGTCCGCACGGGCGCTGGAATGGATTATACCGCCTTCACCCAGATTCCCAACGGAACGACCGTGAAGGTGATCGGCACGGACGGCGACTGGCTGAAGGTCATCCTGCCGGAGAAAGTCGGCTATGTCTATTCCGGCTACATGACGGTAAATGACGGCGAGGCTGGCTCCGGGGAAGATTCTTTCTCTCTGGACGCGGAAACGCTGGAAAATCTGCTGGGGATGCTGGGCGGCGGCTTGAATGGCGGTTCCGCCCTGACGCCGGACGGGAACCTGTCACTGATTGACGATATTGGCAGCCCGACCGCCAGCGGCAAGCAGTTTATTACAGTGGAAACGAAGAACGGCAATGTGTTCTATCTCATTATCGACCGTGACGATGAGGGCGAGGAAACCGTGCATTTTCTGAACCAGGTGGATGAAGCCGACCTCATGGCGCTTACGGAGGATGGAGAAAAGGCGGAAACACCTATTGTCTGCACCTGTACGGAGAAGTGCCAGACCGGAGCGGTCAATACCGCTTGCCCGGTCTGCGTAAAAAATCTTAGTGAATGTGTTGGCACAGAACAGAAAGCTGCGGAGCCCACCGAACCGGAGAATCCGGAACCCGAAAAGAAAAACAATACCGGGGCAATCCTGGCGGTGCTGCTGATCCTTGCAGCCGGAGGCGGCGCGGCGGTCTATTTCCTGGTGCTGAAACCGAAGCAGGGCAAGAAAGTTCCCGCTGATCTGGATGATTTCGACCTGGAGGATGAAGAAGAATATCTGACTGAGGACGAGGAAACGGAGGAAAAGAATGAGTAAACTGATTATTGCAGAAAAACCGAGTGTGGCAAAATCTATCGCATCGGCCCTGGGTGCTTCATCCAGGGCCGATGGCTTTTATGAGGGCAACGGCCTTCTCGTATCCTGGTGTGTGGGGCACTTGGTATCCCCGATGGATGCGGGCGGCTATGACGAGCGTTTCAAGAAATGGCGTTATGATGATCTCCCCATTCTGCCGGAGCCGTTCCGCTATGTGCTGGCACCCGGCAAAGAGGACGCCTTTGAAAATCTCCGTGCTCTGATGAATCGCTCCGACGTGGATACCATCGTCAATGCCTGTGACGCTGGGCGTGAAGGCGAGCTGATCTTCCGTCTGATGTATGAAATGGCTGGTTGCCGCAAGCCGGTCCTACGTCTTTGGATTTCCTCGATGGAGGACAGCGCCATCCGGGAGGGCTTTTCTGATCTGCGCCCCGGCGCCGATTATGAAGCCCTGTATCAATCCGCACTCTGCCGCCAGAAAGCGGACTGGCTGGTGGGGATCAATGCTACGCGACTTTTCTCCGTTCTCTATCACCGTACCCTGAATGTGGGCCGTGTTCAGACGCCCACACTGGCAATGCTGGCGGAGCGTGACGCGAAGATCACACTGTTTCACAAGGAAAAGTATCATCTGCTGCGCTTGACGCTGGATGGAACCGAGGCGGTGTCGGAAAAGTTCACCGATCCGGCGGAGGCGGAACAGGCAACGGTCATGTGCAAGGGTGCGGCCGTCACCTGTACCTCTGTCACGAAAGAGCAGAAAAAAGAACAGCCTCCGAAGCTCTATGACCTTACCACCTTGCAGCGGGAGGCAAACCGCCTGTTCGGATACACGGCGAAGCAGACCCTTGACTACGCCCAGAGCCTCTACGAAAAGAAGCTGCTGACCTATCCCCGCACGGACAGCCGGTATCTGACCTCCGACATGGCAGAAACGGCTTCCTGCGTGATCCACCTGGCGGCAAAGCTGCCGCCCTTTGATGGCTGCGGCAACTTCTTTCCGCTGGTGGAGGCCATGATTTCCGACAAGGACGTATCCGACCATCACGCCATTATTCCCACGATGGAGATTGAAAAAGCGGATATCAAGGCTCTGCCCCTGGGCGAGCGCAATTTGTTCCTACTGGTCTGCTGCAAGCTGCTGTGTGCGTCGGCAGAGCCGTATGTGTATGAGACGGTCACGGCCACATTTGACTGCGGCGGCTATTCCTTCACCGCAAAGGGCAAGCGCATCCTCTCCGAAGGCTGGCGGGAGATCGACCGCATTTTCCGTACCTCCCTAAAAGAAAAGCCTGCGGACGGGGACGGCGGCACGCTCCCAGACTTCACCGAAGGACAGACTTTTGACGGTGCGAAGGTTTCCGTTACCGAGCATTTCACCCAGCCGCCGAAGCCCTATACCGAAGATACCCTCCTGTCCGCTATGGAGAATGCGGGCAAGGACGATATTCCCGATGAGGCGGAGCGAAAAGGTCTTGGCACGCCTGCGACCAGGGCGGCCATCATCGAAAAGCTGGTGGCAGCCGGATTTGTGGAGCGCAAGGGCAAGAGCCTGATCCCCACAAAAGCCGGTATCAACCTTGTCACCGTCCTGCCGGAGCCGCTGACCTCTCCCATGCTGACAGCGGAGTGGGAACAGAAATTGACGGAGATCGCAAAAGGCGGCGCTGACCCGGATACCTTCATGGATGGTATCCACACGATGGTTCAAGAGATCGTGTCCACCTATTCCTGCATTTCCGAGGATGGCAAAAAGCTGTTTGCCCCAGAGAAGGAAGTGATCGGTACCTGCCCCCGCTGCGGCCAGCCGGTTTATGAGGGCAAGAAGAACTTTGCGTGTTCAGATCGGTCCTGCGGTTTCGTCCTCTGGAAAAATGACCGCTTCTGGACGAGCCGCAAGAAGGAGCTGACAAAGAAGATAGCAACGGACCTTCTGAAAAAGGGTCGTACCAATGTCAAGGGAATGTGGTCTGAAAAGAAACAGGCCACTTATGACGCTGCGGTGATCCTGGATGACACGGGCGGCAAGTACATCAATTTCAAGCTGGAATTTCCGAAAAGAAAGGAAGGTGTCAATGGCAGAAAATAAGACTTTGGAACATTTACCCGAAGTGAGGGCGGCGGTGGCTGCCCTCTCCCCGGTGGACAGGGAACTGTTGGAGGCGGTGCAGGCATCGCCCTTCAAGCTGACAGCGCCGGAGCAGTTCAAGGAGTTTGCGACCAACATCGACTATTTCGTATTTGAACCCAATATCCACGATCTGAATGATCTGGGCTGGCGGTATCTGGCGCAGCACATGGATATGCTGCTGCCCCCGGAACTTCTGAAAGCGATCGACCCTGTTCCGTTTGGCAAGTACGCCATGCAGGAGGAACAGGGCCATTTTACGGAACACGGATATATTTCTCTTTCCGGCGACGAGTGGAACCATGAACGCCCTGCAGAGCCGGAGAAAAAGCCATCCATCCGGGAACGGCTGGAACAGGGCAAGAAGGAATGTGCAGAGAAAAACAAGGTGCAGCTCCACAAGGAAAAGTCTGCGCCGGAACTGTAAGGAGGTGCTGATATGCCATATTACGATCACGACAAGGATTATCCCTTTGCTGCCTTTATCACCAATCTTGGGAAATATAACGAGGGCGAGCTTGTGGGCGAGTGGGTGAAGTTTCCCACCACCGCCGAGGAATTGAAAGAAGTGTTTAAGCGGATCGGGATCGGCCAGAAGGATGACTTCGGCAATCCCTATGAGGAATGGTTCATCACGGACTATGACTGCTATGTGGACGGTCTTTACAGTAAGCTGGGTGAATATGAGAATCTGGACGAGCTGAATTATCTGGCGTCGAAGCTGGATGAAATGAGCGAAAGCGAATACGCACAGTTTCAGGCCGGTATGGAAATGGGCGACCATTGCGGCAGCCTTCAGGAGATCATCAACCTCACCGAGAATCTGGATTGCTATGAGGTTTACCCCGATATCCATGACTATGACGATCTGGGCCGCTATTACATCGAAGAACTGGACGTTATGCAGGTGCCAGAGCATTTGCAGAATTACATCGACTATGAGGCCTACGGCCGGGACGTGGCGATAGATGAAAACGGCGCCTTCACGGATCAGGGCTATGTGCGTGATACAGGTGATAGCTTCCATGAATATTATGACGGCGAGCGCGGCAGTATCCCGGACGAGTACCGGGTGATGGCCTTCCAGGATGATCTTCCCGAAGAAGAAAAATCCGAGTGGGCTATGGATATTGCCTTTGATATGGACGAGTTTTTCCGTCAGAACGATCCACAATATGCGGCGGAGCATCCGGAGGCACACGCCGCAAAGGAAGAACTGTATGAAAATCTGATGGCCGGACGCATTTCCGCTTTGGATGAAAAGCTGGCAGCACTGGGGCAGACGCAGGAGGACTATCTTCCTTCGGAGATTGAAAAGTTCAAGGACGCCACGTGCTATGAGGAATTTCTTGATTTTGATCCGGCGGAGGTCAAGGCCGCTTTGGATGACCCGGAGAAGTCCCATGCGGATGAAATGCTGTCCGCTGCGGAGAAGGTTGCCTCGGAAAAGATGACTGTGCTTGTAGTGGAGCCTATGAAGGAACCCTATGTGAAGGAGATTGACCCCGATCTCCATTCCCTGCAGGCGGAGGTCGGCGGAGACATTGGCGCAACTTATCCCTATTCTGACCCGGTGGCGCTGGTTTGCAATGATGAAGGAAAGCTCATAGGGCTTGATCTGAACCGTGGGCTGCGGGATGAAAATGGAGAAATTTATGATATCGTAGCAGGGACTTTCCTGGTGGTTGGACTTGGTGAGGAAGATTTTGCATCCCTGTCCCCGGAACTGATTCAGAAATACACGGAACAGTTCAAAACGCCGGAACGATTTATGCAGATCAATGGCAATATCGTTGTTCTTCCTGTCCCGGCAGAGAAGCAAGACCTCGCTTATCTGCCAGACCGTTTTGAAACCGGCGAACGTGTGCAGACACCGAGGGGCAGCTTTCAGGTGACGGCTATGAGCCGGGAACAGATGGAGGCAGCCGGTTATGGCATCCACCATATTTCCGATGATGGAAAGTACCTTATCATGGGAAACGGCACACGGGCCTTTGCCGTGGCAGCGGAGCAGCCGGAAAAGGACAATCCTCTCCGCACCGCTGAAATGACGATGGAGGATGACTACGGCATGATCGACGGCGTTATCAACAATGGCAGACGCGGTGAGGAATTGGAAAAAGCCCAGGAGTACGCAGAACGGACAACGACGGAGAAGCCTTCCATCCGTGAGCGGTTGGAGGACGCAAAACGGGAGTGTGCCGAGCACAAGCCCCCGGAGGGCAAGAAGCCCGGCCGTGATGTGCCGGAGCATGATTGCCTATGAGCCGAAGCAAGAAATGGCGGTTGGAATGGGCGTTCTTTCTGGGCGAGAACGGCAGGCGGCAGTATAACCATATCTGCAAAAAATGTGTTCACGGCTGCAAGCAGAGTTTCCGGGCGTGTCTGGTCGCTTGTCCGCATTACAGTTCCAAACGGTCTAAAATCTGTGAAGATAAGGGTGGAAAAACCGCAGAATAATTCCCTGTATCCGTATTTTCAAAGGGAGCCTTTATGATTTTTCATGTGTCGGTCTGCTTGCTGGCACATGAAGAAAAAGGCTTGATTTCAGACACTTTCTGTCACGCAAAACGGGAGTACAGCTTTTCGGTTCATCCGATCGGCTGTACTCCCGTTTTTTTATTTGTTTTCGTCATTATCAGGTTTTTCCGTTTCCGCTACACTTTCTATCATGTCAACGACTACGGCATTAAGCTGTGCGGCGTTCTGCGATGTGATGACTGGACGCCCGGTATCCTTTTCGATATCCTGTCGAACCTGACCGGCATAGCTGCCGCCGCGGTGGGCGATCTTCTGACTTTCAGAAAACCCTTCCGGCTGGTGCGCCTTTGACAACTCTGTGGTTGTCGCCTCTGCCAACATATTCAGCACAATTTCCATCGTACTCATATTGTCACGGAGATTTTCTTTTTTCAGACCTTTCAGCTTCTTATATTGCCGAGTAGTCATGCCGGACCATGCTTTCGTGATCTCATCGGTGAGAATGGCATACTCTTTGCCCTGCTGCACACCGCGCTCCTGCCATTCAGCGGTAAGCTCGTTACGGACACGGATGGAAAGGAGCCGCTGATGAATCCAGTCTGTATCATAGCCTTTTTTCTGATAGGTTTCCAATGCACGGTCGATTGCCTGTTCCGGGTCAATCGTTTCTTCAATGCGCTCACGGCCGACCTGAGCAAGCCAGAGTTTGAACGGTTCGGCTTTAGGTGAAGGAATAGACTGAATGATGCGTAAAAGCTGTTCGGCCGTTGCCGCCAACACTTTGCGCTTTTGGCCTGTTGCGCCCATCATTGTTACCTGGGGACAATTTGTCCCCAGGTAGCTTGCAAGCTGTTCATCACGCTTACGCATTTTTTTGAGGTAGTCTGTTGGATTGGAGCTATCTGTCAGGACAGCGATAACATCCACAACGGAGAAATACCATTCTTCCTGTTCTTCGTCCCATGCGGTGCGTATTTTTCTATCTTCAAAAAGCTGGATGGAATTATTTTCGTCCATGAGCTTCAACCTCCTTAGAATATGTAATTTAATTTTAACATGAAAGGGGTTCTATTTCTATAAGAGATGCAAATTTCGCCGTAGTAGGCGTTGTGGGAATGTGCGTAAACTGCCAGGATTGTGAGGCTGTGGGAAAGCTGTTTGCAGACCTGTGGGAAAAGGCTTGTCTTTTTCCACCAGGTTGTGAACGGCTTTTCCATCGGCACGAGCGGCAGTTTTCCATATTTCCATGACGCAAAAAAGTCATCCAACAATCAGCCGGTACACCGTCAGCGGCACATACCACACTGCCACAATCAGCCGCCATGCCAGAACGAAACCTCCGATCACACCGCCGATAATAAAGTTCAGTGCAAACAGGGCAATCCCTCCACCCAGGGAACCGCCGCCCGGCACGATCCAGAGGCACATCCGATGGAGGCCAAACGGCAACCCGCAGAGTATCCAGAGCCATACATAGTCAATCTCTCCGTTCTTCATGCAGGCGGATTTGAAGATACAATACAGGATCAGTGCCACGGTCACGGGTAGTACACTTTTGAAGAAAAATGCTTTGATTGCTTCGCTTCTTGTCATCGGTAAAACCTCCTTCCGCAGTTCCATTATACAGGATGCCGGGAGCTACGCCCAGCGTCTTTCAGAGAAATTTATTCCAGTTCATGCCGCCGCTGTTGTTCCTGTTCCTTTGGAACGGCCAGCAGCGCATCCACATTTTGCTTGACGGTATCGTATTCCTGGGCTTCGGTCCTTGCGGTTTTGTACTCTGCAAGGAGCCGTTCCTTTTCTGCGTTGAGATTGGCAAGCTCCGTTTTCATGCTTTCCGTTGTCGGCAGCGGCACAGCCCCCAGCCGTTTCAATTCTCTGGCGGCCGCTTCAAAAAGGATGATCTCGCTCTCATGCCCCCGCAGGAACTTTTCTTTATCATTTGATTTACGGTATCGGTCATAAAGCGGCTTTAGCTGACGGTAAGTTCCGGCATGCTTCATCACAAGGGCAAGTTCGGCACTTCTGCTTTCTATCCGCTTGATCTCTGCATGAGCGGTATCCCTGCGTGCGGATATTGCGGTCAATTTGCTTTCCAGTTCTCCATAACTGCTTATCCCGTGTTCGGTCAGGAAATTCATGGTCTTGGCGGCCTGTTTCAGATTGTTCAGCTTCGCCCAATGGGTGAAGCCTGCACTCTGCTGCGCCTTGATGTTGTTCTGAATATCAATGAGCAGGCTGATCTTTCCGTCCTGCTGTTTCGGCTGGCGGGAAGGTCTGGCGTGTCCGGCGATCTGGGCAACAAGGGCTTCTTCGGTGTAGTCCGCACCCAGGGTTTTCAGACGGGTGAATCGTTCCTGATCCGGCGCTCTGGCGGAGATATACTTGCCGCGCTTGATCTCATAACCTTCCCTCTGCAGGCGGCGAAGCAGTTCTTCCAGGTTGGAACAGGCTGGCAGGAGCCGGTCGATGGCCGCTTTCAGCTTTGCCTTATAGCTGGTGCCGTTCTGCGCAGCCTGATGTTCAATATAGCTCTTGCCCTTGTCCTGTCCGGGGATGATGACAGACAGACCGTGTTCCTTGCAAAGCCGGTCAGAGGTGCGGCGGATATAGTGATAACTCCGCTTGTTGGAATGATAGTGCTTGTGATCCGCAAAGCTGACCGCATTGAAAATCAGGTGGTTATGAACATGATCTTTGTCTATATGGGTAGTAAGTACAAATTCATACTTGCCGCCCAGGATTTCTTTTGCAAGCTCCATGCCGATCTCATGGGCCTGTTCCGGCGTAACCTCCCCAGGCTGAAAGGCTTGGATCAGGTGACGGCCCAGGTTCGTTCCCTTGTCGATGGCATGGCGGCGGGTCCAGGAAAATTCGATATCCGCAGTTTCGGCGGCACAGCCATAGGAAGAAACAAGCAGCTTTCCGTCCGTCTTTTCCGGGTTACAGATATAGTCAATGGCGGCTTTCAGCGTTGACTTGATAGGATGTGTCTTTGTAACTGCCATATCTCATCCAGCCTTTCCCGTATCTCGTCCATGTCGGCCTGATACGCTGGGCCTCCGGCGTTGAGTTTCTTTGCAATCTGATTGATATTGCGACCGATGGCGGAAAGCTCTGCGGTGAACGCCTTGATATCCGCGGTGTCGGTATAGATGATATATCCGTCAATCGCCATTTTGCGGAGGTAGGCACCATATCTGCGTGTCGGTAACTGGCTCATTTTTTCGTCTATGAGCCGTTTTTCATCCTCCGTGACATAGAATTTCATTTGGATATTCCGTTTTCTGTTTGCCATGCGCCACCTCCGTTCTTCATAAGGGTTTGGGATTATCCCAACAAGCATTTTTGAATTTTCGGGCAAGGGACCTGAAAATCTCAAAATTCGCAAGCGGGTACTCGCTTGCTGTGCTTGCTACCGTTACCCTGCCTTCAATTTCTCCCTCTACTAATACTACAATTTGAAGGTGGCAAAATGGCTGTATTTGTGGTGAGTTAATGTATTTCTAAAAATCAATTTCCGACTTTTTCTTCTGTCCATATTGACTTCTCGTGCTTTTTGTGCTATATTAAGACCGATGGTTTGAAACCAACGGTCTTAATGCGGGGAGTGATTGAATGGCAAAAAGAGTAGAAGGTGTTACCGAAAGGCTATTGGAGTGTGCAAAAGAGGAATTTCTAAAAAATGGATACGAAAACGCTTCTCTCCGTGTTATAGCAGAGAAAGCAGGTTCCAGCAAAGGTGCTATATACATTCGTTATCCAGATAAAGAAAGTCTGTATCGTGCGCTGACACAGCCTGTTGCAGATGGTTTCTGTGGCCTTTTGAAAGAATTACTTGGCGGATTTGAAAGCATGTCTCCTGAAAACCAAAGGGAACAAATCAATACCTATGGCAACAACGGATTTTACAGATTGATTGACTATATTTATGATAACTTTGAAGAATTTCAAATATTGCTTACGAGTGGCGAAAGTGAAATTGCACAGGAGTTTATCCACAATATAGTTGAAATTGATACGGCATGTACCATGCAGTATATTGAAAAAACCGGAAATGACGCAATTTCTTCGGGGCGATTAACACCGGATTTAGCGCATTTACTATCCAGCGCTTTTTACACAGGTGTATTTGAAGTAGTCATTCACGGCATGGCAAAGAAAGATGCTCAACGATATATTCAGAGTATGAGCCATTTCTATAATGCAGGCTGGAACACTATTTTCAACGGCATAAAAGGAGAGTGATGTGTATTGAATGGGTGGATAGACAAGAGTGGATGGATACATTGTCCGGTTTGTGGAAGTAAGACCAGGACTAAAACGTATCCAGAAACAGAGTTAAAGCATTTTCCTCTGTACTGCCCCAAATGCGGGCATGAACATATTGTAAGTGTAAGTATGCAAAAGATTATATCGATAGAGCCAGACGCAAAGACGCAGAGCCAGTAATTTGCACATAGAAAGTGCGAGTTATTGGCTTTGTTTTTTGACAGAAGGTTAGCTTTGTCTAATCTTCTTGGCTAAAGCATATCGCACTAACACGGATGATAATTCATTTATCATACATATCAAATCAAAAGGAGAGTTTCTACAATGGAAAAACAAAAAATGAACGTCAAGGATCTCGTAAACGTGGGTATCTTCACTGTCATCTACTTTGTGCTGTTCTATATCTGCGGGATGACAGGCCTGGTACCTTTCATGGCTGTCTTCTATACGCCGCTTCTGGCATTGATTGCAGGTATTCCCTGTGTCCTGTTTTTCACTAAAACAGAGAAGTTTGGAATGGTTACGATTATGGGCGTACTGATGGGCCTGATTATTTTCCTTATGGGCTACGGTTACTATGGATTGATCCTTGGTATTTGCTGCGGTCTGGTTGCTGATCTTATTATGAAAGCTGGAAAATATAAGAGCTGGAAAATGATGGTTTTAGGGTATGCCGTTTTTTGTGAGTGGGCAATTGGTACGCAGCTTCCGATGTTTATTATGGGCGATGCCTATGTTGAAATGTATCGTTCTTCACAAGGCGACGCTTATGCAGACGCATTATCCGCACTGGTCAAGGGGTATATGGTTCCGGTTGTTATTGTGGTTATTGCTGTATGCGCTGTTATCGGAGCATATATCGGCAAAGCAGTTCTGAACAAGCATTTTAAGAGGGCGGGGATTGCATAATGACAGGGATATTTTCAGTTGGAGAACAACAGGCATTCATTTCATTTGATCCTCGTACAAAACTTTATATGCTCTTTGTTTTCAATCTGATAAACCTGTCATCAACCGAAAGCGTACTTATAAATAACTTGAAGCTCGTTCTGGCCTTCCTGACATTTATAATGCTCTTGAATGTCAGGAAGCCACGAGCTGCTGTTATATATGCTGTCCTTTATATTGCAGCATACAATGGCGAATGGTTACTACAGTATATTTCTGGAATGAGTCTATTGGGAATTTTAGTAAGGCTGTTTATTCCGGTTATGCTGCGAATGCTGCCGGGGGTTATGGTTGCATGGTGTGTGCTGCTTACAACAAAAGTCAGTGAATTTATTTCTGGCATGGAAAAGATGCACATTCCTCAAAATATCACAATACCGTTTGCCGTTGTTTTTCGCTTCTTCCCTACGATTGCCGATGAATATAGGTCAATCCGGGATGCTATGCGTATGCGGGGAATCAGCTTTAAGAATGGCCCCCTTGCGATGATAGAATACAGACTGATACCGCTGATTGTTTCTATTGTAAAGATTGGTGACGAACTATCTGCTGCTGCGGTAACACGGGGGCTAGGTGGAACAAAAGCAAGGACAAATTATTGTAATATAGGATTTAAGCTGTGGGATATTCTCTGCTTTTTTGTTATGACCGCTGCTTTTATCCTATTTATCATATTTTAGGAGGGCAACATGATTGAATTGCAAGATATAACCTTTCGCTACAAAGATAGTGAACAGGAAAATAGTTTGCAGAATATAAATCTGTCCATACCAACTGGAGAAGCAGTGTTGCTCTGTGGAAAGTCCGGCTGTGGAAAGACTACGATTACCAGGCTTTTGAATGGTTTAGTTCCTCATTTTTATGAGGGTAACTTGAGCGGTAAGGTTCTCATAAATGGACGTAACATAGCAGAACAGCCAATCCATGAAACTGCAAGAATGGTTGGTTCTGTTTTTCAAAATCCACGTTCCCAGTTTTTTAACATCGACTCTACCAGCGAGGTAGTGTTTGGATGTGAAAACATGGGAGTAGCAGTTCCAAAGATTGAAGAACTGCTTTCTCAAACCGCTCATACTTTTCATATTGAGAATTTATTAGGCCGAAATTTATTTCAGCTTTCTGGCGGTGAGAAACAAAAAATCGCTTGCGCTTCGGTATCAATGGCTGAACCAGATATTTTTGTCTTGGATGAACCAACCTCTAATTTGGATTGGGAATCTATTAAAAATTTGAAAGACATTATCTCCGTGTGGAAAAAGCAGGGGAAAACCATTGTAATTGCGGAACATCGGTTGAGTTATCTGAAAGAGATCGTTGATCGTGTAATTTACCTGGAAAATGGAAGGATTGTTGAAGACACTTCTGCCAAGAAATTTTGGATGACTGATCCGAAGGATCTGAAGCAGAGAGGTTTACGTTCTTTAGAACCAGTTATATTTACGCAAGACAGCAGATTATATACCGGGGTTAATAATCTGCAATTTTGTGATTTTCTATTTCACTATTCAAATGGCATCGGGATAGATATTTCTGATTTGTCAGTTCCACAAGGTGCGATTATTGGTGTGATTGGTAACAACGGTGCTGGCAAGACGACTTTCGCCAGGATTTTATGTGGTTTAGAGAAGAAAGCAAAAGGACAGCTTATATATGCTGGAAAAACCTTAAAAGCAAAACAGCGTATGAAGTTGTGTTTTTTAGTTATGCAGGACGTGAACCATCAGCTTTTTACAGAGAGCGTTGAAGAAGAAATTGTGCTTGGCATGAGCAAAGCGAACGGTGATGAAAATAAACAAAAGGTAGACGCTATTATGAAAAGCATGGATTTGGAGGGGCTTGCAGAAATTCACCCACTTTCTTTATCCGGCGGACAAAAACAACGTGTTGCTATTGGGAGCGCTATTTCATCAGATAAGGAAATACTGGTGTTTGACGAGCCTACAAGTGGCCTTGACTATCATCACATGATTGAAGTATCAGAGAATTTGAAAAATCTAAGCAGGATGGGAAAAACGCTCTTTATTATTACGCATGATCCGGAACTGATTGCCGAATGCTGCAACTATTTTATCTTTATCGAAAAAGGTTCCGTAGCATGGAGCAGTCCATACAACGGAGAAAGCGGGGAACGTCTGCAACAGTTTTTCTCATAGGGAGGTATTTATGGAAAAGGAAAAAGAAAATCCTATAAAAACACTTTTTCTTTTTGTCGGAGAAGATAAGGGCAAAATGCCGATTTCAATTATTCTGGCAATTCTGGGAGAGCTTTTTGGTATGTTGCCTTATCTGTCGGCTGCAATGCTTGCAAATGAGGTATTTCAGAAAACTGCAACGATACAAACGGCAGCAATATGGGCAGGTATCGCAGCTGCCGGGATTATTGCCCGTACTTTTCTGTGTATTCAGTCATCATCGAGAAGTCACAAAATATCATTTACAATTCTGGCAAATATCCGAAAGGCCATTGCGGAAAAAATGAAAAAGGTGCCAATGGGTGTTATGCTGGAAACTCCATCGGGAGTATATAAAACACTAATCATCGATAATGTTGGAAAGCTGGAAGATGCGATTGCACATTTTATTCCTGAAATTCCTTCCAATATAGCAGTTCCAGTGTCTTTATTTATTCTGATTTTTATTCTGGACTGGAGAATGGGTCTGGCTTCTATGATTACTCTCCCGCTTTCAATCCCATTTTTGATTGGAATGACACGGGGCTACAATGAAAAAATGGAAACATACCTACGCTCTGGAAACGAAATGAATGCTGCCCTCGTTGAATATGTGCAGGGTATACAGGTAATTAAAGCGTTTGGGCGGACGGGGAAATCCTTCGGTAAATTTTCGGATGCTGTAAATTTTTTTCATGACAGTACATTAAACTGGTGGCAGCAATGTTGGTTCTGGATGGCCGCAGTAAAAGCGATTCTTCCCTCCACTATGTTAGGTGGTGTGCCGATTGGTGCATGGCTCTATATGAAAGGACAAATTTCATTGCCAATTTATATTGCCTGTATCGTAATCCCTATAGGATTCATTGGGCCGATGATGAAACTTTCTGCAAGCAGCGAGCAATTAACAACAATTGCCGCTAATTTGAAGCCGATTAAAGCGTTTTTGGATATATCGGAACAGCAACGTCCTGAGCAACAAGTGCAGCTTGACGGAAGTGCATACACTTTTGAAAATGTATCGTTTTCGTATGAGAAAGGGACAGAGGTTTTGCATGATATATCATTCTATGTTAAACCTGAAACGATGACGGCAATCGTGGGTCCGTCCGGTTCTGGAAAATCTACGATTGCAAAGCTAATGGCCGGTTTTTGGGATGCCAGTGTTGGAGTTATCCGTTATGGTGGGGTAGATATAAAGAATATTCCATTTGACCAGATGATGCAGGAAATCAGCTATGTTGCACAGGATAATTTCCTGTTTAACAAATCGATTAAAGAAAATATCCGCATGGGAAATCCTACTGCTTCAGATGAAGCGGTAATAGAGGCAGCAAAAGCCGCTAACTGCCATGATTTTATTATGCAACTCCCCCAGGGATATGATACTTCTGTTGGTGACGCAGGAGATCGGTTGTCCGGTGGCGAGAGGCAACGTATTACCATCGCCCGTGCCATGTTGAAATCGTCATCAGTAATTATTTTGGACGAAGCAACTGCCTACGCTGATCCACAGAGTGAGGCACAAATTCAACAGGCAGTAAATCGATTGGTACATGGTAAGACGTTAATTGTCATTGCTCATCGGTTGTCTACCATTCAAAACGCAGATCAAATTATGGTTGTTGAACGGGGGCGTATTGTTGCAACTGGTACACAAAAGGAACTTTTAGAGAATAGTCCTTTATATCGTTCTATGTGGGAAAAGCATCTTGGAGCAGCTGATTGTGCAGGAAAGGACGGTGAGGTAATATGTTAAATATGGTCAAGCGTGTTTTGAACATTTCTGATAAGTACAAAAATAAGATCATTCTCGGAATCGTCCTAAATTTTTTGAAAAGTATATCAATGGCACTAATGCTGCCTGCTATCTATATTGTTGTAAGCCATTTGGATTCGATAACACCACAGATCATTTGTTATTCACTCAGTATCCTGATTGTTAGTGTTCTGGGCCGCTTTCTTTTCCAGTGGCTCATGGATATATCCATGAGCGCAAAAGGATTTGATATGTTCCGGGATTATCGACTTGCTATCGGAGAAAGAATGCGCAAAGCACCTATGGGATATTATTCGGAACAATGCCTTGGCAGCATACAAACAGTATTAACCTCTACTGCATCAGAATTGGAACAATACTGTATGATGGCAATTATTGATTTAAGTGGCGGAATCCTTATGACGGTGGCCATGATGATATTCTTCCTGTATTACAATTTCATTTTTGCCTTGATTACTTTAGCAGGTTTATGTGCTGGAATGGGGTTGCTGCAGCTCATACAGAAAACCGCTTCTAAACATACTCCGATTGTTTTGGCAGCTCAGGAGAATATGACAACACAGGCGTTAGAGTATATTCGTGGAATTGCGGTACTTCGTGCGTTCTCACAGACGAATGGCAGTGAAGATGATGTATATAAGGCTTTTGAGCAAAAACGTCAGGCTGATTGTGGTCTGGAAAACGCTACGCTTCCCCTCTTAAAATACTATTCAGCAGTTTATAAACTGACAGGTTGCGTATTGTTGTTCGCAGCGGTTGTTTTGCACCTGACCGGTATGATCTCCCTTGCTTATTGTCTTATGTTTATAGTAAGTGCGTTTTTGGTTTACTCAGAAATGGAACAAATGGGTGATGGAGCATTTCTTTCCCGAATGATTATTACAGGACTTGACCGTTTGGAACAAGTAACAGATATGCCTAAAATAGATACAAGTGAGAAAGAACTGGTTCTCTCCAATTTTGATATTGAGCTTCAAAACGTGTCTTTTGCTTATGACAGCAGGCAGATCATTAAAAATATATCATTGAAAGTGCCACAGGGGTCTACATGTGCCATCGTTGGTCCGTCCGGTTCTGGAAAAACAACTCTTTGTAATTTAATTGCAAGATTTTGGGATGTGCAGGATGGAAAAGTTTTAATCGGCGGACAGGATATAAAAGAATATACCGCTGACAGTTTAATGCAATATATCAGTATGGTGTTTCAGAATGTGTACTTATTTAATGATACGATCGAAAATAATATCCGTTTTGGAAATCCAGACGCAACGCATGAACAGATAGTTGAGGCCGCTAAACGTGCACAGTGTCATGACTTTATATCTGCGTTACCAAAAGGATATGACACAACAGTTGGTGAAGGTGGTTCTTCTCTTTCTGGCGGAGAAAAACAGCGTATTTCGATTGCCCGCGCCATTCTGAAAGATGCTCCTATTGTAATCTTGGACGAGGCAACTTCAAGTGTTGATCCTGAAAACGAGCACGAACTGCTTTCAGCAATACTGGAATTAACGCAAGGGAAAACATTGATCTCTATTGCACACCGTTTGACCACGGTTCAAAATGCAGATCAGATTTTAGTAATTGACAATGGAACTGTGGTTCAGCAAGGAACGCACTCCGAACTATTAACTCAAGACGGAATATATCAGAGTTTTTGGAAACAACGCAAAGAAGCAACGGGATGGACATTAGGAGGACGAAGTTAAGCTATGAAAATTCATGCGTCCGGGGAGGATTATCTGGAGGCTGTGCTGATTCTTCAAAAGAAGCAGGGCATGGTCCGTTCCGTTGATCTTGCCCGCCACATGGAGGTTTCCAAACCCAGTGTTAGCCATGCGGTCAAAACCTTGCGTGAAGGCGGATTTCTCACAATGGATAAGGATTATTGCCTGCATCTAACCGCCATAGGGCGTGATGTTGCCGAAAAAATCTATGAACGTCACCAATTTTTTACGGAGCAGCTTGTAGCTGCTGGCGTAGACAGAGAAACGACGGAGCAGGACGCTTGCCGGATAGAACATGTAAGCAGTGATACATCCTTTCAGAAGTTAAAGGAAAAAATGCGGGAAACCGATTAGCGCACACCGGCTCCGCTCTGCATAATAAGTTATCTGCCCCGTCCGGGGAAAGAAAAAAACCGTTGACCGGGGCAGATAATTTCGTGCGCCTATTTTAAGGTTTGATTCCCCATCGGCGGTTTTGAAGGACATTTCAAGGCCGCCGTTCTTTTTGCCCTCAAAAGAGATGACGCGCTGGCGCTGGCAGATACGGCGGCTTACAGGAGGGAGCTGCCATGATGCGATCTGACCGCCGACAAATTCTGACTGTATTTTCGCAACCGTCAAAAAAATCCAGGCTGTCCAGTGGGTACAGTCTAACGATGAATGCGAAAATCGTTGCTTTTTAACTGAATATCGTACTTTTTGCGCTCGAATAGCTTTGTGCTGTCCGGGTGCTTTTTTGTTACCCCGGTGCCGCTCCCCGCCCCTTCCGTTTTGATCCGGTCCTGTCAACCCGAACGAAACGAAAGGAGCACATACCATGAGCAGCAAAAATATTTTTTTGAAATTTTTCCAGGGGAACCAGCCAAAAGGTGCCTCCGGCAGACGAGTAGTGGGCGAAAGGGGAAGTAATGACCTGCCTCCCGGCAAGAAGGGAGGTGAGACAATGACACCTGACCGCCACTACGAACACAAGCAGCACACCTTTGACAGCTTCTGCAAGAAAGTGTTGAAGTGCGAGGCCTACAACGGTTATCGGGAGATCAGCCGCAGGCAGTCGCGCGAAGTCGCTTTCAGCGAGCTGCCGGAGGATTCGATGGAGCAGCTTGCGTCCTATGACCGGTATCCCTGGGAATACACTTTCTTCCCTGTCGGGGGAGATGTGATCCTGATCGAGGATGACCGGCTGGCCGAGGCGCTGAACGCGCTGCCCCAGGATGGAAGGGACATCCTCCTGATGTACTTCTTCCTGGACATGGCAGACCGCGAGATCGCCGAGCGTATGAACATGGCACGCCGGACGGTCAACGCCCGCAGGCAGAAAGCCTATCGGCTGCTAAAGGAGCTGATGGGAGGTGATGTAGATGGTTAAATCTGCAAGCACACGGGCGGCCCTGCTTCCTTACCCTATCATCGCCGCCGCTGTCCGGGGAGAGCCGGACGCGGTAAACACGGTGATCCGCCACTATTCCGGCTACATAGCAGCGCTTTCCACCAGGACAAGCTATGACGTCCATGGCTGCCCTTATTCCTATGTGGATGAAGAATTGCGCCGCAGGCTGGAAACGAAGCTGATTATCGCCATCCTGGATTTTGACCTGAACTGATCCGGGAATGGGGCGCTGCGTGTTCCCCTTTCCGCGCGGTGCCCCGCACCTTGACAAAGAAAGCCCGTTGGGAGGCCAACGCCGCAGTATAAGGCAAACGGATACATTCCTGTTTGTGCCGAGCCATACGACCGGTGCGCCATGACCTCGTTTCAAGTCCGCAGGACGGGACCACTGTAACGGGCGAGCGAACAGCACCAGACCGCAAAGCAAGCGTGGCTGCTTGCGGGCGACGACGCACGGGCAGGGTCAAAGATACTCGCGCATTGAACGCCCACACAGCATTGTGCGCCGCACCCATCAGCATGGGCCGGGGTTAGACTCCCGTGGAGCTGTGCCAGCAGCCGTCCGTAAGCCTACTTTTCTTTTTTGAAAGTTTATGGATAGATCGTAAACTTTTCAATTAGCAGCAGACAAACACGGAGCAGCACGGTAAAATAATGGTGGAAGTTATATTACCCACACATATTCGTGCTGTTCCTTTTCATAACTGAAAGGGGGTTCTCATGTCTCAAACATGGAACGGCACGAAGAAAGAAACCCCTGAAAGAAGGACATATACGGTTGACGATATTGCTCAAATTTTGGGTATCGGAAGAACTTCCGCATATATCCTTGTAAAAGAAGGGCACTTCAAAATCGTGCGAATTGGTAACGCCATACGCATTTCCAAGCGGTCATTTGACGAGTGGCTTGACTCCCTCGACCTGTGATCCAAGAAAGGAAGAACGATATGGCATCTATTATCAAGCGAAAGAAAAACTATTCCGTTGTTTACAACTATGTGGACGAAAACGGAGAAACCAAACAGAAGTGGGAAACCTGGCATACCCACAAAGAGGCCTTGAAGCGCAAGGCGGAAATCGAAAACCAGCAGCACACGGGAACTTTTCTCCCGCCAAGCAATCAGACAATCACCGAGTTTCTTTATGACTTCGTATCTCTTTACGGAGAGAAGAAATGGGGCGTGTCTATGTATGACAGCCAAACAGCACTGATTGCGAACTATATCAATCCGATCATCGGTGATATGGAGGTACAGGCGGTTACGCCCCGTGCGGTTGATGGTTATATCCAGACCTTGCAGAAAACCAAATCAGTGTCTACCAAAACCCGAAAGGCCGTTACTACCTATGTCAGCGACAAGACCATTGAAAAGATCATCAAACTTCTCCGCTGTGCATTCAAGCAGGCGGTACGATGGGAAATCATTGCAAGAAATCCCTTTGACAATGTGATCCTCCCGAAAACGGAGTATGCGAAACGGGATATCTGGACGGCGGATATGATCCGTCTTGCCCTGGACAAATGCACGGACAGCAAGCTCTATGTAGCAATGAACCTGGCCTTTGCCTGTTCGCTGCGCATGGGTGAAATCCTGGGGCTGACCTGGGAGAACGTCCATATTTCCGATGAAGATATTGCGGCGGATAACGCCTATGTCTACATCGACAAGGAGCTGA
>ERZ1034913.618-NODE-618-length-26920-cov-30.023227_pt1 | contig 26920 bp, 19 predicted proteins | sample MGYA00520697_ERZ1034913 | MGnify/ENA primary metagenome ERZ1034913 (study PRJEB33766, sample SAMN09781786) | gut metagenome | biome: gut microbiome | host: Homo sapiens | place: Madagascar | study: EMG produced TPA metagenomics assembly of the PRJNA485056 data...
TACTCCAACGACGAATTCTAGGCGGTGTCCCCTCCCTTTCAAGAAAGGGAAGAGGCGGGGCATGCCCCGCCTCTTACACCACATCTCTGCGCGCTACCGGTAACAGTACTCATATTTGGCATTTTTTGCCCACAGCCCTTCAGAGAATCTACGAAAACGGTCCTGTGCCGGCATCCGGGGACGGTCCTTGGTTGTTGCCTGTTCAAGAATGTCCCCAACGACTAGTCGTTTAAAAACGTCCTCAATGACTAGGCCGCTTGCCTGTGATTTTTGACCGTTGGGCGGGCGCTTCGCCGTTGCCGCAAAAACGTTTTTGCATATCGGGTACAACGGGCTTTACGTGAGTAAAGTGCGCGCCGCGTCCACGTGTCGCGCTTTTAAAGGAGGCCCCATGCCTGGTGTTACCCCTGCAGAAGTTTTGTCCAACTTTGGTCTTACGCTGGTCGAAGATCCTGCCGAGAACCAGCCCCGCTTGCTGGTCGATCTGCCCGCCGCGGAGCTCGTCGAGCACGCCATCCGCCGCGAAGAAGGCCGCATGGCATCCAACGGCGCACTCGTGATCGAGACGGGGGAGCGCACCGGCCGCTCGCCCAACGACCGCTTTATCGTCGACACGCCCGACGTGCACGATAAGATCGCCTGGGGTGCCGTCAACCGACCGCTTTCGATCGAGAGCTACGAGACCATCAAGGCCGGTATCGTCAACTACCTCAACGAGCGCGATGTGTTCGTCACCCGCGGCATGGCCGGCGCCGACCGCAACCACACGCGTCGACTGCTCGTTGCCTGCGAGCGTGCCAGCCAGGCACTCTTTATTAAGCAGATGCTCGCCCGCCCGCTCGCCCGCGAAATCGCGCGCACCGGTGAGCCGGACTTTTGCGTGCTCGCCGCTCCCGGCTACCAGTGCGACCCTGCCATCAAGGGCCTCAACTCCAGCGCCGCCGTGGTCATCAACTTCCAGGAGCGCGTGATTCTGGTCGCGGGCACCGGCTACTCCGGCGAGATCAAAAAGTCCATCTTCAGCGTTATGAATTACCTGCTGCCCGTCGAGGACGACGTGCTGCCCATGCACTGCTCGGCCAGCATGGACCCCGTCACGCACGAGACTGCTGTGTTCTTTGGCCTGTCCGGCACCGGCAAGACCACGCTTTCGGCCAACCCCACGCGCCTGCTGATTGGCGACGACGAGCACGGCTGGTCCGACATGGGCATCTTTAACATCGAGGGCGGCTGCTACGCCAAGTGCGAGGGCCTGGATGCCTTCCACGAGCCCGAGATCTTCAACGCCGTCCGCTTTGGTGCCATCTGCGAAAACGTGGTGCTCGACGAGAACCGCAAGCCCAACTACGACGACGTCTCGATCACGCATAACACGCGCGTGGCCTACCCTGTGGAGCACATTCCCAACGCGTGGACCAAGGGCATGGGTACTACTCCAAGCGTCGTGCTCTTCCTGACCTGCGACGCCTTTGGCGTGTTGCCGCCCATCTCACGCCTGACGGCCGATGCCGCCATGTATCACTTTGTGACGGGCTTTACGGCCAAGATTCCCGGCACCGAGGTCGGCGTCACCGAGCCCACACCCACGTTCTCTTCGCTGTTTGGCGAGCCGTTTATGCCGCTCGACCCCATGGTCTACGCTAAGATGCTCGGCGAGCGCATCGCCGACGGCCGCACGCGCGTGTACCTGGTCAACACCGGCTGGATTGGCGGTGGCTACGGCGTGGGCCATCGCATTGAGCTGGCCTACACGCGCGCTCTGGTCGCGCGCGCCCTCGACGGCACCATCGAGGACAGCGAGTTCGTCCACGACGATATCTTTAACGTCGACATTCCCACCACGTGCCACGGTGTGCCCGACGGCATCCTAGTGCCGCGCCAGTACTGGCAGAGCACCGCTCGCTACGACGAGGCCGCGCACAACCTGGCTGTGATGTTCGAGGAGAACTTTGAGAAGAAGTACTCGCACCTGCCCGAGTCCGTAAAGGCCGCCGGCCCGCACGCCCAGGTGCCCGCCGAGGCCCGACACCGCGGCCGCGGCCTGCTGGGTCTTCGCCTGTAAACCACCACAAAGGGGACAGGCACCTTTGTGGTGGTTTTGCCCGTGTAGATAATTCGAGCTACAATACGTCTGACATATCGCCCTCTTCTCCGGATGGGGGCAGCGTAAGCGCTCTTGTGGCGGCACCGTAGGACTTTGAAGGTGGCCGCTGTGAGGGCGCTATTTGTTTAGGTGTCCGGGCTCGGGCGCGCACAATGAAGGGAGAGCGTATGAAAAGCTTTATTGCCGAGGATTCATTTTGGGAGCTGTTTCCGCAGGCAGCGGTCGGCGTCGTGGTCGTAAAGGGCATGAAGCCCGCGGCTCAGATTCCTCAAGAGGACGTGGACGCGATTGCGGCGTTGCTCGACCGCGCCAATATCGACGCGGAGCGTCATCTGACCAGCGATACTATCAGCGAGAACGCACCGGTCAAGGCATGGCGCGAGGCTTATCGGCTGTTCAAGACCAAAAAGGGCGCGCGTTGCTCAATTGAGAACCTGCTCAAGCGCGTGCTCAAGGGCAAACCGGTGGGCCACATTACGCCCGCGGTGGACATCTACAACACGGTGTCGCTGACCTACGCGCTGCCCGTTGGCGGCGAGGACCTGCATACGATTGAGGGGGATCTTCGCTTGAAGGTGACTGACGGCGGCGATGCGTTCCTGCCACTTGGCGAGGAAACAGATGACCCGACGCTGCCCGGCGAGCTCGCCTACATCGATGATGCGGGCGCCGTATGCCGCTGCTGGAACTGGCGCGATGGCGTTCGCACGGCGCTGTCCGACGATTCGGCCGATGCATTCCTGGCGATTGAGTGCGCGGAGCCCGAGCGGATGGGGGATTGCCAGGCTGCCGTTGATCGTCTCGCCGAGTTGCTCGAGCGCTATCTGGGAGCGACGATTGTCGTTAAGACGCTTGTGACCCGCGACAATCCCTGCGTGGAACTGTAACGACGCCTGCGGATCATGTTCGCCGGTCAAAACCACCACAAAGGTGCCTGTCCCCTTTGTGGTGGTTTTTATGTTGATGGGTTAACAAATGGGATATTTGGGTACGGGCGTTGCCTTGTGCGGCTAAGATGTTTACCCGTTAGCATCATGTAAGCGAAAGGCGGTCGTCACCATGCAGCAGAACGACGAGACACGTTTTGAGGACTTTGTCGGACTGATCAGCGGCCTCTACAAGGAGATTCAGCGCATCAAGACGTCCGAAGGCGCAAGGCTCGGCCTTAAGGGCTCCGATGTCATGTGCCTGTACTATCTTGAGCGCAGCAAGGACGGCCTGACTGGCGCCGACCTCGCCCGCATGGCCGGCGTTACCCGTGCCGCCGTTTCGCGCACACTGGCTCATCTGGAGGAGGGCGGCTACGTCGAGGTTGACGACTCGGGTGATGCGGCCGTCAAGTACCGTGCTCCGGTGCGCCTGACTGCCCTGGGCGGCGAGAGCATGAGCGAGGCCGATCGCATCATTCGCGAGGTGCTCGATACCACCGGCAAGGCCATGGGCGTGGAGCAGCGCGAGCAGATGTATGCGTCGTTGCGCACGATCCTCAACACCCTGCGCGAGATCTAGAGCCGCGCTGGCGCTAGCTTTCAGCCAACAACCGCATCGTCTCGTTTGAGCGCGCACGCCGTGCCGGGACATTGTTGTCAAAATTCCCTGCGCGAGACCTGCGCAAGAAAGGATTCGTTATGTCCGTCCGCATTATTACCGATTCCGCAAGCGATATGTCGCCGGCGGAGCATCCCGCTCTGCGTGTTCTGCCGCTTTCCGTCACCTTTGGCACCGATGTGTACATGGATGGCGTCGACATCGATCACCAGCGCTTTTACGAGATGCTCGTGGAGCGCGATGAGCTGCCCAAGACCGGTCAAGTCAACCCGTACGCCTTTTCGCAGGCCATCGCCGAGGTTCGTGAAGCCGGCGACGAGGCGGTGATTATTACCGTGGGCGCCAAGCTTTCGGGCACCAACCAGAGTGCTCGTACGGCACTTGCCGAGGCGCCGGGCGGCGACGTGTTCGTCGTGGACAGCAATAACGTTACCCTGGGTGAGCGCGTGCTGGTCGAGTATGCCCTGCGTCTGGTGGACGAGGGCCGTAGCGCGTCCCAGATCGCGGCGGCTGTCGAGGCCGTGCGCGACCGCGTGGTGGTTATCGGTTTGCTTGAGACGCTGGAGTACCTGGTACGCGGCGGTCGTCTGTCTGCTGCGGCCGGCGCCGTGGGTACGCTACTCAACGTGAAGCCTGTTGTGGCCGCCGAGGATGGCCTGATCGTGCAGCTGGGCAAGGCGCGCGGTTCCAAGAACGGTCGTAATCTGCTCAACCAGAAGGTCGAAAAGGCGGGCGGCATCGACTTTTCCATGCCGCTGGCGCTTGGCTATACGGGTCTTTCGGACGCCGTGCTCAAGAAGTATATCGAGGACAGTGCGGCGCTGTGGGCTGGCCACACCGAGGGCGAGCTGCCCGTCCACACCATCGGCGCCACCATCGGCACCCACGTAGGTCCCGGCGCCGTAGCCGTAGCCTTCTTCCAGCCCGCCAACTAACCGACTTGCCATAAACCACCACAAAGGGGACAGGCACCTTTGTGGTGGTTTATGCTATTCCGGGTGGAAGGGAGCGAGCAATGGCGTCTGAGGGCTTTTTTGAGCGGGTGTACGAGGTGGTCGAGCAGATTCCCGAGGGGATGGTCGCCACGTATGGTCAGGTGGCGCTGCTTGCTGGACGTCCACGAAGTGCGCGGTACGTGGGGTATGCCCTGCATGGCAATCCGCGTCCCGGCGAGATTCCCTGTCACCGCGTGGTGTTTGCCGATGGCCGCATATGCGATGGTTTTGCTTTTGGCGGTCCCGATGCTCAACGTGAGCTTTTGCTAGGGGAGGGTGTGGCGTTTAAGGACGACATGCACGTCGACTTGGCCGCCTGTCGCTGGCCTGCAGGGCTCTAGCGGCTCTGCCGTGGCTTAAACCACCACAAAGGTGCCTATCCCCTTTGTGGTGGTTTTGGCAGGTTTACCGAGGTTAACTTATGGAGAAGGTATGGCGGCGCGGTTTGTCGCAGCAAAGTAAACCATGGTGAACTATATTGTTTTCAGCAACGGAGCAGGCAATAGGCGATGAAAAAGCCTGCCCTGTTGAGTTTGATTCGCATTCCTCCCCTCTGTGCGATTCAACGGTGTACTTCGGGAACAGGCCCGCTGGCAACTAACTGCCAGCGGGCCTGTTCCTGTTTCGGGGGAGGATTCAACCTCACCGTCTATGTTGTGCGAAGGCGCTTTGCCTAGTACACCATGCCCATGGCGTCCTGAACCTCGGCCAGGGTCTGCTCGGCGATCTCGTTGGCGCGGCGATTGCCCTCGTGCAGCACGTCCTTCACGTAATCCAGGTCGTTCTCGTAGCGCTGACGACGCTCACGGATCGGGGCGAAGTACTCGTTGACGGCCTCGGTCACGTACTTCTTGAGCTGGCCAGAGCCGCCCATGCCAATCTCTTCGGCAATCTCGACCTCGGAACGACCAGTGCAGATGGCGGCCGTCGAAAGCAGGCCGGACACGCCGGGGCGGTTCTCGGGATCGAACGTGATCATGCGCTCGGAGTCGGTCTGGCTCTTCTTGATGCGCTTGGCCGTCTCCTCGGCGGTCATCGAGATGTTGATGGCGTTGCCGTAGCTCTTGCTCATCTTGCGCCCGTCCAGGCCGGGCAGCAGCGGGGTCTCGGACAGCAGCGCGTCGACCTCGGGGAACACCTTACCGTAACGGTTGTTAAAGCGGCGGGCGATAGTGCGGGTGAGCTCGATGTGCGGCAGCTGGTCGCGACCGACGGGCACCACATTGCCCTTGCAGAACAGGATGTCGCAGGCCTGGTGCACCGGGTAGGTGAGCAGAAGGCCGGTGAGCTCGTGGCCCGAGGCCTCCATCTCGGCCTTGACGGTGGGGTTGCGCGCCAGCTCGGCCTCGGAGACCAGCGACAGGAACGGCAGCATGAGCTGGTTGGCGGCGGGTACGGCGGAGTGCGCGTAGATCATGGTCTTGTCGGGGTCGATACCGCAGGCAAGGTAGTCCATGACCATGTTGTACACGTTGTCCTGGATATGCTCGGTGGTGTCGCGGTCGGTGATGACCTGGTAGTCGGCGATGAGCACGTTGGTCTTGGCGCCCATGTTCTGCAGCTCCACGCGGCCCTTGAGGGTGCCAAAGTAGTGACCCAGGTGCAGGCGGCCGGTGGGGCGGTCGCCGGTAAGCATGGTGAACTTTTCGGGCGTTTTGGCCAGGCCCTCGCGAATGGCGTTGCTCTTTTGCAGCGCGACTTCGTAGCTGTTCTCGTTTGGCATGATTGCTCCTAACGTATGTTCATGGGTCAAGATGATAACGCGTTTATTGGAGGGGCGGGTCGTAAGTAGGCGAGGGGCGGGAGAGCAGCGGCTTGTGCGATGGGCGCGGCGTGGCTGCACGTTTGGCCGGCGGCGTCTGGACGCATCCTCGACAGCTTACCCTAGCGCCTGTGGTGGCGCTCCTCCTTGCGTTCTTCTGCTGCCTGCTCCTCTTGCTTAAAGGCGGGATCGTCGGGGGTGACAAGCTCGTCCTCGTGCGTGCGCTTGTTGTAATGGTGACGCAACACGGGCTCAAACAGATGTAGATGCTTGGCAAAGGCCGCCGAGCCAATGGCGAGCACGGTAAAGATGAGCACGCGCATGGGCACCTCGACCTGGTTGATCGCGGCGGCGCCGGCCGAAAGCATAATGCACCAGGCATAGATGAGCAGCACAGCCTGCTTTTGGTTGTAGCCCTCTTGGATCAGGCGGTGGTGGATGTGGCCCTTGTCGGCCTGCCCGATGCTAATGTGGGCGCGCTTGCGGCGCACGATGGCGCTAAACGTGTCGATGATGGGCACGCCGGCAACGATGAGCGGGATGATAAGCGAGGTGAGCGCGGCGGTGCGGCTCACGTTGAGTAGCGAGATGGAGCCCAGCGCAAAGCCCAGAAGCAGCGACCCCGAGTCGCCCAAGAAGATGCTTGCGGGGTTGAAGTTGTAGCGCAAAAAGGCCAGACAGGCGCCAAAGAGCGCAATGGAGAGCGCAGCGGCGTCGATACGGCCCGAGAGAACGGCCATCGAAAACATGGTGAACGAGGCGATGCCGCAGATGCCCGTGGCCAAGCCGTCGAGGCCGTCGATGAGGTTAATGATGTTGGTGAATGCCACCAGATAGATCACGGTGATGGGGTAGGCGAGCCATCCGAGCATGATCTCACCGGGGGCAAACGGGTTGACGATGACGCCGATGCGCAGGCCGCCCACGCAGGCGATGAGCGCAGCGAGGACCTGTCCGGCCAGCTTTTGCTTGGGCTTGAGCTGGATGACGTCGTCGATAGCGCCGGTCGCAAAGATGACGGTAAAAGAAAGCGCAAGTATGGGGTAGCTGATGTGCAGACGGGGGTGGGGCACCAAAACGGGCGGCCAACCCAGGTACCAGGTGCCTAGGATTTGCACAATACAGGCAACGACCAGGCCCAAAAACACCGCCGTTCCGCCCAAACGTGGGATGGGCTTGGTGTTGATGCGGCGCTTAGAAGGATAGTCGACGGCGTCGAGCTTAATTGCCAAGCGCTTGACCAGGGGCACCGTGAGGAAGGTCGTGATAAAGGCCGCCGCTGCCACGCATAGATACGGTATGTAGCTCGGGGATGAAGCCATGAATCTAAAAACCGCCAAGCGTCGAAGGAAAAGGTCAAAGGTTGCTAAGCGCAAAGGGCATAGCCGAACCATGATACTCGACCACGGGGGGTGCATGGAATTGCACGCAGCGATAATCACGCGCTTACCAGATATTGGGATGTTGTCGATGGATTGTCGGGATACCGGCGGGGATCCATATGGGCTGTAATGGTGGTTTTCGGCAAATAAAAACCACCCCCCACGTTACGAAAATGAACCCACCTAAAACAGGTGGGTGCCCTCATCGACCGTTCCAGCGTCCTTAACAACGAAGGATACCTGTACTAAGTACGACTGTGTGGGCTCCCTAAATAAACGCGACGGTTCACCCAGTTGCTCCGCGGGGGGCGGAATACCTACATCATAAAGCGGCACTTTGTTGATTCCAGTCTTGACATTACAAAAATCGTGTCGGACGATTACGGCGCCTTGGGCTCGAGCCGTCTGTGCGGTTGGTCCCTTTACGTTTGAGCTGCTGAATCGTTGTTTTGGAGCATGTTTTTATGCCGACGCCGTTGACCGAACTTTTTTCGCCCGCCTGCCATTTGTGTCCGCGCCGTTGCGGTGCGGTGCGCGACGAGGGTGCGCACGGCGTATGCGGTGCCGATGACACGCTCAAGGTGGCCCGCGCGGCGCTTCATATGTGGGAGGAGCCGCCTATCTCGGGCGAGGCCGGTTCGGGCACGATCTTCTTTAGCGGCTGCTCGCTCAAATGTATCTATTGCCAGAACCACGAGATCTCGACGGGCAATTTTGGGCTTGAGATTTCGCCCGAGCGTTTGGTCGAGATTATGCTGGAGCTGCAGGACCAGGGCGCCAATAACATCAACCTAGTGACGGCGACGCACTATGCGCACCTGTTGCCTGCCGCGATTGCCGCAGCTCGGGAGCGCGGGCTGGACATCCCGATCGTCTACAACACGAGCGGTTATGAGCGTGCGAGTGCCGTGGCGGCGCTCGGCGATTTGGTCGACGTGTGGCTTACCGACTTTAAGTATGCCAATGCGGCGCTTGCGCAGTCACTCTCTCATATTAAGGACTACCCGCGCGTGGCTGTGTCGGGTCTGGCCCAGATGGCGCGCGAGATTGAGCGCCGCGGGGGAGAGCTGGTAGACGGGGACGGGCTCATGAAGCGCGGCATAATCGTGCGTCATCTGGTGCTGCCGGGGCATGCGGACGATTCGTGCCGCGTGTTGGACCTGGTGTGGCAGACGGTGGGCGACGTGCCGATCTCGGTCATGAACCAGTACACGCCCAATGCCCTCATGCGCGAACAAGGCGGCGACCTGGCGCGCGCCGTGACGCGCGAGGAGTACGAGCAGGTGCTCGACCATGCCGACGACCTGGGCTTTACGACGATGTTTTGGCAAGAAGGCGGAGCGGTAGACGAGAGCTTCACCCCGGCGTTCGACACCACCGGCGTCCTCACCAGCGCAAAGTAGTGCGCTCGCCGATGATTTTTCTGGGACGGGGATTAAAAAATCATCGAGAGGATCGCCTGCTCGAAAAGTTGTCAAAATAGCCGCGTCCCAAAAAGACTGGGTATTGGGCGTTGACAGTTGGCGAGCCGTAGGTAAAATATCAACTTGTCCTGGGGACGTAGCTCAGTTGGGAGAGCGCTGCCGTCGCATGGCAGAGGCCGAGGGTTCGACTCCCTTCGTCTCCACCATTGGATTTGATAAGCCGCTGACATTGTGTCGGCGGCTTTTTTTAAAAGAAAGGGCTGCATCATGGCCGAGCTTGAGTCCCAACCACTGTCTGCCGAGGAGCGCGCCGAGTTGGAAGAGCTCCGCGCCGAGAAGGCTCGTCGCGAGGCCCAGGAAGAGGCACGCCGCGAGCGTGAGGAGCTGGCCGCCCTGCGTGCCGAGCGTGCGAAGGCCGAGGAGGCCGCCGCGAACGTCGCCCCCGCGCCCAAGCCCGCCGCCGCGAAGCCCGCGCCCACCGCACCTAAACCTCAGCCTAAAAAGGTCGCTCGTTCCAAGTCCGTCGAGCCCAAGCCGAGCCGTGACGAGATGACCTTTGCCCAGCGCATGGTTACCTCCAAGGAGCCTACGGGCGAGAACGAGATCCCTGGCATGGCGCCGGCTCAAAAAATCATCATTGTCCTTGCCCTCATCGCGTTTGTCATCTTTATGGGCTACACGATCCTGACCAGCATGGGCCTGCTCTAGCCCATTCGCGCTGGGTGCCATGCCCGAACACTCTGCCCTTTTCCAACCCTCAACCTCTGCACAACGCATCCGAAAGGTCGCCCCATGGCTTTGACCGACATCTCGCATCCCACCGACATTGCAATGCTCACCGATCTGTACGAGCTCACTATGGCCCAGGGCCTGTGGGAGAGCGGCAAGGCCAATGAGCAGGGTTGTTTTACCGCGTTTTACCGCGACCATCCTTTTGGTAGCGCCTATGCCGTCATGTGCGGCACCGCCGAACTGCCCGAGCTGGTCGAGAATCTGCGCTTTACGCCCGAGGACATCGACTACCTCGCCTCGCTCCAGGCCCCGGCCGGCGGCGCGATGTTCAAGCCTGGATTCCTCGACTACCTGCGCGATTTTCGTGCGCATGTAAACATCGACGCCGTGCCCGAGGGCGAGCTCGTCTTTCCGCGCGAGCCCATGGTTCGCGTCACCGGCCCCGCGCTGGAGTGCCAGCTGCTTGAGACGGCGCTGCTCAACATCGTTGGGTTCCAGACGCTTGTCGCCACCAAGACGGCGCGCGTGGTGCTGGCGGCGGACGGCCGTCCCGTTGCCGAGTTTGGCCTGCGCCGCGCTCAGGGTCCCGATGGCGGCTTGGCCGTCGCGCGCGCGAGCTACGTTGCCGGCTGCTCCTCTACGTCCAATGTGCTCGCCGGCCGCCGCTACGGTATTCCCGTCTTTGGCACGCATGCGCACAGCTGGGTGATGAGCTTCGATTCCGAGCTCGAGGCCTTCCGCGCCTTTGCCAAGTCGAGCCCCAAGAACTGTACGCTGCTCATCGACACCTATGACGTGCGCGAGGGCTGTGAACATGCCATTACGGTTGCCAAGGAGATGGAAGCGGTGGGCGAGCGCCTGTCGGCCATTCGCATCGACTCCGGCGACCTCGCCAAGCTCTCCAAGTATGTGCGCGGCCGTTTTGATGCCGAGGGCCTGCCCTATGTGGGGATCTCGGTTTCTAACGATTTGGATGAGTACACGATTCAGTCGCTGCTCGACCAGGGCGCGCCCATCGACAGCTTTGGCGTGGGCACCAAACTCGCGACCTGCTACGATCAGCCTGCGCTGGGCGGCGTGTACAAGCTTTCGGCCCGTCGTGCGAGCGACGCGGAGCCGTGGACGCCGGTGGTGAAGCTTTCCGAGCAGCCCTACAAGCGCACGATCCCCGGCGTGCAGCGCGTACGACGCTATTACGACGGCTTTGGCGGCCCGGTTTGCGACATGATTTATGACGAGGACCATCTGGCAGGGGAGGGCGCCGCGCGCGGCAATACCCTTGTGGCCGTGAACGATGCCGCCCTGGTGACCGACGTGTCCGAACTTGAGTATCGCGAGCTGCTGGTGCCGATCGTGCGCGATGGCAGTGCGGTGGCTCCGCGTGAGAGCATCCAGGACGCGCGCGAGCGCTGTGCTTGGGCGCTCGACCATCTGGACGCAGCTTTCAAGCGCTTCCTGTACCCGCAGACCTATGTGGTGGGTATGGAGCAGGGCCTGGCTCAGGTGCGCGACGAGCTCGTGCGCAAGAACATGGCCGCGGCCTCTGCCTTTCCCTGGGCTCACTAATTCCTTGGGCGGTAGGGGCGAGTCACGCTTCCCTGGCCGCCGGCTCGGCCGTTCGCTGAACAGTTGATTGGTTTGACGTATGACGACTTCTTATAAAACGATGGTGGTAAAGATCGGTTCGTCCACGGTGGTGGGTGCCGATGGCAAGGTCAACCGCGCCTTTATCGGCGGACTTGCCGATCAGGCCGCAGCGCTGCGCAAGCTCGGCTGGCGTCTGGTTGTGGTGAGCTCGGGCGCCATTGCCTGTGGCTATCCCGTGTTGGGCTTCGACCGCAAGCCGGTCGGTGACCTGCCGAGCCTGCAGGCCTGCGCCTCGGCCGGTCAGTGCATCATCTCGTCGGCCTACGACGAGGAGTTCCATGCGCGCGACCTGCTCACCTCGCTCGTGCTGCTCACGCGTCACGACACGGCGCGCCGCACGTCCTACCTGCACGCGCGCGACGCCCTGCTTCGCCTTGTGGAGCTGGGTGTGGTGCCGGTCGTCAACGAGAACGATACCGTCACCGTCGATGAGATCAAGTTTGGCGACAACGACACGCTGGCGGCGCTTGTGAGCTGCCTGGTTTCTGCCGATCTGTGCGTGACGCTCTCGGACATCGATGGTCTCTATACTGCCAATCCGCATGAAGACCCCACGGCCGAGTTTGTTCCTGTCGTGCATAAGATCGATGCCAAGATTATTGCCTCGGCGGGCGATTCTTCCACATCGGTGGGCACGGGCGGCATGATTACCAAGATCCGCGCGAGCCGCATCCTGATGACGGCGGGCATTCAGAGCGTGATTTGCGCGGGCGAGGAGCCCGATGCGCTCGTGTGTCTCGCCCGCGGCGAGAGCGTGGGCACGCTGTTCGATCCGCCGGCGGAGCGTCTGGACATCGCACCCCGCAAGCTGTGGATCGCGCTGGGCGACAAGGCACATGGCTCGGTGACGGTCGATGATGGTGCTGCGAAGGCGCTGGTCAGCCGTGGCTCTTCCCTGCTTACGGTGGGTATTCGCGAGGTCGATGGCCAGTTTGCCGAGGGCGATGTGCTCGATGTGTGCGATCCGAGCGGTATGGTCGTCGCCCGCGGTATCGCCGAAGCCGATTCGGACGTGCTGGAGCTTGCCGCCGGCCGCCGCCAGGACCAGATCGCCAGCAACCGCCTGCTCGCAGACCTGGCCGAGAAGCCCGCGATCCATAGGGACAACTTGATAGTGTTTGCATAAAGAGAGGCAGCGCTGCGGCTCGTTTTGCCAGCAGTGCTGCCTCTCCTTTTCCGGCACTTGGGGACGTTCCTTATGTGCCGGCACTTTGGGACACTCCTTTGCTAGAAGATCTGGCGCAGGTCTCCGCGGTTGAGGGCTTCGTCGAAGAGGTGCTTGAACACCACGCTGCCGTGCAGGCCGTCGTGCTCGAACTCGTTCGTCACCCAGGCATGCGAGTTGCCCACGCGGCTGAGCGTGTCGAGCTGCAGACCCGAGTCCACGTACATGTCATCGAAGTACACCGCGGCCTGGAGCGGCACCTCGTTGCAGGCCAGGCGCTGCGGGTCGTAGATCTTGTCCCAGCTGGTGTCCTCCATCAGCAGGTCCATCGCCGGCTTGAAGGGCTTAAGTTCGGGCATCTGCTCAAACATCCACGGGAACATGGCTTCGCCGGTAAACATGAGCGGGCGCGAGAGTGTGTCGAACTCGGCACGATGAGCTTTCTCTTCTGCCGCGGCCCAGCGAATGGGCATGGTGTCGCCGTCGGCGTAGATGAACTCCTGAAGCGTCCAGTACAGCGGATTCGTTCGCGTGTTGGTGCGCTCGAAGGCGCGCATCAAAAAGCTATCGGATACCGAGGTTCCGCAGCTCAGCGTGCCGTCGCCGTCAACAAAAGCGTGATCGATAATCCAATGCATGCGCTCAAAGCTCGGCTTCATGCCAAAGTCGCTGCCCATGAGCTGCAGGCGTTCGACCGTCATCGGCGAGCCGTCGGGTAGCACGGGCTTTTGCTCCTCGAGGGCATCTGCCAGGGCCGCCACGCGCTCGACGTCGGCGGGGTAGCGGTTGTAATACTGCTGCGTCTTGGCGGCCATGCGCGGGAAGGTGTGCGCGTAGACCTCGCTTGCGCTCGCCGGTACGTGGGGGATGCCGCCGCAGGTAAAGCTTGCCGCCACGCCCTCGGGGAAGAGCGACAGGTAGCTCAGCGTCAAAAAGCCGCCGTAGCTCTGCCCGAGCGTGACCCAGGGCCTGCCGCCAAAGCCCACCAGGCGCAGGTACTCAAAATCGCGCACGATGGAGCTGGCGAGGTGACGCTTGAGGAAGTCCGCCTGCGAGCGGGCCGCATCGGAGCCTGCCGCCTCGGCGCGCTCGCCCAGTGCGGCAATCGTGCGCCCGTCTACACAGCTGCTGCGCCCGGTACCGCGCTGGTCGGGCAGCACGACGCGGAAATGCTTGACGGCCTCTTCGATCCAGCCATCGCTTGTGGGCGACAGCGGACGCGGGCTCTCGCCACCGGGGCCACCCTGCAAAAAGAGAAGGAGCGGCAGGTCGTCGTTGATGCGGTCGGGTGCGCAAACCACGCGGTAGAAGAGCTTGATGCTCTCGGGCGCGCCGGCGATGGGTGTCGGTATAGCGCCGCGGCGCATGGTGCTGCCGACGGCCAGGAGCATCGGCTCCAGGCCGCGCCAGTCGAGGGGGACGTCGATGCTGTGGTCCTCGACATACAGGCCGGGGACGTGGTACGAAGTGATGAGGGCCATGTGAGTCTTCCGTTCGTTGCGGTGTTTCGGGTTGACCAATTCTACCGCCGCGGGCGAGGCCATGCGCAAATCGGCTACCATGGTTGCAAACTTCTAGGAGAAAGGGCCGCCCATGTCGGTCGATATAGCCACGTATGTCTACGATCTTGCCGTTGCCGCTAAGGCAGCGTCGGCCTCGCTTGCCACGGCGAGCGACGAGCAGCGCCAGGAGGCCGTGCGCGCCATGGCCGCAGCACTGCGCAACGGTGTCGACTCCATCGTTGCCGCCAACGAGCTCGATATGTCCGCCGCGCGCGATGCGGGGACTTCGGCGGGGCTCCTCGACCGTCTGCTGCTGACGCCCGAGCGCGTTGAGGGTATGGCCGCCGGCCTGGAGAAGCTCGCCGAGCTGCCCGATCCTGTCGGCCGCGTTCTCGACCACCGCGTGCTCGCAAGCGGCGTGGACCTCACCCGCGTGAGCGTGCCGTTGGGCCTGGTCACCATGGTGTACGAGGCGCGCCCCAACGTGACGGCCGACGCCGCGGGCATCTGCATCCGCACCGGCAACGCCTGCATTCTGCGCGGCGGCTCGCTGGCCTATCACTCGTGTGCCATGATTGCCGAACTGCTGGCCGATGCGCTCGAGGCCCAGGGTTTCCCGCGCGAGGCCGTGTCGATGATCGAGTCTACCGACCGCGAGGCCACCGGCGAGCTCATGAAGCTCCGCGGCGTCGTCGATGTGCTCATTCCGCGTGGCGGTGCGGGCCTGATCCAGCGCTGCGTGCGCGAGTCGCTCGTTCCGGTGATCGAGACGGGCACGGGTAACTGCCACATCTACGTGCATGAATCCGCCGACTTCGATAAAGCGCTCAATATTATCGTCAACGCTAAGACGCAGCGCGTGGGCGTGTGCAATGCCGCCGAGTCGCTGCTGGTCGACCGTGCCGTGGCCGATGCGTTTTTGCCCGCGGTCGTGGCCGTGCTGCATGACCACGGCGTGCTCATTCACGGCGACGAGGCCACGTGCGCCGCATGCGCCGACGCCGGGTTTGCCGAGGGCGATGACTACGTTGCCGCGACTGAGGAGGACTGGGGTCGCGAGTATCTGGCGCTCGAGATGAGCGTGAAGGTCGTGGCGAACGAGGACGAGGCCATCGCGCACATCAACCGCTACGGCACGATGCACTCCGAGGCCATCGTTGCAGAGGACACGGATGCTTGCGAGCGCTTCCTGGACGAGGTCGATGCCTCGGCCGTGTATGCCAACGCCAGCACGCGCTTTACCGACGGCGGCGAGTTTGGCCTGGGCGCCGAGATTGGCATCTCGACCCAAAAGCTCCACGCCCGCGGCCCCTTTGCCGCCGAGGCCCTCACCACCTACAAATACAAGCTCCGAGGCACCGGCCAGGTCCGCCCCTAAACCTACCAAAAAGGGACAGGTTTATTTTGGCAGGTTTTATCTGCGGTTTTGCCGGGCGACACGTTCGCCCGGCTTTTTTCTCCGCATGCCTTTTCTGCCTTTCGACTTGGCCCGCGGCGATATACGATAGTGACACCGTGTCCTAGCACCGACTCACCTGGAGGTACTGCCATGTCCCAGACGCTTTCCGCCGGAATCACCCGCGACCGCGCGTTTGAACTGCTCAACGAGCACAACAAGGACCCGTTCCACATCACGCACGGCGAGACCGTCGAGGGCACCATGCGCTACTTTGCGCGCGAGTTCGACCCCGAAAACGAAGAGTTTTGGGGCATTGTCGGCCTGCTGCATGACCTGGATTGGGAGGAGCATGAGGATGACCCCATGAACCACACCATCTATGCCGCCGAGATTCTCGAGGGTGAGGGTGCGACTCCCGAGCTTATCCGCGCCATCCAGACGCACACGTCCGATTTCAACACCTCGCTGCCCAAGCCCGAGCTGCAGATGGAGAAGATCCTGTTTGCTTGCGACGAACTCACCGGCCTGATCGGTGCTGCCGTGATCATGCGCCCGAGCAAGAGCGTCATGGACTTTACGACCAAGTCGCTCAAAAAGAAATTCAAGGACAAGCGCTTTGCCGCCGGCTGCTCGCGCGATGTAATTTCGCAGGGCGCCGAGATGCTGGGCTGGGAGCTTCCCGAGCTCTTCGACCGCACCATCGCGGCCATGCAGTCCTTCGCGCCCGATCGTGACACCTTCCAGGCCTAACCTGCCAAAAAGGGACAGGTTTATTTTGGCATGTTTTATCTGCGGAAACGCCTCCGTTGTAGTTCTTAACTGCGGAGGCGTTTCCGTTTTCTTGTGACGCCTCGGGACTATTCAGTCGTTGCCGGCAGGTGACTATGCGGCATTCTTTATAATCCACGTTCCCAACCCGGTTAATAACTGAACCTGTTTGATCGTCAGCCCTTCTTTTCGAAGGGCCAGTATCGCTTCGTTGCGAAGTGCCTTGGAGACGGATTTGAGTTCTGTGGGCGCACATCCCGCGACGTTTTGCACGACTGCCGCACCAAATTCACTTAGATCTTCCTCTCGCACCTTTGCCGTTGCGCTCGGACGATAGGGCAGCGTGGGTACACTTTTCATGAACTTGAGATATGAGCGTGGCGTCGGAAAAAGTGCGTCGACAATGTTCCCGGTGACATGCGGCCGAGACCTTGCTCCCATTAGGTACTCACGATGGCTGCTCCATGGATAGTCGTCGTATGTCGCCAGTCCTGCTTTTTGAGGATTCAAATGAATATATCGAATTGCTTCGAGCAGATACTCCTCCGATCTAATCGGCGAATCCCAGAAGCGCTCCTGAAATACGTGACCGATATGGCCCGCGCGTGCATTGTACCTGCCCGCATACGATACGGCTATCGCGTGCATCGCGTCGCTCTTGCGGTCGTCCGGATCGTCGACGAGCAGATGAAGGTGATTTCCCATAAGGCACCAAGCGATAAGCTCAATATGGTGTTTGGGGAGGATCGCATCGAGGATTTGAAGCAAGGCGATTCGGTCCTCGTCACCGTCAAACAGCAATTGCCCTCCGTTCCCGCGCAATGTGACGTGGAAAAAACCAGTCGGTGACTTTGAACGAGGTTTTCTCGGCATGGCCCCTCCTTTTAGCTCGGATGGGCTGAAGATACCTTATTGGGAGGTATTGGTTGTCGAGATTCAGTTCACCGACTATAGCTGCTACCTGCCGAAATGTTATTGCGTTTTAAAATTGATGCTTTTTAATGATAATTGAGCGGGGCGAGAGCCCTCGATGCGGATGCGAACGTTGCCAGCGTCGAGCTGGATTGTTCTTGTGTGAAGACGTCGCAAATGGGCTTCACGCATTTTTACGTAGATATAAAAATGGCCGGACGCTCAAAACAAAACGGAGCGCCCGGCCATTTACTAATTGTTCATCGACGTTTGGCCAGATAAAACCTGCCAAAATAAACCTGTCCCTTTTTGGCAGGCGCGGATGGGTTAGTTGAGGGCGGCTTGGGCTAGGCGGGCTTCGGCGTCCTCCTCGGTGACGCCCAAGGCCACGGCGAACTCCTCGATGGAGCGGCGCTTGGCTTCCTTGAGTACGCGCATGTAGTAGGAGCTGGGCTTTTTATCAGCTTCCTCGGCCTGGCGAATGCGGTGCATCATGGTCTTTGCCACGCGGACCGTCTCGGGCGCACCCAGCTTGAGCTGCTGCTTAAAGTGCGTCTCCTCGAGCGAGCTGTTGCGCTCGGTAAAGGTGTCGCACTCGAGCTCGTCATAGTGGCTCAGCAGATGCTCGGCATCTTGCTGGGAGATGGCGGCATGCAAACGATCGGCCTGCGCCACGGGGTACATAAGGATCGTCTGCGCATGTCCCTGCTTGGTCTCGAGCAACAACATGGGCTGCGGCGTGTCGTCCCTAAAACCGACGACGGTGCAGACTCCCTGACCCGGATGAATGACGTGTTGACCGATTGAGAACATGCTACCTCCAACTTATACGAATTTACGTATGTCTAGAATAACACGCTGACGTGCGCAAATTCTCACTTTATGCAGGAAAAGCACACAACTCCGATAGGTAAGAGTATTCGATAACAGACGCAGCTCATTCACACCTTTATGCATTTTCAACGCCTGCATAATCTGCAGGCAGACCGGCATCTTTGAGTGACTCCATACAAGCTGTAGTCAATTTTGTGCATATGCAATATCGATTGGCTTTACCCTGCGACAGTGCCCGTCGCTTGTGATAGAGTGCTACAAACTCTGGCTTTTGCCCTACGAGTGACCAAGAGCTCGGGGGCTTTAACACAAGGAGGATCTATGCCCGAGAAGATTGAAGAGCTGGTACGCGCTGCGCTTGCTGCGGCCCAGGAGGCCGGCGACCTTTCCGCATTTGAACTTGACGATTGCGCCATCGAGCGACCGGCTGATACTTCTCATGGCGAGTGGACCTCCACCATGGCCCTGAAGTCCGCCAAGCTGGCTCACTGCGCCCCGCGCAAGATCGCCGAGGCCGTCGTTGCCCATATGCCCGAGGACCCTGCGATTGAGAAGGTTGAGATTGCCGGCCCTGGCTTCATCAACTTCTACCTCTCCGTTGCCGTCAAGAATGCCATCTTTGGCGAGGCCCGCGAGAAGGGTATGGATTTCGCTAAGTCCAACGTCGGTGGTGGCCTGAAGACCCAGGTCGAGTTCGTTTCCGCCAACCCCGTCGGCCCCATGCACATTGGTCACGGCCGCTGGGCCGCTCTGGGCGACTCCCTTTGCCGCGTCATGGACCACGCCGGTTACGACATCCAGCGTGAGTTCTACATCAATGACCACGGCTCTCAGATGAACACCTTCGGCAACTCCATCAGCACGCGCTATATGCAGCTTGCCGACATCATCGCCAAGCAGGGCGTGGATATCGACGAGGCTCACAAGATCTTGATCGCCGACCGCGACGCCTTTGTCGCCGACGAGAACGACGAGCATCCCGAGACCCATCCGTATCAGGACAACTTTGCCGAGACCCTGGGCAAGGACTCCTACGGCGGCGACTACATCATCGACGAGGCTGCTGAGTTCTGGCGCACCGACGGCGATAAGTGGGTCGACGCCGATCCTCAGGAGCGCATGGAGAGCTTCCGCGAGCGCGGCTACGTAAAGATGGTCGACAACATGCGCGACCTCTGCCACGCCGTCAATTGCGACTTCGATCGTTGGTTCTCCGAGCGCTCGCTGTATGTGAAGGACACCGAGGGCGAGACCGCCGGCACCTCCGCCGTCGACCGCGCTTTTGAGAAGCTCGACAAGATGGGCTACCTCTATACCAAGGACGGCGCCCTGTGGTTCCGTTCCACCGATCTGGGCGACGACAAGGACCGCGTGCTGATCAAGTCCGACGGCGAGTACACCTACTTTGCCTCCGACGTCGCCTATCACTGGGATAAGTTCCAGCGCGTCGACCACGTCATCGACATCTGGGGCGCCGACCACCACGGCTACATCGAGCGCGTCCGCTGCGTCTGCGACGCTCTCGGTTACCCCGGCAAGTTCGAGGTTCTGCTGGGCCAGCTCGTCAACCTGCTGCGCAACGGCAAGCCCGTCCGTATGTCCAAGCGCAAGGGCACCATGGTGACCCTGCAGGAGCTCGTCGACGAGGTCGGCTCTGACGCCGCCCGCTACACGCTCATCTCCAAGAGCTCCAACCAGATGGTCGACTTCGACATCGAGGCAGTTAAGAAGCGCGACAACTCCAACCCGGTGTACTACGTGCAGTACGCTCACGCCCGCGTGTGCTCCATCCTGCGCCGTGCCGCTGACGTTACGCCCGAGCAGGCTGACGAGATGGGCATGAAGGCCGTCGCCGCCAAGGCCATTGGCGAGAACGTCGATTACTCGCTGCTGACCGACCCGACTGAGCTTGCCCTTTCGCGTAAGCTCAACGAGCTCACCGACCTCATCGCCAGCTGCGCTCGCGACCGCGCTCCGTTCCGCCTGACGCACTTTGCCGAGGAGCTCGCCGGCGACTTCCACAGCTTCTACGCCGCCTGCCAGGTGCTGCCGAGCGAGGGCCGTCCCGTCGACCCCGAGCTTTCGCGCGCCCGTCTGGCCGCTTGCGACGCCGTCCGCGTGACGCTCGCCCTGGTGCTTACCCTCGTTGGCGTTTCCGCTCCCGAGCAGATGTAATCTGCGGGTCGTTTGACCGTGTAAATTCGGTTTAGATGAGCCTTGAAAGCCCGATCTCCATCGTGGAGGTCGGGTTTTTGCGTTTGACGGGACTAGTCAGTTTGCTTGAAAATGCTACCAAATCGCAACTATACCGGTTTACTACGATGAATTGAGAAATTCCAACCACGCCGGCTTTTCGCTAAAAAATGCAAGGCATCTACCTGCGGTTTTAGTTCAACAGGTTTCGGAGTGGCCGCGGTTGAGCGATTCATCGTAGTAAACCGGCATAATTTTGGCGGAGACAGTCTGATTTGTGGGTGGTAAACCAAAGAGTGCTACTTTTGGCTAGTCATTTAAGAACGTCCCCAATGACTAAGTTGCAGGTGGTTGCGGTTGTGTTACACTAACGCTGCGTATATGACGCAATCATCTCGATACAGATCAATGATGTCCGTCGGTATTTGACGGAGCTAGACTGTTTAGCCGCCCTGAAGGTTTATGCAGGGAGCATGTGATCACAGGGCTTGAAAAGAAAGTTGAGCAAACACTGTGTCTGATCAACAGCAAGAAAACGAAATAACGACGACGCAGACCGCTCCCGCTGCACCGGTTGCGTCGGACCAGGTCGCGGCGCCCGCGCAAGCCTCGGCTCCTGAGACGCCTAAGGCTGCTTCGACGCCTACGCCTGCAGCGGCTGAGAAGGCCGTGCCTGCAACTGGTGAGGAGGCTGCTCTGGCAAAGCCCAAGCGTACGCGCCGCACGACCAAGCCTGCTGCTGACGGCGAGGAGGTCACCAAGCCCAAGCGCCGTACCACGCGCACGACGCGCGCCAAGCGCACCGTTGCAGCTGACTCCTCGGCGCCGATTTCCGATGAGGTCGCGCAGGCACGTGCGTTGGCGCAGATTAGCGAGGCTCAGGTGGTGCGCGCCCGCCGTCGTGCTGCCGAGCGCGAGGCCGCGGCTCTGACCGAGCTTGCAGCCCCGTCTGTGCCCGAGACCCCTGCCGCCGACCAACCGACCGAGAAGCCGGCACCGCGCACACGCCGTCGCACGGCTGCTAAGGCCGAGCAGGTTGCCGATCAGGTAACCCCCGAGCTCACTGAGGCTTCGGTCCGTTCCGCGGCAGGGGAGGGCGCATCGCCAACTGAGCCCGCTGCGCCTGTCGAGGCCAGCGAAGTTCCCGTTGTCGATCCGGCTTTGCGCCCGCACCGTCGCGGTCGCAAGCCCAAGGCCTTCGTCGAGGCAGAGAAGGCCGCAGCCGCAGCCGCAGCTGCTCGGGATGCTGCGGCGACCGCCGAGTCTGCAACCGCTGCCGATGCACCCGTTCAGGATGCTGCGACTTCCGAGGCCGCTCCCGCCGATGCCGAGCCCGCCGACGTCCGCCCCGGTCGCAGCCGTCGCACTGCTGTTAAGCGCACGTCCAAGGCTAAGGCTGCCAAGAAGGGTACGTCCGAGGATTCCGACGAGACGACCGCCGATGCATCGACTGATGCCGCCGAGCCCCAAGACGTCGAACAGCCTGCGTCCGAGAAGCCCAAGCGCGGTCGTAAGAAGTCCGCTAAGGCCAAGGCGTCCGAGCATCAGGCTGATGTCGAAGCGCAGGTCGATTCTGGCGCCGAGGCCAATGAAGCCGCTGCGGTCAATGCCGACGCCGCCACAACCGATGTTGCCGCGCCCGCCGAGGCCGAAGACGGCACTCGTTCCAACCGTCGCCAGCACAAGCGCAACGAGGAACGCAACGAGCGCAACAACGACCGTCGCAATCGCCAGCGCGATCGCAAACAGCGCAACAAGGAGCGTAACGCCGCCCCCACCGAGCCCACGCTTTCGCGTGAGGAGCTCGCTGCCATGAAGGTCGCCGAGCTGCGCGAGAAGGCCAAGGAGTTCGAGATCGAGACGACCGGCAAGAAGAAAGCCGAGCTCGTCGAGGAGATCTACGTCACCGCCGCGAAGGCAGAGGGCTTCCGCGACATCAAGGGCATTCTGCAGATTCGCCCGGACAGCTCCGGCATCATCCACGCCCATGGCTACATGAAGTCCAACGACGACGCCTTCGTGCCCGCCTACCTCATCCGCTCCGCGCGCCTGCGCACGGGCGACGTCATCGAGGGCTCACTGCGTCCTTCGCGCGGCGGCGACAAGCGCGCCGGCCTCGCCAAAATCACGACCGTCAACGGTCTAGACCCCGAGCAGATTCGCAACCGCCCCAAGTTTGGTGACCTCACTCCGGTCTATCCCAACGAGCCGCTGCGCATGGAGCACGGCAAGGACTCCATTACCGGTCGCGCCATCGACATCGTGTCGCCGATCGGCAAGGGTCAGCGTGGCCTGATCGTGTCCCCGCCCAAGGCCGGCAAGACCACGATCCTCAAGAAGATCTGCCAGTCTATCTCGATTAACAACCCCGAGGTGCACCTCATCTGCCTGCTCGTCGACGAGCGCCCCGAAGAGGTCACCGATATGCAGCGCTCCATTAAGGGCGAGGTCGTGGCCTCGACCTTCGATATGCCCGCCGACAACCACACCCGCGTGGCCGAGCTCGTCATCGAGCGCGCCAAGCGCATCGTGGAGCTGGGCGGCGATGTCGTGGTGGTGCTCGACTCCATCACGCGTCTTGCCCGCGCCTACAACTTGGCGGCGCCCGCCTCGGGCCGCATCCTTTCGGGCGGCGTCGATTCGGCGGCCCTGTATCCGCCCAAGCGCTTCCTGGGCGCAGCCCGTAATATCGAGAACGGTGGCTCGCTCACCATCCTGGCCTCTGCCCTCATCGACACCGGTTCCAAGATGGACGAAGTCATCTTTGAGGAGTTCAAGGGCACCGGCAACATGGAGCTTAAGCTCGACCGCGATCTTGCCGACCGTCGTATCTTCCCGGCCATTGACCCCGTTGCCTCCGGTACGCGCAACGAGGATCTGCTGGTCGACGAGCAGATGCGCCCGTTTGTCTTTGGCCTGCGTCGCATTCTTGCCGGCATGAACAACACCGAGCGCGCAGCCGCATCGTTTATCAAGGGTCTTAAGGGCACCAACACCAACCAGGAGTTCCTGGTGCGTTCGGCCAAAAAGCACAGCGACTACGAGCAGACGTTCTAGGTTGTCATCCACGCGCAGCGATAGTTATCAATGCGATAAAGGGTCGGGGCTTTGAGCCTCGGCCCTTTTCCATATCGCCGCTCCGCGCTTATTTTTGACCATAAGACTGGCAAGCAGCAGGTTTCCCGTTTCAATCCGACATCGTCGCTTGCAATCGACAGGGCGGTTTCGCATAATAGCTTTTAAGCTTCGCGACGGAAAACGCAGATGAAACGAACCATATACCGTTGCTTTGGGGCATAGCCCCGCTTCATCTTCTCTCGCGCAGCCAACTGAATGATGCGATTTGGGTGCTGGAAGATGGGGAGAGCTCATGGCTTCTTCTGATGCAACACAACGAGCAGTCCTTGCCGGACTTTCGTGCGGGATCGGCCTTGCCGCTCCCGTGGTTATGTATGCCGCGACGCTGCCGTTTTCGTCGGTGAACGAGACGGTCGTGGCGGGTGCGGTTCCCTTCGCCGTGGGCGCGGTGGCGGGCGTGGGTATCTATGCCGCCTCGCTGGGTATCTCCGAGTACCGTGCGCAGCGTGAAGAGCGTCTGTTCCAGCCTGATGCCATGGGCGGTGCCGCCAATCTCAATCAGCATCAAAGCGAGTTCAAGACCGCCTCGATTCCAGCTCAGCAGCAGGATGCGACTCCTTACGCTGCGGCTTCTGCTTCTCAGGCTCAGGCGGAGCAGTCTACCTCGGCATTCCTTTCCGGCCTGACTGGTGCGTTCCAGCGCCGTCATGCCGATGATGGTGTCCCTACCATCGCTCGAGCCGCAGATGCCATGGACGAGGCCGAGGCTTGGTCCATGATCGACAGTATGCTCGACGACGATTCGCCGGTGAGCTGCGACCCTGCACACTCGCGCGACGTCTATCAAGTCGCCATCGACGAGCTCACCAACGGCGGGCAGACCGGCTCCTTCAATCGCGACGACATCGCCGCCGCGGCACGCGCCGTGTCTGGCTCCCAGGCCGCCCCTGCGGGCAGCACGGCGGCTTTCGTGGCACTCGTCGCCAACGCGGCAGCCAATAACGCCTACAGCGCTACCTCGGCGGACGCGAACGCTTCTGCCGACAATTCGTACGTTGATGAAGCCATGGCCGCGGACGAGGAGGCCGTTGCCGCCCGCCGTGCCGCCGAAAGCTCGTTGTGGGGCGCTCCTGCCCAGCAGCAGGCGGCTGAGGCTGCGCCGTACAATGCAAACCTCGCCAGCATGCCTATCATCTCCGGTGCCGCGGACATCGATCTCGATGACCTCGATGAGCCTGCAGCCATCACCGCATCGATTGATGCCCAAGATCGCATCGACACCGGCGACCTTCCGGACGCTTCGCTCGAGGTTGATGTCCCCATGGCCGATTACTCGGGCCACGAGGACATGTGGGCCGCCGCCACCGCGATTCTGGACGAGATCGACGAGCCTGCTCCTGTTGCAGCTCCCGCTCCCGTCGCTGCCCCTCAGTCTGCTGCACCCGCCTATGTCGGCCGTCACAGCGCTGTGTTCCCCGAGGATACCGCCCGTATCTCGCGCGAGAGCATCGAGCGAGCCGAGGCTATTGCCGCCGGCATTATGGAAAATCGTCGTCACGAGCGCGTCAATCAGATCCTCGAGGAAGAGATCGAGCGCCTGCAGTCCTCTACCGCCAGGCGTACGGGCCGTGCCTATCTGAGCGTTATCGAGGGCGGTACCGCCAGCTTCGCGCCGCTCCGCGCGGAGGCATAACTTCTGCATGGTTAAGATCAATCGAAAATGGGCGGTCGTGACCTGCCTGATGGCGCTCTTGATCTGGGGCAATTCGCTGGTTCCCGGCTCGGGGTCGGGCTCGCTGAGCCTAACGGTCATGGAAGCTATCCGCGGTTTCCTGCACGGCGTGGGACTTCCATATGCATGGGTGACCAACTTTGTTGTTCGCAAGTGCGCGCATTTTACCGAGTATATGGTGCTCGGCATCCTGGCAACGCATGCCTTTGATTATGAGGGGCGGCGCACCTTTGACGTGCTGCTGCCCACGGCGGTGTTCCTGCTGCTGATTCCCTCGATCGACGAGACGATTCAGCTCTTTGTGCCGGGACGTGCCGGCATGATCACCGATGTGATGATCGACTGCTGTGGAGCGGCAACGGGTGTTGTGCTCCGATATCTCTTACGGTCGCTGATGTGCGCCAAAAAAGCCGCCTAGGACGTATTGTTTGGTCCTAGGCGGCCTTTTTTATTTGAGGGCTTATATGAGGCGTGGTGGCGTCGTTCCGTAGGTCGGATTTGCCGGGCGCGCCACGCCCTGTGGGTGCGTCTGCTACTGAAGCGCCTGTGCGCCCAGGGCCAGGCAGCCCATAATGCCCTGCTTGCCCTCGAGGCTGTTGTTGACGATGTAGCTATCGATGTCGGCCATCTCGGGCGTGACGATGTAGCCGTTGAGCATCTCGGCGCACTTCTTGCGTGCGAGCGGCACGATGGGGGTGTGGTCGGCCACGCCGCCGCCGATGACGATCTTCTGCGGTGCGTAGCACAGGATGTAGGTCATGAGCGCCTGCGCCAGATAGCCGGCGAGCAGGCCCATGGCCTCCGGGTCATCGGCCATCTCTCCGGCGCTCTTGCCACCCCAGCGCTTTTTGACGCCGGGACCGGCGATGAGGCCCTCGAGGCAGTTGTCGTGGAAGGGGCAGCCGCTGTGCTCGCCAATGGTGTCGCGCGGGTCGCGAGTGACCAGGATGTGGCCGGCCTCGGGATGCATCATGCCGTGCACGAGCTTACCGCCCGAGAGCACGCCGGCGCCCACGCCGGTACCGATGGTCAGATACACCACGTCAGTGAGGCCCTGGGCGCAACCAAAGGTGACCTCGCCCAGGCAGGCGACGTTGACGTCGGTGTCGTAGCCGCAGGGAATATTGAGCTCGTTTTGGATGGTGCCCAGCAGGTCAAAGTAGCGCCATGCCGTTTTGGGCGTCTCCAGGATCTTGCCGTATTGGGACGAGGCAGGGTTGACTGCGGTGGGGCCAAAGGCGCCGATGCCCAGCGCGGCGATGTCCTTGTCGGCAAACCATGCGTTGACGGCCTCAACGGTCTCCTGCGGGGTCGTGGTCGCAATCTGCTCGCGTTCCAGGACCGTGCCGTCTGCATAGCCCGTGGCGCAGACCATCTTGGTGCCGCCGGCCTCGAGCGCTCCGATAAGCTGCTGCTCTGCCATAGTATTCCTCTCTGGACGAATTGCTCCGTGACTAAAGTATAGCGCTCTAAAAAATAAATGAGGTCGCTATAAAAGAAACCTCATGGCCCAACGGGTTCACGAGGTTTCTTTAGTGCCTTTAGTTACTGGCCGTCCTTACCCGCGCGGCTCGATTTTATCACGCAGAGACTTGAGGTTCTCAAGCGCCGCGTTAAGCGTCTCGTCTCGCTTGGCAAAGTGGAAACGAATCAGATGGTTGACGGGCTCGCGGAAGAAGCTCGAGCCGGGCACGGCGCCCACGCCCACCTTTGAGGCCAGGTCCTCGCAGAAGTCGAGGTCGC
>ERZ1034913.620-NODE-620-length-26876-cov-17.797882_pt1 | contig 26876 bp, 26 predicted proteins | sample MGYA00520697_ERZ1034913 | MGnify/ENA primary metagenome ERZ1034913 (study PRJEB33766, sample SAMN09781786) | gut metagenome | biome: gut microbiome | host: Homo sapiens | place: Madagascar | study: EMG produced TPA metagenomics assembly of the PRJNA485056 data...
CATGAAGACTTCGCAATTTTTTATATTTCAACCTTATTCAGGCTGCAGGTAAATTATGGTTCGTGCTTTTCTGATTCTGGCAATTTTATGGCCTGTTTTCTTGTCGGCGGATATGATTGAAGTCAAAACCAGAGCTCCGCAGAATAGGAATGCTGTGTTTCATTATCGTGTGCCGAAGGGATATGACAAGTATCGCCGGGAAATGTACCGGGTCCTGGTTATTTTCGGTGGACGCAATACCGATGGAAGGGCAGACGCTTCCGGGCGCATGGGCTGGGGAAAATGGTGCGATGACAACGGAATTTTCATTGTTGCACCGGGATTTCGCAACGATAACTACTGGGATCCGCAAGATTGGTCCGGACGGGCGTTGCAGAAAGCGCTTTCACAACTCAAAAAACGCTATAATATCTGCACAACAAAACTGCTGTTTTACGGTTATTCGGCGGGAAGTCAGGCGAGCAATCTATTTCCGGCATGGCGCCCGGATCTTTGTCGCGCATGGGTCAGTCATGCATGCGGCGTATTTCATGCGCCAAGTTCCAAAATGAGCAACATTCCCGGTCTTGTTACTTGTGGAGACGCTGATACAGCACGATACATCATCAGCCGGGATTTCGTTGAAAAATCCCGCAAAAAGGGTGTAAACATTCTATGGAAATCATTCCCGAACCACCCGCATGACGTTCCTCCCGATTCCCTGAAGCTCGCCCGGGCGTTTCTGTTTTTCTACCATGAACTTTATCTGGATGATTTGAAAGGATGGCGGGCTCCTGTCCGTGAAACCGGAGAAGCCAAATTCATAGGAGATGATCAGGAGCGACGTTATTATCCGGCGGGGTCCCCCAAAGCCAACAACATTTTGCCCGAAGACCGGGTTTTCCTGCCGAACTCCGTTATTGCGGAGGCCTGGGGACGTGCGGATCAATGAAAACGCTTGTATTGCTTCTGTTTTTGTTCGGAATCGTTTCCGGCGGAGAAATCAAAACGGATGGTACATCTTTTATTTTTCGTGCTCCGCAGAAAGTCTCCAGCAATTCCCGGATCATGATTCTGTTCGGCGGACGCAACTGGACAGGAGAAAAAACGCTGAACACCTATCATTTTGATGAACTTGCCGATAAACACTCTCTTTTCCTGCTTTCTCCATCTTTCCGTGACCGCTCGTATTGGGAGCCGGAGGCGTGGTCTGGGGAAGCTCTGTTAAAAGCAATTGCTGAATTGGAGAAGCTCTATCAGCTGACACCGCAAAAAATCTATCTTTACGGTTATTCCGCCGGAGGTCAATGCGCAACACTGTTCGCAAACTGGTTGCCTGAGCGAGTCTCCGCATGGGGGGCACATGCCTGCGGCGTCTATCCGGAAACAATTCACACCAAAGCACCAGCCTTGTTGACCTGCGGACGCGAGGATTCCGCCCGTTTTCAGCTTTCTCAACTTTTTCTTTACCGCTATCGGGAGAACGGAGGGACATTGCTGTGGAAGCCTCTCGCAAGCGGCCATGATCTGTCTAAAGATGCACTTGATCTTGCCTATGCCTGGTTTGACGCCCTTTTGTCCGGCGTATCCTCAATGCAATACGGCGAGGATGACACTTTTCAGATCGGAAAACGAATTGATGAAGAGTTCCGCAATCCGCTTTACAGCGATACAATCCGGAAATTGTGGCAAAAATGATGGAATTTACCTACAACGGCATGGTGCGCTGGGGCTTCGGCTTTGAGAATCCGAATCATGCGGCGGCCTTGTTCTGCGCCATATTGCCGCTTTTATGGGGGTGGAAAAAGTATCCATGGGGTGGGATTCTCTTGTCTGTCTGTTTGATTGCTGCTTTGGTTTTTACCTGCTCCAGAACGGGTTTGCTCGTTTTGTGTCTTGAACTGGCTGTCTATGCGGTTGTTTCCGAGCGAAAAAACTGGAAATGGCTTGTCGGGCTGTTTCTTTTTGCCCTTGTTTGCACAGGAGCCATTGGTTTGTTCGGACGTTTTACTTTGGATGGAGCGATAACCAATCGTCCGCAGATCTGGCTTTCGGGATTGAAACTTTATGCGGCTAATATTGGCGGTGTTGGTGCAGGAAATTCCGGACGGATTGCTTCTGCGTTTCTTCTTCCGGAAGGAATTCAATGCCGGACGCTGGTCAATTCCCATTTGACTTTGCTGACAGAATATGGAATTTTTGCAGGGTTGCTTTGGTTTACTTTGTGGTTCTATGCTCTGTTAACCGGTTTTCGGAAAAAGCGTGTTTGGATTGCTCTGACCGGACTTTTTATTTCTGCTGCGATGTCCACAATATTTGACGGCGGCAGCCTTTTTGTCTTTCAACCTGCGAGGTCGAATTTCTGGATGGCCTGGTTACTCCTGTTCTTCTGTTTTGCTTTGTTGCTCTTCTGCTTTTTCCATCGAATCGTGTGGAAACAACTGGGAACAGCGTTTGTAATTGCTCTTTTTATTTGCCTTGTACCGTGCATTCTCTACACTCCAGATACTCCGCGAGTTCAGGAAGAGTATCTTGTAAAAAACAGTTTGACTTCGCCTCCGCTGTTGATTTATGATTCCGAGTGGACCTTGCGCGATTTGCGTCCGTTTTGTGCAGACGGCGGAATTCTTGCATTGCAGAGCGGATTCCCTAAAGTAAAGTATAAAGGACATATCAGCCGGACATTGTACTTTGGAGAAGTCTGTGCAAACGCCGCAGATTCTGCGAAGCCATTCTATTTTGTCTGTCCATCGGAGTTTGTTCGTTTTCCCCATGGTCTTTCCGGGGTTTTTCTACCAGAATTCGGAGATACTGAAGAATTGAAGTTGCGTCTGAAAGAAGCAAAAATTCCAGTCCTCCTGATGCCATGAGTTGAATTTTTATATATTTTGTCGGTAATGTCCAAGAAAATCCGTACATCTAGCGAGATAAAGACTTTGCAATACACTCCGCTTGCCAAGCGGTGACTACATTGTCGGCTGTATTATTTTTAGATACTCCGCAGCTTTGGGGTGACCTTTCCTTGCGGCCATTTTATAATATTTTATTGCCTGACCTCGATTCTGCAGAACGAATATGCCTAATGTATAATGAATTCCTAGCTGAAACATGGCTTGAATATTTCCTTCTTCAGCGGCGACTTTAAACCATTTGATGGATTCATTTTTATGAGCTTTGCCAAAATATCCATCCCTTAAAAGCATTCCAAACCAGTACTGCGCGAGTGGATCACCTAATTCCGCTGCGCGTTTGCATGATGTACAAGCCTTTCTGTATTCCCCATTCATCATAAATTTTTTCGCTTCGCAAAGTTCTGCGGCAACATCATACTCTTTCTTATCGATAAGAGTTTGTCTTTGTGTGGGCTGTTTCTCCATAGATGCTCCTTTCTTTAGACTTTCGGTAAAAGTCATTTTTTACACAAGGTTGTATTCATGCATTGACATTTCAAGAAATTTCTTGGTAATGCTGTGAAATAGAATTATTCATGATACAGCCTCCTTAAACAATTTATTAACCCATAATACCCTGTCCTTGCAACGATGTTGCGCACGATGCGAGCACCATCGCCGTAAACAGGATCATCGTTTGAAAAAATAAGTTCATTTCTCGATGAACGTCCACAAAAAGTATTGTATTCCGAAGCAATGTATTGCGCGAAACCCTCTGAATGTACTTCATCTGAAAACATCGGAAAAATTGAATCAAGGAGATCATGGCCGGCTTCATGCGCAAGAATTTCCTCTGATGTCTCTTGAGTTAATCCCTTTAAGAGATAGATTTGGCATTCAGAGAAAATTTTTTGACCTGCACATAGAGAAAAAAATTTTTTTTTGACGGTGTAGTTGCAACGATAAAATCCGGCTTCTTGTGTTACATTTGGATTCCCCAATAATTCGGAAAGTTGTTTCCGGGTGACCAGTTTTGGGAAAGGAGATCTCACGCGAAAGTTAAATTTTTGCTGCATAAATTTGCAAACAGAAAGCCATGCTTCCGATATTTGAAAGATTGTTTCCTGCGTCTCGGCAGGAATGCACTCAGAGCAGAAGATATTGCCATTGACAATTTTCTTATGTCCAGTTCGGATTTGCTGCCCACAGCGACAGCAAATCGGGATTTGAAAGGTCATACCTTGCGTTTCAGCAGAAACACATTCAGAGCAGAAGATATTGCCATTGACAATTTTCTTGTGACCAGTTCGGATTGGCAGCCCACAACGACAACAAACTGGATTTTTTGCGCATCGTGGGCAATAGGGTAGAAAGAGTCCTTTCTTATCCTTAAAATACGCGATATTCATGTTCTGAGTCAGCCTTTCCCCACAACTTTTACAGTATGGGAACATTTTGTGCCAACAACCCTCGCATAAACATTTCCCATCCAGAATGACGTAATTCAGAGGATGAGAAATTCCGCAATTTGTACAATATCCTGGACTCGTCATAACGGCATTCCCTCCGACAGCTCTTTCATCAGCTTATTCATGAAACGCTTTGCGGCAGTTTTGAAAACTTTTGCGCGATTGAACTTCAAGCCCTCGGTAGAACGGAGATTGGAAGCAAAAGTTGCTTGGAATCCGTTATATCTTACAGATATCGGCCATTGACAAGACAGTTTTTTGCCTGTTAAACGATCGATTATCTCAAGGTCAATTGCGATACTGCAGTGAACAGCGAAGTCGATCATGTTCTGCCTCTGTGCAATCTTTTCATGACGCTCAGAGTAAGATTGAAATTTTCCCCGGACAACATATCGGCAAATCGGAATTTCTCCCTTTTCCATTCGGTTCAAGAGCATTTCAAGATCTTGCACAGAACTTTTATTGTCCGACACGCGGGATTTTACTGAATAGAACTGGTCTCGATAAGGACTTATCAAAGGTATCTTTGTTGCTCCCCGTCTGTCTCGGTATTCATTGAAAATATAGTTTTCGGAATACCCCGATTCTGACTGATAGAAGTACGGTTTTATGTCAGGTGTAAATGCCACGTCGCGAATATGATATTCGATCCGTGTTTGTGGTCTTCTGGACGGAGGGGCATGCCGGCCGCCTGTCGCAATGGTACCAACAAGCCGTATAACACTGCCAGTCAAATTTATTGCAGAATCAACAATATCTTGACTTTCTTCCACTGTCATGTACAGAGCAGACCCGTTAACAGAAAATTGGTCAGGTTCTGCAACAAGCTGAAAAGCAACTTTAGGCGGCAGTTTTCTCAAAATTTCATTGAACCGTTTTTTTAAATCCTGCTTAGTTGGCGCTTGTACACGTGGAAGGGGGGGGGCATAGATTGGTTCGTCAACCTTTTCTTGAGTGTGCGATTGACGCAGATGTTTACGGCATTCTGCGATCAGATAATCCACATTCGTTCCGTTTTTCTTTGCTTCCAGAAAATTGTCAAGAGCCTCCTGATATTTATTTTGCTGAAGGTACAGATACCCAAGCGGGACAAATACAGTTGACAATTTTTGTGCAGCGGCTTTCTTAAAGTAATATTCGGCTAATCCCAAATCTTTTTTGCATCCTCTGCCGTATTGATACCGAAACCCTAAGGTCTCTTGTGCTTTTGCATACCCGGAATCTGCCAGAGGTTTCAATAATTGGAATTCAGTTTCAGCATTACTCGCTGAAAGTGCCTCGCGATACCTGGCATTCATGCTTTGTGCCGGTTGGCTGGACTCCGCAGATTTAACGTTTTTTGTTTCAGCTGTTGAGCTTAGTGAATCTGATGAAACAGAATTCTTCGGAACAACCAGTATTGCCGTTTGGACAGGAGACTTTGAGGTAGTGGGAGCCGTTGCTGTCTGAACAGGTCGCAGTATCGAAGGTATCAAATTCTGCTTCTCCAATGTCTTATAAGCGAAAAAGCCTCCTGTGGCTAAAAACGGAACCAGCGCCAGCCCGAAGACGAACAGAACAAACTTGGACTTGGGGTAATCTTTTCGTATAAAGATAAAAGATTTTGCCGTAACCAGGAATGGTCCCAAAATAACAGGCAAGGAATAATACCAGACGGCCCCGCAGAAATTAAACAACCAGCAGGCAAAAATCTGATATGCAATCGAAAGACTGAGCGCCCTGCCAAAGTACACATTATTCTGCCCGAAATTCAATTTTGCAGAAATCAGCCTTGCTCCAAGCATTGTAACGGTAATAAAAGCTGCTGCAATAAGCCCTATATACAAAATGTTAAGTTTTGTAAAAGTGTGCAATAAAAACGCTGTCCCGCTGGAGATTGCACAAAGTGCCGGAGCGAAAAAAATGGAGACAATATCCAAGCCTTTAGACGGAGGTGGGGGCGGCGTAATAGGAGGTCTAGAAGATGCAATGGTCGTTGTGTTTTGAGGCAGAGGGTTGACAATGGTTGTCGTATTCTGATATAGAGGGTTAACAATTGTCGTGGTTTGATTCAGATGATTGGCAATGATCCTTGTGTTTTGAGGCGGTGGGTTGACAATGGTCGTTGTGTTTTGAGGCAGAAGATCTTCACCAAATTCATTTTTCATTGCAGCAATAAAATTGCTATCAAGATTTTGGTTCACATCTCCAACGCAAACACTTTTAAAAAGAGTTAAGAATTCAGCTATAGATGCACAGCAGCTATTGTTTCTTGGCGATTCCTTTATCGTTTTTTTTAGGGAACGATATTTGTCGTTTGACATCTTTTTCCCGGAAGGATTTTTCCAAAAATAAAAAAGGCTCTCAAGTTCAGGGTATACAGGGTCATTTTTTAGAGCTTCAAGCAAAAACTGTTGGTGTTTTTTCCATTGTTTTGCTCGATCTTTGTTGCCTTCAATTCCTTCTGTGGACATTTTATCCTCTCTTTCTTGAGTAATGACGATTTTATATGTTAAGGCATTTACTATCAATGAGCTGCTTTGACGCTAAAATCTCATTTCTGTTCTTAACACCTTTGATATTAAGCGAAAATTCGACATGGGCCCCGTCTGGTGCAACGGCAGAAACCGAAAGCAAACCTTCATGGTCAAGCCGAAATGTAACTTTATAGTTATAGTTTGCCGGAACAGGTTTTTTGAAGACGATTTTTCCGTCTTGGTTCACCAACTCCGCCCAACTGTCTGGTATTTTCTGTTCCTGGCTTTCAGATTCATATATCCACAGTGTATTAAAGACAGTGTTGTCTTTTATCGTATGATGGGTCCGCGTAACAGAAACAGGAAGCGGAGTATTGGCGAAGATGAAATTTGCTACTTCATTATTTATTATTCCAACTCCATAAGTTTTACTGCAGACATCAACGATGTTCAATGCTTTTGCCGTCATTTCCGGTGCGTGAAACACGGCTTTTCCGGTTTCCTCATAAGCATGGGCAAATGCGTATATTGCAGCTCCTTTTGCAACACTTTCATCAGGATCAATGATTTTGGGAACACAGCCGAAATCTTTGCTGAGACGTTCGGAAACTTGCGGCATCTTTGATGAACCTCCGACAAGAATCCATTTGTCAATATGATTCACCCCTTTGGCATTTGCTGCGTCAAGAACCTCATTCACTTTATCAATTGTTGAATCTAAAAGATCCGAAGTCATGGAGTCGAATTCCTGTCTGGTAATTACAGTTTTCGGGCAAGAATGCCCATCCTCTTCAAATAGCCAGGAGGTTTCGGCGTGTCCCCGCTGCGAACCAGACAGCGCGATTTTAATACGTTCCGCTTCCAACAGGAGGCTCGCCCGCATCCGCTGAATTTTAGGAGGGGCAGCTTGTACACTTTCTTCGGTTGCTGGAAAAATAAAGTCTGTATGATAGTGTTTATTGTAGATATCCAATATGTGAACAGCCAAAGCCTTGTCCCAATCATATCCTCCACAGAACGGATCGCCGCCCGTGGCAATCACTTCAAAGTTTTCTCCGGAAATCTTGAGTATTGTCACATCAAAGGTTCCGCCTCCAAGATCATAAACCAGAATCGTCTGGTCTACACTCTTTTGAACGCCGTAAGCAATAGCGGCCGCAGTTGGTTCATTGATAATGCCGATAACGTTCAATCCAGCAATTTCTCCTGCTTGGCGGGTGCGCAATTTCGCCTTGGCGTCAAAATAAGCTGGACAAGTGATGACGACATTCTTGATCGGATTATCTTGTCTGTCCAGTTTTGCATTTGCATCAACGACCAGTTTTTTCAGAACAATTGCGGAAATTTCAACGGGGTCAAATCCGTAAGGGAATTGAGTTGGCTTTTTGAAACTTGCATCGTAAATCATGTGACGTTTCACAAATGCGATGGTCTCCTGCGGAGAAGAAACTAAACGATTTTTTGCTTCTTCTCCGACAACAGCAGCTCCATCAGTCTCAAATGAAACCACGGATGGTGTCGTTCTGTTTCCTTGTGCATTGGCTAATACAACCGGGACTCCATACTGATCCACTGTTGCAACACAAGAGTATGTTGTGCCCAAATCAATTCCGAAAAAATTTGATCCCGTCATTTTTAATGTTCCTTACAGGTTTGCTGAGGCTTTTTCAATTTGATCGCGAAGTTCCTTCATTTCGCTTTCTGATTTAAGTCCTCGAATTTCCTGGTTGAATTCACAAACAGAACCGTCTTCAGCTGTTGCGGTGACATGCATGCATCCCGTTGTATCAACAAGGAATTTGACTGTGATCTTGCTGTTCTTTGGCAATCTCGATTTAATCTGCAGCCGATTGTTTTGATTCACCAATTCAGCGCAGTCGACATCGATCACTTTTTCTTGCGATTCCGATTCGTAAATTTCCATCGACACAGCAGACTGATTATCCACCGTTGTTGAAAATGTGTCAGTAGCTTCTGCGGGGAGACGGTCGTTGGCAAAAATGAGATTTTTCACTTTTTTGACGTCGTTGACGACAATATCGGTGCCGTATGTTTTACTGCAGACATCATAAGAAATAATGGGCTTTTTGCCACCAGGTGTTGCACCAGTCAATGTCGCGGCAAAAATCGCGGCACCTTTTGCCACACACTCATTCGGGTCTGAGAGTTTCGCATTGCAGTGATATGTTTCATCAATGCGTTTTTTCACCTGCTGCATGTAGGATGAACCGCCGACCAGAATCCATTTATCGATGTGATCCGTGCCTTTCTTCTTGGCGGCGGCAATAACCTCGTCAACTTTATCAATTGTTGAATCCAGAAGATCAGCAGTCATGGCGTCAAACTCTTCCCGAGTAATAATAGTTTTGGGACAGGAATGCCCATCTTCTTCAAAGAGCCAGGAGGTTTCGGCATGCCCCTTCTTGGAAGCTGTCAGCGCCATTTTCAAACGCTCCGCTTCCATCAGCAAACTTGCCCGCATCCGCTGAATTTTCGGATCTGCGGCCAATGCGCTTTCCTCCGTGGCGGGAAATATGAAATCGGTATTATACGTTTTGTTGTAAACATCCAGGATTTTTGCAGCAAGAGCCTTGTCCCAGTCATATCCACCGCAGAAGGGATCACCGCCTGTGGCTATCGTTTCATATTCGTTGCCGGAAATCTTAAGAATCGTCACGTCAAAGGTTCCGCCTCCAAGGTCATATACAAGGACCGTTTGATCTTCGCTTTGCTTAATTCCATATGCAATAGCGGCCGCGGTCGGCTCGTTGATAATGTGGAGGACATTCAGTCCTGCTCCTTCTCCTGCCTGTTTTGTTCTGGCGCGAGCCTTGGCGTCAAAATATGCCGGGCAGGTAATGACCACGTCTTTGATCGGATTATCTTCCCGGTCAAGTTTTTCATTTGCATCGTTGACCAATTTTTTCAAAATCACGGCAGAAAATTTACAAGGATCCCAGCCGAGCGGAAACTTTGTCGGTCGAACAAAACTTTCGTCCATAGTCATATGCCGCTTAATGCAAGCAACGGTCCTTTCAGGGGCAACTCGCCAGCGGTTTTTGGCATCTGCTCCCACCAAAGCGTTGTCGTCATCCTCAAAACTTACCACGGAAGGCGTCGTGCTTGTTCCTTCTCTGTTTTGCAATACGCGCGGTTGTCCATATTCGTCCAATATGGCAACACACGAGTAAGTTGTCCCCAGATCAATTCCAAGAATTTGTTTTTTTTCATCCATGAGCGGATCCTCCATTGGTTTTGTTTCATCGTTTGTTGAGTGTATGTCATTGGTCGGAGTAAACTCGGAAATGAATGCGGCATCCATATTCCCGTCGCCAACACAATAAGTCTTAAACAGAGTATAGAACTCTGTTATGGTTGCTTTGAGAACCGGGTTCATGACTTTGAGCGCCAATTTCATCTTTCGAAACTCATCCATTCCCATCTTTTTTTGGTGTTGTCTGGGATAGGAAAAGAAAACTTCCATCCTGCTGAGAGTGTCCGCTGATGTCTGTGGCCAAAGAGCCTTTATCTTTGAGACCAAGTCGTTCCAGGCTTTGAGTTCAATTTCGTATTTTCTCATTTTGGCCTCACTTAAATACGACAACCTCGGGATAGTCAATAATTCTTCCCGTAGATGTGTTTTCAAATCCGATTTTCAAAACTTCTGCTATTGTATTAGCCGGATTTTGTTCTGACGCAGGCTCGGTTCTTACGCAACGCTGTTTCTTATGTTCGAACAGAGAACCTGTCTCAGGCCGGATTTGCTCTATATCGAATTCAGCCAAAGAACTCAGAATAACCTCTGCACAGGTTGAAATCTCGGAAAGAAAATCCCGGCAGGACTGCGGTAAATTTTCTTCTGCGGCAAATTTTGTTTCATAAACAGCTGTGAGTTTTGCCAGTCTGTCATAAAGCCGGATCATGCTTTTTACCATCGGAAGCATGATTTCCTGCTTAAAGTTGTTGCGATATTCTGTCAGTTCACGATGCATGTTTTGAATGATCTCGTCTTTGGCGGAACAGGATTCGAGAATCTCTTTCTGCTCTCCCGTTCGAGTTGCAAGAACCGCAACATCAGCTTTTACAGAATTCATCAGATTGACGATTGTCTGCAAGTCCTCCTTGTAGAGATTTTCTTGCTGTGTGGTTTCTGGTACGGGATATTCTGCCGGTTTCTCATTGCCATTCTTTTCAGAGACTGCATTGGAAACCTGTTGTGTACAAGGAGTTTCAGAAACGGAGCGGGGGAACTCTTCTGTACGAATATCTTCCGCTCTGGCATGTGAAGCCTGTTCTGTGTTGATTTCCTGATCAACGGGTGCGGTAACATTCTCCGAATTACATGAAGAATTTTCGGGCGTTTGCTGTGAAATAGAATTATTAGTCATCTCCGTATCATTCATGGACCTCTCTTCCATGTTTTGTGCTTCCGAAGCCACTGTCGGATGTTTCGGTTCTTTGTTTTTGTTTTTTTCTTTCCAGCCGAACATAGCTGAGACCTTTCTCTTTTAGGTTGTTTACTTGTTTTTGTTGAGTGGTTTTGAACATATTGGACAAACTGCAATCAGTTTTTTGCTGATAGCTGGAGCAATAGCGCAAAAGGTTTCGCCACAGGCACATTCCTGAAATATGACTCCTGCACCCATTATTGATGGACCGAGGTCTGAATGAATACAGCCGCATTGCCGGCATTGGAATGCTGAATGATAAAATGAGTGATCATTGTGCTGTTTCTTCTTGGTCCAAAAGAAAAGGAAGTTGAAAATACAATAAACGGCAACGAATAAAATATTTGCAACATATCTGAACGCGGCAAGTGCAAACAGCACGGCATAAGCAAGACCTACGCACAGGATATTTCCCTTTACAAAGTCATTGTCAAGAGGCCCATTCTCTCCGTCGTCATTTAATATGTCACGGGGAGTCCCGAAAAAAATCATGCGGATCAAATAGAATCCAGCCATCGGGATCTTTACAAAAATAAACCCTAAACAGCCCGTAAGCCAAGGTTCCCTTGCAGATTTTTTTTGATCCAAAACAAAAATATCTTCATTTCTCATCTTCTTTTTGCCGCAGCACATGATCATGGCAGTATTTTTTGCTGCATCACAAGCAGCTTCGTAGAGTAATTTGCAATTTTGCTTTTTGAACAGTTCGAATGATGCTACCGGGAAATACTTGTTCTGACCTGTCGGAACGACATCAGGCAATGCGCAGGTTTCAGACACCAAAATGGCTATGCCTGCTACAAAAGAGAGAACACAACTGCCAATAAACAAGCCAATAATGGTGTATATGCTCAGATAAACAATCAGGATAAAAGTAATGACAACTATTGCCAAAGCTAAAACACACCCCTCAATTGAATAATTGTTTCGATCATCGCTCATTTTATGCAACCATTTCTCTTGTTTATAGGATGTTATCTCTCGTGTTTATGGTTCAACGACTTTTCTCGGTCTCGACGCTCTCTGTTTTCCGAATACATCTCTTCCAAGATGTCGCGATAATAATCTCGCTTTTGGCAAAGGCCGTCATAGAGCGCACTGTCCGTTGAAGCAGACGTGCGCTCTATATATTGAATTTTCTTTTCTATAACAGCCAGAATTTCTGTCATGGAATCAAAATCCAATATGGAGATTTTTTCCTTTTCATTCATGTGAAATCAACAGATGCCTGCGATTGCTGTTTTTAGCGAGAGCGATCCATTTCTTTCTCGCGTTCCTTTTGTTGCTGTTGTTCACGAGAATGCTCCTGATTTTTATCATTGTCTCTGTCCTGAGCATTATCCTTATGTTGAGACTGGTCATTGTCTTTTTCACGATTGTCATCATGACCATGATTCTGTTCATTCTGCCGGGACATTTCGTCGTTTTGCCTTTGTTCGATTTCCAGTCGTTTTGTTTGCGCATTTTCATACCGATTGCGCGCTTCCACTTCACGTTGCCCCAGTTCATATGAAATTACATTGTCGTTTTCATATTCCTGTCGTGAATATTGTGGGTCTTTGGCTCGTTCTTCCCTGTGGTGCTCCCAAGTATCACGTTGTTGTCGAGCGTAGTTGTACTCCGCTCGTTCAAACAGCTCATTATTTTTGGCTTGCTTCCACTCGTCGTTGTCATAGGAATTTGTCATTTTTCGTGTCCTTTCTCTTTTAATAAACTTAACAAGATCTCGCTTTAAAAAGCTCATCTTCGTAATATTTAATTTTTTGCGCAAGCATGGGATTTATCCCTTGAACGAACATCAACATAATGCTGCTGTTCAAGCGCCTGATCTCATCTCCGGTAAAAAGATTTCTTCCGGCATCCATCCGATTCAAGCCGTCCGTCGTTTGCGAGTGAATGAAAAACGAACCCTGAGTAGATTCTGTTTCCACGACATTGCTGTATGTCGAATTGCCAAGCATGTCTGAAATCATTTTTGCAGTTGTCGGATCATTAATTCCAAAATACTGCTGGATTTTGGCATTTGCCAGAAAGGTCTGCCAGTCATCTCTGTACAAGCCCTTGAGCTGTGCCAAATCCTGTATAATCATCCATAGGGTCATTCCATAGCCAGCCATCAGACTCACCGCCTGTTTAATGCAGTCCATTTTTCCCAATTGTGCCATTTCGTCAAGCATAAACAATACAGGCGGATAATCGGAGTCGGCCGAAGAGCCCATCTGTGGTTGACGATGTGTGATGGTGTCTATGGCCATTGTTATCCACAATCTGACAAGACGAGAATACCGGGTGAAATAATGAGGCGGAATCACGATATAGACTGTAATTCTTCGATTGATATCATTTAACGTCGAGAAAGAAAAAGTGCTTTCAGTTTCTCTTCCAAGAATTTGTGCTACACAGGGGGTGTCGAGAAACTCGACATGCCTGTTCACACTTGAAATAACACTGAGCAACTCATTTTCTCCCATGGACAATATTTCACTTGCGGCTTTCCGTACCAATTCATGAGCGCATTCAAGAGTGCTCAAAATATTCAATTCAGCGCGGAATTTTTCCGCCGGCAGCAGCAGAGCTTCCCGAACAGCGGCCAGATCCCGATTTTCTCCGTATGACGGATCGAATCCGTTCCCCAAAATGGTGATTGTTATTAAAGCGCGCAATACGCTTATTGCTTTGTCATTCCAGTGCGGATCTTTCTCATCTGCGGTTCTGACCACCAGCGCATCAGCAATCCGTGCGACATCTGCATCAAATAAAGGATTTAGTTCATAAACGTCTTCATATGCAAATCTTCGTGGGACTATCGTTTCCAGAGGGTTTATTACATCCGCATCACCTCTGTCTGTTACAACGGAGAACGGATCAAGACAGACAATCTGCTGCCCTAACACACTCCGGCGGTAATCGCTGGTTTTGACATAGTTTTCCCCTTTAGGGTCAATAACGACCATGGAGCCACTGTAATTCAGCAGATTGGGAATAACGCAGCCGACACCTTTTCCCGCACGTGTCGGTGCGACGGAAATGATATGTCCGTCTCCGCGCCATTGCAAATAGTTTTTCCAGGTAAAACGGGGCTGACGGTTCCACAATATGGATTTGTAAAAACCGTCAATATCATTGCCGTTCCCCATCCATTTGGACAAAATGAAGGCATTGTGTTCGACTCGTCCGGCTTCTCTGACGAAAAGTTGAGCAGAAAGCAGAGAGTCTGTTGAAGCCCAATATGCGCTCCCCTGGCTGATTGACAGGCTCATTTCACACCTCCATGTATTTTGAAACCACTAAAAAACAAAAGATTGACTGGCACCTGACAGGAGGACTGCGGCGGAGCCTTCGGTGATGGATTGCTGTTCCTGTCTGTGTTCATTTTCTTCCTCCATTGTGGGAAAACGTCATACCGAATCCCTGTTTGTTGCGGGCCATTTTATATTCCTGTTCGGCAAGCGGCATATTGTTGTTCATTGCGGCGATCCGGTCTGCGTCACAGGGGTGCGTTCTCAGCAGATTGCCCAGCATGTCTGCCGAAGAATTGCTGCTGAAACGGGTCCAGAAATGTACCGCCGCATGAGGATTGTATCCTGCTTTTGCCATCAGAATCAGTCCGATAGTGTCTGCCTCGGCCTCGTTGCTCCGGCTGAACGGCAGCATCACTCCGAGGTTTGTTCCGACTCCATACACCTCGGAAGCTGTCTTGTTGTTCAGTCCCGCCTCAACCAGAATACCTCCCAGTGATTGCAGATATCCCCATGATAAACGCTCGCCGCCGTGCCGGGCGATGGCGTGACCGACCTCATGAGCGACAACGAAGGCAAGTTCCGCCTCATTGCGCATGAGTTTCATGATCCCTGAATAGACCGCAACCTTGCCGCCAGGAAGGCAAAAGGCATTCTGCACATTGGTCTCCAGCACCGTGAACTGCCAGTCAAAGTCATCCGCTCCCGATGCTTTTGCGATAGCTTTGCCGCAGCGTGCCAGTGCCTGATTATATTCGGAGTTGGTAGAGCGTTTATACTTAGCCTTGTACTCCGCATACGCCTCGACACCAAGATTGTTCTCATAACCGGAGGTCGTCAGCATCAGTTGTGTTCGATCCGTGAACGGTACGGAACGGCAACCCGTCAGAAGAGTGATTCCAGCTATGCAGAATAGAAGTAAAATCGACAGTACAGTTTTATTCAAGAGTTTCATAATAGAGAACCTTATTTTGATTTCTCAGTTAAGCTTATCATTCAGGGAATCATCTAATTTTTTCTTGAATCCGGCAGAAAACTCAATAGTGCTTATCTTTTTTAAGACCGGATATTCATTAACGGCCTCCAATGCTACCGTCACATCCCTGATACGAATTTCATTGCTTTCGATACTTTTTTGCAAGCGTATAAATCTTTCATCTGCGTAAAAGTCTGCCAACTCATTCAATTCTGAAGATGACAATTGGCTGCAAAAGTAATCACGCGTTACTTGCTCTATCACAGGAACAATTTCATCTCGTTCTTTATCAGACAAAAGAGCAATAGCAGATTGAGTTTTATGGTTTTTCATTATTGCAGGAAGTATATTGGAATTAAAAACTGCTTCTTTCTCCTGAAGACTAACGCATCCGGAAAGCACCAACATTCCAAACATCCAGAACAAAATGACTGTCATGAAACTAAGATTTTTGTTGTACATCAGTATATCTCCTCTTGTGAACGGGTCATTGTTTCTTCTTTTTAATTTTTTTATGTTCTTCCCAAAACTCTTTCAATTCTTTTTTTGCAAAATTATCTAAATAAACATTTAATTCCTGCTCAAATTCCCCTGTTTGCAATTTTGCAATAGTTTCACCGATATCTCTACCTGGTTCATAATACCCCACGATTGGAACTCCTGCGGCATCTGCATATCCCAATGCAGTTCTTATAGAAGCCTCGCCATTAAATGCTTCTCCATCTTCTAAAGAGGATACAGCTGTTTTGGTTGCAGAATATGCGCCCATCACCGTATTGACACCTGTTAGGGCGTTTTTATTTACAGTTTTTCTAAGGTCTAAATTAATTTTTTTACGAATTAACCGTGACGATTTTTCTTTCCCACTCAGTTTACCAAAAACTGCATTTGAAACAATACCCCATCCTAATTTTATTCCATGATATGTACAATACCCATCGGATAACAAGCTCAATTTTATTTTGAGCCATACTCTTTTTGCTTCAAAAGCTTTTTTGCATCCATCCGTACATCCTTGACGACAGACCCATTCCTCTTCCTCTTTATCTTCTTCCTCTTCTTCCTGATTGTCCGGTTCACTTTGATCATCCACATTCACTTCATCCGGAGTTTTGGTTGTTACCCGTTGGCGTTGCATCGAAGAAGAGGTGGCAAAAAAAGAGAGAGAAGAACTTTTATTGGAGACACCGCTGCCGACCTGTCCGACATAATCGGTGGGATAAAACGTATACGGTTTGTTGCTGCTGTTTGCGATTTTCGCAGTGAACGCAAGAACTCCAGATCCACGGACATCGGTATAAATCCCCGACTGAAGCTCTCCGAAGTTAAATCCACTTTTTTCCACCGGAAGGTGCTGGCTCATTCCAATCAACTGGTTGAGATGCTCGTTGATTTTCTTGTTGCCGACATCGGGATCAAGCAGATCGCTTGCTTTATAGCTTACACCCCCGATTTTGATGTTCAGAAATGAATCCGCCAATCCAATCAGTTCCTTCAGAGCTTTATTGTTGGCTTTCGCATTGGCATTGAACTCTTCGAACTGTCCCGGATATTCTGAGCAACGGTCAAGAATCCGTTTTTGTTGAGGTGTAAGATTATTCGCAAAAGCCGCATCCGTCCCGGCTGTACGCAGAGCCCATACCAAATGCTGCATATTCCTCTGGACAGATGGATCTCCCGAGGAGGCTTTGGTTAGCAATTTTTTATAAATTCCTTGCAGATCTTCCGGAATCAATTGTGTCATTGGAACCAGCTGAAACTCTTCTCCTGCCTTGGGCGCAGGAAGATGCGGATCCATGCAATACCCTTTATTCGTAAATGAAATCGTGACTCCGGGAGGAATGAGAATGCCGCCGTTTTTTACGAAGCGCACACTGGTTTTGTTGGGAGAATCGTCAGTTCGTCTTACTGTTTCAATTGGGCTGTCGCCATTTGCGGAAATCTTTGCAAAATACTTGCGGGCATTCTCGCTTGGTTTCAGACCATTGACATAATCTTTACCGGCAACCGCTCCGCCGCCAATGATCGCTTTCCCGCCGCTTGCCTGCCAATCCTGAATAATGCTTAAACCGCAACCGGTTTGGCTCAAGCTGACAATGCAGACTAGCATAGCCAGAAAAAACTGTTTTATCATTTTTACAAAGTCTCCTGTTTGCTGTTTCTGATTCAATTCATTGTTCAAAAATCCCGAACAATTATGGATTCCTGAACGAAGGATTGAAGTGCTCTTTCCCCAGAGACCCCGGGGAAAGAGGTGTTTGGGTGCGTGTTATTTTCCTGAATTGATCTTCATAGTCCAAATATCCCAGACAAGTCCGCGGTTGGAACGGAAGAACACTGTTTCTCCATCTGGTCCGAAGACTGGTTTGTCGTCATGCGAACCATTTGTCGTCAGCTGAGTGAGGTTTCCTCCATCAACATCCATGATGTAGATGTCGTAGTTGTGTTTTTCTTTCAAAATAGAACGGTTGCTGGAGAAGATAATTTTTTTACCGTCAGTTGACCAGCGGGCGTCAATGTCATTGAATTCTCCGCTTCCGACAGAGAGCTGAGTCTGATTGCTTCCGTCCGCATCACAAATCCAGATACGCGCTTTATTCTTCTTGACATCGCCTTTGATGTAGAGAAGTTTTCTGCCGTTAGGGCTCCACTGTGGATCGGAACCTTCCGTCAGCTGTTCCGGCATACCACCATTGGACGGTTTGTTCCAGATGTAAGCCGGTGCGGAACTTCCGGGAAGAACGGCTGCATAAAAAATATGCTCGGTTTTCGGCTTCAGCGCAGGAGAATAATCTGCAGTATTGCCGATAGTGACTGTGCGAAGACCGCCTTTGCCGTTCAGTTTCAAGTTCCAAATTCCAAGACGACCATTGCGAGTCGTGGAAAAATAGAGCGTTGAACCATCGATGGAGGGATTCGGATGAATGTCGAAGTAATCGCCCTGGGTCACCGCTTTTCGAGGAGCTCCGGCGATTCCTGTATTAAGCTGCCAGATATTGGCGCGGTATTCGGTTTTCTCCTTGACCGTAAGCTCTTCCAGAATACTGGTTACCAGTGTTTTTCCGTCTGGAAGCAGACTGAAGCTCAGGATGAATTCCGTCTGCGACTGGTTGGTCAGCTTCTTGCTACTGGAGACATTCGGTGAATGTTCGCCGATATCCGTATCCGAGAAGATCGGTTCGCTCTTCACCATGACTCCGTCCGAGGTCGGGACCAAATCAAGGAGCCGGCGACCGGAACCATCCTGTTCCATTGTCAACGTAATATCGGCTGGGGAATCTTCCTTGATTGTCATTTTTGCGGGAAGCCATCCTTTTTTGCGAACTTCGAGAATTGTAGAGCCGGAGTCATTCATGGCAACGGCTTCCTCCGGAGTCTTTCCAACTTCTTCTCCATCCACAAAAATGCTTGCACCGGATGGATTGGACTTGACATTGAACTCTCTGTCAAGAGACACATTAATTGTGCTGGGAGAGTCGAATGTAACATTCACAGTTTTGCTTGCGTAACCACTTTTGGAAAGAGTAACTTTTTTGCCCTTGAAAAGATTCACATCGACTTTCACTGGATTTCCTTCCAGCGATTGACCTTCAGAACGGGCGCTGGTTCCTCCAGGTCTGCTGTTTACCGTGACGCTCTTGCATCCGGTGAGTCCGATAAGCAGGGCTGCTACGGTTGCTCCAATAAGTTGTTTTTTCATTTTTTCAACCTTTCATATATTGAGTTGTTTGTTGGTAATTTGTTAAATAAAAATATGCAGTATCAAGCACCTGAGACGGTTGCCTGATACTGCATAGGGGTAAAGTTTTTTCAAGATGCGAGGAACCGATGTCCTGCTTGAATCTGGAGAAGAGTAAAATGATGCCGGAATATTTTCCGGCAGATGGAAGCAAGCCTTTATTTAAATAAAGGCTTGCTTGCTTGCTTGCCTCTGCTATTTTAGTCGTGGTAAAAATGTTTGAAAGAAGAGTTCTTTGCGAGAAAAGGCAATAAGACTCTCTGCTCTCTGCAAGAGCAAGATTCCCATTGTACAGCCACCCTCTCATTCAAAGCCCTCCTGTGTATATCGCTTCACTACTTTAATTTAGCACATGATGATAAAAAATCAAATAAGAAAAATCTTTTATTTAAAATTTTATCGTTACAGTTTCCTTTGCAGACCTCATACAATCAGTATTTTAGAGACACATATTATGTTATACCATAGTTTGTAAAGTGGGTATGACATACCAGTGTGTCTTTTATTATATAGTTTTCTTGTATGATATTTGTCAGACTAAACGCACGCCTCTTTTTTTTGCCTGTGTGTTTACTTTGACAAGTATCACTCCAGTTCAGTGAGGGAAAATATATCTGATTTTTTTGAATGATACTTGACACGCCAAGTTAGCAGTGCTATTTTAAATTAAATGAATCTTCGGATGATACCGATTGGGCATTAGGTGAGTAAAATGGCATCGAGTGGTTTTGAAAAAGTAACTCAAATACAAGACTCTTTTTTTATCAGCGAAAAATTGCTACATGCAGAATCCATGTATGCGTTGATTCAAGCAATCGGATATATAAAGTTTAAGGTTGAAAAAGAATTTGATGGGGAGTATGGAATTGCGCTTAGAGGTCAGTCTCGTTTATACGGCGATTTACCTCCTTCGTTATTTCATGGTATAAAAAAACAAGATGCAAGAATAAAGAAACAAAAAAATCTGAAAAATTTGATTGAAGGAATGGAAGATTGGGCAAAAAAAGAATATGATAAGCGTCCGAAGAAAAAATATAAAAACAATTTATGCGGCTATTTGAGTATTGACGTGGATGATTTAGAGCCTTTACTGCAGCATTATGGCGTTAAGACGACGTATTTAGATTTAGTTGATAATATATGGGTTGCTCTTTGGTTTTCTTGTTATAAGGCTGTAAAATATGCAAACGAATACTGTAATTATTCTTTGTATCAACGCAGAGATTTGTTAATGACAAATATCGGTCAGTTTGATGAGGGAATAAAAAGATATTTCTCTCGCTCAAGCTCCAAAAAGTTTAACGCCGGTATGAAGAAATATCAGGAACTGGTTCAACGGAAGGAGTCGTTTTGCTATATCGTTATGGTTAAAGTGCCAAAAAAGTCAAATTTATCTTTTCGGCTTATAGATTTGCGCTCGAAGTATCCATCGATCTATTTGCGGCCGCATGCTCAACACGGGTTGCTTTTAAAAAAGAGTGCGAAATGTTTACAGGAAAATCCTAGCTACGCAGATCAGATAGAAGGTATTGTTCAAATGAGATTGAATTCTGCACTTTCATGGCTAGGAGAATCACAAACTCTTTCGGCTTCTATGATATTTCCATCTCCAGTCAAAGATGTCGGTCTACAAAAGCTATTACGATGTGATGTTTTGCGTCCCTATCTTGAAATTGTTACACCATGAAAAGCGAAAGGTATGTCCTCTGAATTCACCTTGGGTATGATGTATTTGCTTGCTTATTTCAGCGTTGCGATTGAGAAAGAGGGGTGGCAAGGATTAAACATGATCACGGAGATCCTATTGAATATATTGAGTATTTACTGGAAAGCGAGAAAATTACATATCAAGATATAGGGTACAGTGATCCATTGTAGGTAGTGTCCTCAATTTTGCGCACATTTGTTTCTGACGGATTATTGTTCCTCCGTTAATTTACACCGTTTTGTAAAGTTTGCAAGTGTTCAAATGCTGGCGAGTTCCCCATTTTGTTGTCGAAATGTGTCTGAGTCTTGCTCCGACCAGCATCATGGCGGAATAGCCATCCGGAAATGCTCCGATTACGCGGGTTCTGCGGCGAATCTCTTTCATGATCCATTCCAAAGCATTGTTCGTACGCAGACGTGTCCAATGCTCATAAGGGAAGTCCATATAAGACAAGGTTTCTTCAACGGTCGATTCGACGAATTCAGCAACCTTATTCAAATTCATTTTCCGAAGTTTTTCAGCGACAAGTTTTGCTTTTTCACGTGTAGCTTCCCGGTCTTCCTGCGCATGAATCGCTTTCAGCATTGCGGCAATACTTTTCACATGTTTCCATGGACTCATCGTGAATGTATTCCGATACCAGTGGACAACACAACGCTGCCACTTCGCATCCGGAAAAAAATCTCCGATAATCCCATGTAGCCCGGAACATTTATCTGACACGATCAGTTTTACTCCGGAAAGCCCGCGATCCTTCAAATAACGCAGAAAATTTGTCCAGAATTCTTTATCCTCCCGACTCCCTTCCGCAATGCCGAGGATTTCCCAATACCCTTCGTTGTTGACTCCCACTGCCACAAGAACAGATACATTTGAAATTTCACCGCCCCAGCTGCGCTTGAGATAAATTCCATCCAGAAAAATATACGGATGTTCGCCATGAATCGGCTGCGTACGCCATTCTTCGATTTTCCCGTAAATTTTCTGATTGAGATCACTGATTGTGCTGGAACTTACTTTCGTGTTCCACAACGCATCGGTGATATCTTCCACTCGACGAACAGAAACTTCGGGCAAGTACATTTCGATTAATGCCTCTTCAACACTGCTCTGCTTCGTCTGATACCGTTTGATGATTTGCGTCTCAAAAGGAAGCGTCCGAAGACGAGGTATTTTGAGTTCAACTTTGCCTGATGTTGTCAAAAGTTTCCGTTTATATGTTCCTGCCCGGGTATCCTGTCGATCCGGATTTCGCTGATACCGAGCAGCGTTGCAGATTGCATCCGCTTCTTCGTTCAAAAGTATTCAGGGTGTCTTCAACGAACTTTCTGACCAGCCCGTCCAGATGCTCCATAACCTCTTTTTCATTGACTTTGATGGCTCCAGAGATTGACTTTTCGTTTTTCTGCGCTACATTTTCCATAGCCTGTTTCCTTTTGGTTGATTTTGGGTCGGAATAATAATCAATCATGGAAACAGGCTTTTTCAAGCCTCTATCCCATCAAATGTGCGCAATTTCCCGGACGTTATCCAAGGATCTCGCCCAGAATATCAATAAACTCCATCAAGTAATCAATCTAATCCTGCATTGTTTTTATAATCTGGCGGTTGTCCCCGTTTACATCCTTCATCACTGCTTTCTGCTGTTTGAATGTTTTGGACTCTGTCGTTTTGCTCATATGTTATCGCTCCTCACGATTTCTCGGACACTGTATGTTATGTAAAACCACTGTAGTAGTTCTACAATATACATCCGCTGGAACGATTTTGCGAGTATGATATCAGGGAAACTCTTTGAATCCAAACACCTTCCCGCACTTTATACCTCTACCATTCTCTCCAACGAACAGAGCCACGCGTCAAATAATGGACATTTTTCCCGCATCCGCTTAATCCCAATGTCAACAGCAATTGCTATTCCGTTAGTTGTTTTCCCATATCTAGCATCCCATGTTTTCAGTCGCTTAGATGGTGCGGTATCCGGACCGTTATTGATTTTTTCCGGGGTTCCATATTCGAACAAAACCTCATCCACTCTTGCCTGTTCAATGCGCAAATGCTCCGACAAGATTCTGCTGTCACTGAAGAGCAGGGTTTCAAATTCATGAACCGTCACAAACGGAATAAAACGATTTTGCGGATTCAAATTATCATATTTCCTACACATTTCTTTTTTTACAGCGTTGTTTAAACAATCGGCGATCTGTTGGGGAGTAGAATTTTGCAAAATATTATTCTTGCCGGGCCATTCTTTTATACCGTAATAATCCACAAATGTGGATACCGCAGAAACATTCGACCGTTTCAATGAATTTACGATATCTTTTTCTGCTCTGGAGAACTTTACATCACCACCTTTTTGTCCTTTTTTTGAAAGGATAATTGGATCTATGTAAATTTTTTTCTCGAGAAAATACGGAGCAAGAAGTTCCTTGACAAACTTTTCTTCTGTCTGACCTTCACAAAGTATCGTTATCCGAATCGGCTTACTCATGAAAAGTGCCTCCTTGGATCACGTTTTTGGTCCACAATTCTCCAAGGGAATAATCTTCCAGCCAGTTGGAGAAGTCTTCCTCTTTCAGTCGCTCGAATGTGGATGCACCATCCTTACGGCGAACAACCACTATATCTTCTACGGAAAATTGATCCAAAAGCAATGGTGATTGCGTAGCAACAATAACCTGCATTCTGGTAGCGGCAATCTTTATAAGTTCTGCTAAAATACCTATCGCTTCAGGATGCAACCCCAACTCCGGTTCATCAATAATAATTGTAGACGGAGGTTTAGGCTGAAGGAGTGCCGTCGCAAGACAGATAAAACGAATGGAGCCATCAGACAGGTGATATGGTTGCATAGGATAATCAGATCCCTTTTGTTTCCAAGAAAGTTTTACTTTTTCAGCTTCCCCCTGATGGAAAACATCAAGTCGAAAGTCCTCAAAGAAAGGAATCACTAAACGAATAGCTTCGACAATTTTTTGATAAGCAGCATTGCATCCAGATATAAAACCAGCGGCATCTTGCTTGCCAGGAGACTTCATATGCAATAAAAAAGGTGCAATATTTTCAGCATTCTCACGCAATTTTTTATAATCTTCAATAATTGCGGAGCGCCTCATCGGAGCACTTGCACTGGTATCATGAAAATGATACACCATCCAATTTGAGATCGCCTTGTATACAAAATACCCTGTTCCATTCCATTCACCAGTATATGATCGTTCATTGCGCATATCATACAACCGGCTTTCTTCTGACGAAGAACCATAAGATTGCCATGTCCGTGTATGGTAGCGGCGCGATTCATCTATCACGAACTTTTCATTGGCAGTTGGAGAGAGTAAAAGTTTGTAAAAATTCGATCCTTCTGCATAAGAACTATCAGACGCAAACTCGAACCCAATTTCAATTTTAGGAGTATTTTTTAGTCCGTTATATGGAAACGCATCCGACCCTCCATTTAGAAGAATAAAATTTTGAAAATTTCCCTGAACCATTGCAAGCAGCATACGAAATATCTGAATCAAATTACTTTTTCCTGCTCCATTGGCTCCGACGATGACATTCAGAGGCTTCAATTCAAATTCATCCAGTTCACGAATGGATTTGAAGCCCTTTACAGATATTTTTTTAATTGCGCCCATTCCTCACCTCTCAGCTTGTTTAGAGCCATATTCTTTCAGATATTGATATTCCCAGGATGGCTCTGCAGAAACATTCACTGGGGCCACATACTCGCCTTTCTGTTTTGCAGCTTTTCTTTTGGCTTCCGTGGAAAGTATATTTTGCACATAACTTTCAGCATTTTCAGTTGATACGCTTGATTTCAAATAGAAAAGATTAGCCATAAAACGCAGACAGAATTCATTCCACAACAAATTACCCATATTAACCTGATCCAACAGGTGGTTCATTCTCAAAAAACATGGATCAAAAAAAGAATATGAATCCATAATTTCATTAATCACAGTTCTAACTTCTCCCCTCTTTCCCCCAAGAAGAGGAATCAATCTCGCGCAGAAATCCTTTCTAACCGCTACTTGAGCCATTAGTAATGACTGTCCGTCTAAAATGGCTTGGAGATAGCTTTTGTTTTTTTTAAAAAACGGCTGCCCGCTCCAGATTTTTTTCATGTCACCCGTATATTTGTGCTGGATCGCCTCCCATCCAGTTCGTGCATCACCGCAGTTTGCAATCAAACGGCTGTCGTCAACTTGCCAAGGCGCATCAATTGTTATCGCAATGATTTTCAGAGCATCATACAGAGTGGACTCGACAACCCCATGGATTTGTTCCAGTTTGTTTTTCTCCGTCAGTTCAGAGCATTCGAGAATGTGTAAAATTTCCACAAGTCCATCTATAACGTAGCTTGATTTTTCTTTTATGTACATAGCGTCTACGTCTTCTCCACGATATGCATGGTTATCATTCATTCTTCATTCCTTATCCATTAATTTTTTAGTTGTACAATGCATTCTTCTGCAGCCTTTCTGATTCGTTTTCAAGCGTTGAAATCCAATATTGTCGTTATCATGTGTCAGCAAGCACTTTTTGCTTCAGCATGAACGTTTTTCATCTCAGCTCAAGACGTTTGGCTGTTTCACAACTGAAGCCTGACACTCGACGTTCGTTTTTCTGGTAACAACCTGTTGTCAACGTTACTTGTAATATACATTCATGAAATGAACATTCAAGCAGAAACTGAAACAAATACAACTGTTTTTTAGCAAAAGAAAAAAGCTATTCAATGCATTAAAGTGTACCCTGAAGTTGGACTCGGCCGTCTGTGTAACGAATTTTCTGTAAAATCGCAAAGGGAGCCAGTGCGAGGAGGCTCTTGAATTGGCAAAAAAATGTGATAAGTTCTCCGAACTGCTTTATTAACCTTCCCTGAAAACAAAACGAGAGGACTTATCACAATGGAAGAATTTAGCATGCCTCAGTCGATTTTGCAAATCGTTTCTGAAAAAGGTTTTGACGGTCTGCGTGAAATCATGCAGATGCTTTTCAACGAAGCAATGAAAATGGAACGTGAGAACTATCTCCACGCAAGTCCGTATCAGCGTACGGACTTGCGAACTGACCACGCCAACGGGTTCAAACCGCGTACCATCAATACGCTTCAAGGCGAGATTCAACTGTCCATCCCGCAAACGCGAAATGGCGGTTTTTATCCGTACTGCCTTGAAAAAGGGATGCGCAGCGAACGTGCGATCAATGTTGCTATGGCGGAAATGTACATTCACGGGGTTGCGATCCGCGAGGTCACGGCAATCTGGGGAAAGATGTGCGGCCTTGAGGTCTCTGCCATGCAGGTCAGCCGTGCGACAGAAATGTTGGATGCCAAGTTCAAAAAATGGCGGGGACAGGCATTGCTGGAACCCATCAAATATCTGCTGCTGGACGCCCGATACGAAAAAGTCCGTCGCGAAGATAATACGGTGCTGGACTGTGCCTGTTGATTGCGTACGGAATCTCGGTGAGCGGTCGCCGCTGCGTGCTAGGCGTGAGTGTGGAGCTTTCGGAAGCAGAGGTGTATTGGAGTAAGTTCCTGGAGTCGCTGAACGCCCGGAGACTTCTCATGGACTGAAGTAGATCGTCTGCGACAATCATGTTGGTCTGAAAGCTGCCCGAATGAGCATATTCTGTTCCGCGGCAACGAGACTAGTTTCATTTCAGCAAAATGTCACTACGCATATTCCAAAGAAAAGTATGCCGCAGGAGGTACACAACGACATTCGTGGCGTGTTCAATATGCCAACACGGTCCGATGCTGAAATCCAGCTGAAAAAGTTGATTGAAAAGTACGGAAAAACGGCCCCGGATCTGTCAAACTGGCTTGAGAACGAACTGCCGGAAGGCTTTACAGTATTCAATGTGGAACCGGATTCATTGAATGCGCGTCGGAAACTCCGGACAACAAATATGGTAGAATTTCAAAACAAGGAGTTGAAAAAACGGACAAGGTGTA
>ERZ1034913.623-NODE-623-length-26824-cov-4.533939_pt1 | contig 26824 bp, 41 predicted proteins | sample MGYA00520697_ERZ1034913 | MGnify/ENA primary metagenome ERZ1034913 (study PRJEB33766, sample SAMN09781786) | gut metagenome | biome: gut microbiome | host: Homo sapiens | place: Madagascar | study: EMG produced TPA metagenomics assembly of the PRJNA485056 data set...
GCAGGTTGTAAAAATGCTGTCGGGCCACAAATTCGCGTACCCCATTTACTACGACGTGGAGTACGAAAAATATCACTTGAACTGCGGCAAGGCGCAGAACACCGCAATCATCAAGGCGGCGCTCGAGGTTCTCGAGCAGGCGGGCTATTATGCCGCTGTCTATTGCAGCCGCGATTTCTTCCTCAACTACACGAACCTGTCGAGCCTGTCCGGGTTCGATAAGTGGGAGGCCGCCTACACCTCGAGCGACACCGCCTCCGTCGAGAATGGGCTGTGGCAGTATTCCTCCAAGAATGCGCTCGGGATTGCGGGCTTCGGCTCTTCTCTTGACTGTGACGTGTCCTACAAGGACTACCCGGCAATCATGAGATCCGCCGGTCTCAACGGCTACAAGAAGCAGCCCGAAAACCCGGCAGAGGAAACGCCCGCCGCCCGCTTGCAGAAGATCCACATCGGGCCCGTCTCGCAGGGCGACGCCGACGCGATTCTCGCCCTCTGCAAGGATCGCGGGCTCACCGACCCCGACAAAAAGCTGTACTCTAGCGAGTGGGTCTAATCGCGGCGCACAGGCGTTGCAGCACGTGGGAGCATAAGTTTATGCTCTCGCGCAAGCAACCTCCCTGCGCGGGCTTGCAAGCCGACACTAGAGAGGATCCGAAAAGTGCCCTATCGCAAAGGAGTAAAACTATGGACAAAATCAAAACCTACGCCGTGTTTGTGTGCGGCATCTTCGGCGTTATGTGGGGCAGGCTCGGCGCTCTCGCATGGCTGATCCTCGCGCTGCTGATTTTCAACGTCGCGGACTGGATCACCGGCTCCGCCGCCTCTGCCGTCGAAGGGAAAGGCATTTCCAGCGACGCCGGGCGGCGCGGCATCGTGAAGAAGGTCGGCTACTGGATCGAGATCGGCGTCTGCCTCGTCGTGGATATGCTGCTCGTCTACGCGCTGCCGGAGCTGTCGATCGGCGCGACCGTCGTCACCTTCACACACCCGATCGTCGCCCCGATGGTCGCCGTGTGGCTTGACTTGAACGAGATCCTCTCCGTTATCGAGAACCTCGGCCGCATGGGAGCACCTGTCCCGGAGTGGCTGTCCAAGTTCATCACCGTACTGAAAAACAAGGTTGACGTCGCGGGAGAAAAAATTTCCGAAGATGAAGATCTGAAATAATGTTCAAGCCCTGCGTGGAGTTTTTCGTATTCCATGCAGGGCTTTTTATACAGGTTTACGTACAGGTTTACGAGTGCTTACAGGGCTTTATAGGTGGTTTTCAACCATTTTTGCGAGGCAAAGAAAAAGCTCGGATTCAACGTTTTATCGTTAAAATCCGAGCTTATGATGGAGCGGGATACGGGCCTCGAACCCGCTACCTACTGCTTGGGAAGACTCCAAAATACCCCGCTGTATCGTTAAAAACTGACATTTTACAGGCTTATTACAGGTTTACGTCCACTTAACCCGGCGGGCATTTTCGATCAAATTCTGTACGTCGGGGTGGGTGTAAATGTTCAAAGTCGTTGTAATATCTGCGTGACCTAGGATCTGTTTCGTGACCTCCGGCGGCAGACCGGCGGCGGCAAATTTCGTCGCGGCGGTGTGTCGGCAGGTGTGCGGCGTCACGCCCTCGATCCCGAGCTTACGCATTAAACTATTGAAAGATTTCCGCACGTTGTTGTGATCGCGCGGGAGGCCGTACTTCGAGGGGATCAAGTACGGCGTGTCGTTGCCGTCCAACCATTGCAGGATATACGGCATTATATCCGGGTGGATCGGGATCACGCGGTCGCGCCCTGCCTCCGTCTTTTCTCCGCCGATCAGATACCCCTCGTCGGCGTGGACATTCTCCCGGCGGGCGGTGAGCAGCTCGTTCAAGCGCATACCTGTGTATATGAGCGTGAGCGCGATTCTCGCCGTCTCTCCGAGGCGGGCGTCGTCGGCCATAGTTCTTATTGCCTGCACCTCGTCGGCGCTCAGGACGCGCGTTTTCGGGGCGCTGGCATCTGGCAGGACGAGCGCGGTCGAGTAGTTCGTGTGGATTATGTCCTGATTTATGGCGTACTGGCACAGCTGCGAGAACAACTGCCGCTCTTTTTCGCACAGGCTGCGGCTTGCCCCGGCTGCCATCATCTGCGAGAGGACTCGTTGATAGTCCTCCGTCTTGAGCTCGGCGATCCGCCGGTCGTGCAAGGTTGCCGCCTTGCGGTAAGCGTTCGCGTAGGACTGCTGTGCCTTCACGGTGATCTTCTGGTAGTGGAGTTCGCTCCAACGGTCGTACACATCGGCGAGAGTGTAGGTCTGACGCTCCGGCGAAATCTTGCTCGCGTTCACGTCGTCGAGCGCCTTCACCGCCTCGCCGGACGTGGCAAACGTGCCGATCCGCGTCCCATCTGCTGCGACCGCGACAAAGGGGCGGCTCTTATTCCGTGCGTCTTTCCAGACCGAGCCTGTACCGCGCGGACGTCTGCGCCGCCTGCGCTGGGCTGCCGGTGCTCCACTCTGCCGCACACCGCAATAGCAACAAAAGACGGCGTCGTCTGGGACCTGGCGGCGGCATCTGATACACTGCATACCGTCTCCCCCTCTCGACGCCGAAGTTTGCTTTGTTTAGTCGTCTAAGCAATCGTATGTAACAGCGCCGTCTATAACGGTGAGCAATGTGTTGTCCTGATTTTGGTCGTTCAACACATTCATTACGACCGTAATATCATCACGCCCTGCGGTTCTTGCAAGCTCTTTGAAGCTGCTACTCATTTCGACGGCGCTATCCTTCATGGTCTCCCACGCGGATTGAGCGCTGCTATCGCCATATTGCGCCGAGGCTGCCCCCATTGCAATACCGTCTTGCCACACACTGACGACGATCGTGTCGTCCTGCGTATCGACTGTATAGTTATCAAACCCTTGCTTTATAGAGAGTTCGATCATGCTTGCGACGGACTTCGTGCTCGCGCCTTCCGTCTCCTCGGCGGGTTCTTCCGTGGCCTCCGGCGTCGGTTCCGGCGTAGGCTCTGCCGTGGGTTCCGGCGTCGCGGTAGGCGCTTCCGTCACAACAGGCGTTGCGGTCGGCTCCGGCTCGTCGGCGGGCTTCGCGTTCGGAGAAATGAACAGCGCAGCAAGGAACAGAACAACAGGAACGACGATGTTCAGGGGTTTCTTCCCGATGGGGCCGAGTTTTTCCTGCAACTGCTGGATAGGAGCCACGAGGACGGCGGCGGCAATAAGCAAAATAATCGCCGGGGCGCTCCCTCCGCCAAAAGAAAGGAACAGCAGGAAGGCCGACAAAATCCAACGAAGAATAGTTTTTACATTCATGTTAAAGCTCCTCTTTTTTATTGTGTCCAAATAATAGGACTATTAAACATTTTTCAGGATTTACCACTTGAAATACAACCGAATGTTGTGTATAGTTGTATTATAAACTGATGCAGGGAGGATCCGCAATGACGACGTTAGAAAAGATTAAAACCGAAGCGAAATGCCTCACCAGCGAGAACGCGCAGCGCGTTCTCGAATACATACGAGAGCTAAAGGGCAGCGGCGTTACTGCTTCGACTTCAAAAACCTGATATAATCCAGGACGGTCTGCCGATCTGTCTCCGACAGCCCGGCGCACTCCCTCGCTATAAGCTCCTCGACGGTATTCACCGCCGGGGGGCTTTCTTTTTTCTGCTCTACTTTACCGTAGAAATAGTCGACCGCCACGCCGAAATAGTCGGCTATCTTTTGCAAATTTTCGATTTTGGGAGAGCTTCTTCCCTTTTTCCAGTCCGTGAGGGAGCCGGTAGAAATCCCGGTTGCCTTCGACACTTGGTATGCTGTCACGCCGCGTTCGTCAAGCAACTTTTGAAACATTTCGTACATTGCTATACCTCGTTTTTGTGCAGTGTGCCAAAAATGCACGCTACCTCTGAAATACGTGGTATTGCGTGTTGACACACTCGTAAAACCGTGGTATAGTATGGGCATGCCTCGCAATTACGAGCTACCACGGCTCTAGGTGCTATTTGATTCTCGCAAAACCATAATATCACAAAACCGAGGTAAACGCAACTATTAAAATACACAAAGAGAGGAGGCTCACTATGGCAGAACTGCACACCTGCACGGACGTCGCCGCCCGCTACGGTGTAGAGGTAATCACCGTTTGGGACTGGATCCGCAAGAAGAAGCTCGGCGCTGTCAAGATCGGCCGCGAGTATCGCATTTCCGACGACGATCTCCGCGCCTTCGAGGACGCCCGCCGCACTATCCCGCACACCTAAGAGAGGAGCCTACCAATAATGCTTTTTATCTACATTCTTCTTTTGGTTCTCGGGCTGTACCTTCACATTGGCGCGTTCGGTTGGACGCTCTACTGCGCCGCGCTCGTCCTGCACATCATCGTGTGCCTCACGAAGTAACGAGGAGGTGCTAACCTATGCCAACCGCCAAGGAGTGGATCGACAACCGCTCATTGCACCCGACCATGACCTTGCAAGAGCTGTGCGAGTATTTCAAGGGCAACTTTGTCCCGGCAGACCCCGAAACGATTGCCGAAATGATCGTACAAGGCAAATATCCGTTTGCCTTCGGTCTGCCTGCCGACGGCAAGCACAAGCGCCGCTTGCAGATCTTCCGCGCCGGAGCTTATGCGTGGCTCGACGAAATGACCCACTCGAACACCTACAAAGGAGAAAAGCTATGAACCAAAACAAAGAAGCCGCCCGGGTGCTGGAACACCCGAACGGCAAAAGACGCGAAATTGAACAACCTCGCGTCTCTATTGTACATCACCCGCGCCGCGATTTCAAGCGGCAGGCCGCAAAGTTGGTGCTGACCATGTGCGGCCTCGTGTTCCTGACCTCGATCGTCGGGATCGCCGAGGGCGGCGGAATCCCCGCCGCCTGCTACACGATCAGCTCTGTGCTGATTGCCAACCACGCCGCCGGTGCTCTGCTGGCGGGCAATAGAGAGGAGTAAAGCCCTATGATGTATTCCGAGTTTACCGCACTGGCAAAGCGCTCGATCACCGAGGACGACTATCACAAAATCGTCGAGCCTGTGTACAACTACCACCCCGCCTGCGCCGATAAGCGCATCACCGCGAAGCTGTACGACATCGGCGGCTTGCAGTTGTTCCGCGACATGACGGAAACTGCCGCCCGTGTCTGTGCATTGGAGGCCGAGGCCGACGGACTGAATAAGCGGCTCGCAGAGATCAAGAACGAGCTGCAATCCATGGCACCGGGCGCAATGCCGCTGTGCGAGGAGGGCTGAATGATGGCATTTTTTAAACCTCAACGTCTCGAATGGGAGGACATCGAAGGCGGTGTCGGAGAAAACACCTACGACGAAATCTACGAGTTTGCGAACGAATACGGCTACGGTGAGCACACGTTTGACAGCGACGAGGATCTAAACAACGACTTGACCTACTTCACCGAGGATTGGAGCAGGCTTATGAACAATATGTACGATGCCAAGCAAGTTATGGCTGCGCTGTCTCTGATTCGGGGAGCTTTTTACAACTCTTGTGCACGGGACAAGATTCTCGACGCACTGCTCAGATCAGGAACAAAAAAGGACGTTATCGTTGTTGCGTTTGATGTTTCCGCCATGTACTGCCGATATATCGACTTGAGAAACCGCGTTCAGAACGCAGAGGAGGAGTAACACCATGGAAAACGCCAAAATCAAGAAGCTCGAGCCGAAAGAATGGCTCGACCGCGTGATTGACAACCTCGATCAGCTCTACATTCTGAATAATGCACTCCGCCCGAGTGAAATCACAAGCACCTGCATTTCCTACGCTCCAGACGGATTTCCGTTGCTCCACGTCGGGCCCCAAAACGTGCGGCTCTTTGCAAAGATCCTGTCGCTACCGATCGAGCGCTCCGGCGAACGCATGGACGACAGCTCACCCAACTACACCCGATATTACGTCGAGCTGTCCATCACATACCGGGCACACAAGATTTTCGGCCTGCAATACGTTGACGTGGAAGGGAGAGATTTGCCGTGAACCTCCGCGACACCCGCCTCGACCGGCGGCTCACACAGCCGCAGATCGTCGCCAAGATGAAGGAAGTCGAGCCGCGCGTCGATGTAGCGCTGTACTCCAAGATGGAGAGCGGCATCTGCCTGCCGACCCCGCCCCTGATGGGCGTGATCCTGTCGGTGCTGGACTGCCCGCTGCATGACATCTACACCCTCGACGAGATTGCCTTTCCGTCAATCCAGCCGGAGGTAATCGAGATTCCCGAGGAGACCCGCGTCCCGGTTCACCCTCGCAAGCCTGACCGCCGCAAGGGTGACCGACATCGCAAGACCCGGCGCATCTGCCTGCGCGTAGACAACGCCACGGCCACCGCCCTGCCGAAGATCTGCGACTACTTCGGCTACAAGAACGTCCAAGCATGGCAGCAAGACTGCCTCGACACGCTGATCCACAACTACCAACAGGAAGGAGGGACGGAGTATGTACCTACCCGAGACGGCTCCACTACTGCCGATTGAGCCCGGCGATCCAGACTACGACCCCTTTTGCAAGAAATCCCCCCCGGCCGCTTGTGCAGCTGTCGCTCACTGGCCCGGGCGTGTGGATCTGTCCGACGTGCTGCGCCGTCCTCGGGACGGTCGGCGGCCGATACAAGACGAAGTGCCCGAAATGCGGGCAGAAAGTGAAGTAAAACGCCATGACTTTATATGAAATTTCCGCAACTATGCAGCAGTTCCTCGCCGCCGTTGACGCGGGCGAGATCCCGGAGGAGGCTTTCGCCGACACCCTCGAAGGGCTGGAAGGCCTGCTTGCCGACAAGCTGGACGACTGCGCCTGCGCCTACAAGGGGCTGATTGCCGAGGCGAAGGAGATCAAGGCGGAGGAATCCGCCCTCGCCGCCCGCCGCAAGGCCAAGGAGAACGAGGCGGCACGGCTGGCCTCGTATATCGACCATTGCCTCAAGGACTCCGCCGGGGAGGGCGTCAAGCCGGAGAAATTCGAGACCGCCCGGAATGTGCTTTCCTACCGCGCGAGCGAGGCCGTGGACGTGCCGGACGTAGAGAGCGTCGTCCTGTGGATCCAAGCCCACGAAGGCGAAGCGGTCGGCGGCGTCGCCGTTGACGCTGACAAGCTCCTCAAATGGAAGGAGCCGGAGCTGTCCAAGACCGAGATCAAGGCGGCGCTCAAAGCTGGCCTCGTGATCCCCGGTGCGACCGTCAAGAAGTCGTTCAACTTGCAGATCAAGTAAAGGAGCGGAACTATGGACGAGAAGAATCTCGAGCTCTACAAGGCGTTCCGATCCGTGCCGGAGAACGCACAGCGGGCGATCACCGGCGGACGGCTCAAGGGCAAGACCGAGATCAACCCCATGTGGAGAATCAAGGCATTGACAGAGGTTTTCGGGCCTTGCGGCATTGGCTGGAAATACGAGATCGTCAAAAAATGGCTCGAGCCATGCGAACAGACCGGCGAGACTGCCGCTTTCGTTGACATCAACCTCTATTTTCTCGATAAGAACACCGGCGCATGGTCGGATCCTATCCCCGGCACCGGCGGCTCGATGTTCTGCGCGAAAGAGCGCAGCGGCAAGAACTGCTCCGACGAGTGCTACAAAATGGCGCTCACGGACGCGCTCTCCGTTGCTGCAAAGGCTCTCGGCGTCGGCGCGGATATTTATTGGCAGGCGGACGCCACGAAGTACACAGCGGACACGACCCCGGCAGCACCGCCCCCGGCGGCTCCCCTCGTCTGCCGCAAGTGCGGCCGCCCCTTGCAGGGCGTGATCCAGAACGGCAAGAAGTACACGGTGGAAGAAGCGCAGAAAACCCTCGACGGCCTGTGCGTTGCCTGCTGGAAGGAACGAAAGAAGGCACAGAATGAAGATGCAACGACCTGACCTCGGCAGCACCGTCTACTATGTGCGCTACGTCTGGACGCGGGGTTATTCCTCCGCACAGTACGAGGTACAGCGTGGGCTATACGCCGCCAACTATGCGGGCCCGCCGTTTCAGCTGTGGATCCGTTTCCCCGGCGGCTCTGCCGTCTGGGTACATGAGAGCGCCCTCGGTCGGCAAGTATTCACCGACCGCGACGAAGCGCAGGCCGTGGCGGACGAATGGACGCGCCGCCTCCGCGAAAGTTAGCGGACGCTATGATCGAGATACAGTTCACAGACGGCCGGTTTTCCCGCGAGCGTGACGGCCTGTTCCTGTGCCTCAAAATGCGCCCTTCCAGCGAGTCGGCGGCTTACAGGCTGTTGGATATGCTGGGCGGCGAAAAGCCGTTCACAGCAGCTTGCAAGCCGCTCACAGCGCGGCGTAGTCTCTCCGCAAATGCCTATTGCTGGGTTTTATGCGAGAAGATCGCCGTCGAGATCAGCACCGAGAACGCCCCGGTCGCCAAAGAGGACGTATACCGCGAGGCGATCCGGCGCGTCGGCGCGTTTGAGATTCGGCTCGTTTCCGCTGCTGCTGTCGAGTTTTCCTGCAAGCATTGGGAGCGGATCGGCGTCGGCTGGATCGCTGAACCGCTCGGCCACCGCACCGGCGACGACTACGACGAGGTTTGCTTCTACTACGGATCCAGCACCTACGACCGCGCCGAGATGGGGCGGCTCCTCGACGATCTGATCGAGGACGCCGAAGCCCTCGGCATCGAGACAAAATCCCCGGAGGAGGTGGATCGGCTTTTGAGCCTGTGGCAATGCGAAGATGCTACTTGTGCGGCAAAGTGAGACGCCTCGAACAACATCACATTTTCGGAGGGGCGAACCGTTCCCTCTCCGAGCGCTACGGCCTCGTTGTGGATCTGTGCCACTACTGCCACAACGAGCCGCCGGACGGCGTACACTTCAACCCCGACCGTATGCAGCTATTGCACGAGCTCGGCGAGCAGAAATACCTCGACGAGACCGGCGACACGGTCGAGGGGTTTATAGCCAAGTTCGGGACGAATTATCTCCCGACAGAAAGGACAGAAAATGCTTAACAATTTAGCGATACAGGGGTGGCTTGCCTGCAACCCGGAAATGCGGCAGACCACGACCGGGAAAAGCGTCGCCTCGTTTAGAATTGCCTGCTCGCGCGGGCGCAAGGACGCCAACGGACACGACCTCGTGGACTGGATCCCCGTCGTCGTGTGGGACGGTCGCGCGGAGTTCGTGTGCAAGTATTTCCAGAAAGGCAACATGATTATTCTCGCCGGGCGTGTGCAGTCTCGCACCTACACGGACAAGAACGGGAGTAATCGTTCTGTGCTCGAACTCGTTGCGAACGAGGTCGACTTTGCAGGATCCAAGAGCAGCGGCGGCGGGTCGAACTCCGTCCCGGCGGGCGGCTCCTACAATGAGCCTACGGTGCAGTACGACGAGACCGAAGACGAGGGCGACTTGCCGTTCTAAGGGGGGGCACAGTATGCAGATTGAAGAATATCCTGTACCGAACGAAGCTACCCGGGCACGGCAGTTCGTGCTCATTCCGGCGGCGGTTCTGGACGACAGGCGGATCAAGGCCGCAGAGAAGATTTTTTTTGCCGAGATCATGGCATTATCGAACAACACCGGCTACTGCTACGCGACGAACACATATTTCCGCACCCTGTACGGCGTATCGGTCACGACCTTGCAGGGCTGGCTTGCAAACCTCAAGACGTGCGGCTACATCAAGATCGACGTGATCCGCAATCCTGACAACAGCGTCAAAGAGCGCCGAATCACTCCGTACTGTCTGGACTTTGCGCCCTATGGCGATAATCTGGGGGAGTCCCCCGAAATTCTGGGGGAGCCCTCCCCCGAAAATCCGTTAAACCCTCCCCCGAAAAACCGGCAAGAGAATAATACAATACTAAATAATACAAGTAAGAATAAGAGAGAGAGCACGCGCGAGGCTCGCCCGAAATCTATCGAAGATGTTCGAGCCTATTGCAGGGAGCGCAACAACCGAGTCAACGTCGACAGGTGGTATGCGCACTACGAGTCTAACGACTGGAAGGTTGGCCGCAATCCTATGAAGGACTGGAAAGCGGCTATCCGAAAGTGGGAGACCGATGATGGATGCGGCCCTCAACCGAAGGGAGGCACACCGAGCAATGGTACAAGCATTACAGACGGTTTTGTCTAAAGCCGGGATCCAACCCCGGCACGACATGACGGACGAAGAATGGAAGCGCCACCTCGTCGATCGCATGAACAGCGCCCCCGGTGCGCTGGGCGACGGCATCGACTGCCAGAAATGCCTCAATCGCGGCTACTACTACCGCTACGACGAGGAGAGCTCTGGGCCCGTGATGGTCAACTGCGACTGCATGGCGCGTCGGAAAGCTCGCCGCCGTCTGGATCGGAGCGGCCTCGGCTCGGCTATGCGGCGCATGACATTCGATACCTACCAGACGCCGGACGACTGGAATCGACAGATCCTCGCCGCCGCCAAGAAGTACGCGGCAGCCCCGGCGGGCTGGTTTTTCGCGGGCGGGCAGCCCGGCGCAGGCAAAACGCACATCTGCACGGCGATCCTGCAAGAGCTGTCCCTACGTTATCCTGTGCGGTATATGCTGTGGAGAGACGAGAGCGCCCGAATCAAGGCGTCGCTCAACGAGCCGGAGGGCGTCGCCCTTATGAGCGAACTCAAATCTGTACCAGTTCTCTATATCGACGACCTGTTCAAGGGCGCGGAGCGGCCGACGCAGGGCGATCTAAATATCGCCTTCGAGCTGCTCAACCACCGCTACAACAACGAGAGCCTCTACACGATCATATCGACCGAGAAGCTCCTCGACGACCTGATCCGCATTGACGAGGCGATCGGCTCCCGCATTGCGGAACGCAGCAAGGGACACAGGATCCAGCTCAAGCCGGATCCGTCCCGGAATTGGAGGACGAAATGAAGCTCAAGGCAAAGGCCAAGCGAGCCGGGCTCGACGAGAGCGAGGCGCGAGACTTGAAGCTGCTCGCGAGAGCGCTCGGGATCAGGATTCGATCGGTCGAAGTTATCCCGGCGGAAAAACAAGCAGAACCGAAAAGGAGGAAGGTTTTCAACTATGACGAGTAAGCCTGTTAAATATGCGTACACGCTGCACAATCCGCGCAGCGTACCGAACGGGACAATCGACGGCGTCGTCGATATGCTCCCGGACATTTCCTCGGAGACGTGGGAGGCTTGTTTCGACACCGTCGAGGCGGCCGTAGAGGACGCGCGGCTCGTGTGGCGGGACAATCACGGCTATTACCCTACGCCCGGCGAATACGTCGCCGTCGCCCCCTATACTCCGTGGGATCCAGACGTCGGCGAGCATTGGCTTCTCGACGATCTCTGCTCTGCTGCGTATGAGGCGGCAGACGACGCCGCAGACGATTGGGTCGAGGAGCTGGGCAAAGTTACCCGCGAGGATCTGCAAGAGCTTCACAGCGGCTTGCAATCCGTCCTCCGCGAGTGGCTGAAAAAGCACGACCTCGAGCCGCACTTCGGCACGGTCGACACGGCAAAGGCTACCTACTGCCCGCTGTGGGAAGGAGCAGGCGCATGAAGTTTCACTCGGGCCCGCGCTTCGGGTTGACAGAGGAGGAACAGCTCGCGATCTACGGCATCTGCACGAGCTACAAGCGCCTATCCCCGGAGACACAGCGGATCATCGACGACGCCGTCCAGAGCTGCGGCGGTATCTACGCGACGGCGCTCTTTGAGGCGATCACGACGAGAGAAACCGTCCCGAGCGTCGCGTATCGCACCTACGGCACGAACTGCCCGATCGACCCTTCCGGGCTTGCAAAGAGGGTCAAGGCTGTATACAAGACCCTTGCAAAAACGCTCCCGGTCTGGCAACTCGCCAACGGAGACCCCCCTATTCTATGATACCATAATCGGGCGGGGAAGTTTATGGGCGTTTTCTTCTTCGTTCCTCTCTCCTTACCCTCGGCACGTCAAACGCGCCGGGGGTTTGGTTTTTATATGTGCGGTGCGCCTGCATGAGGGCGACCGTGCACCACTACAAACGCGAGGAGGTCAAACCATGGAACCGAAAAAGAGCACAGTCTCCGTGCTGGGCGAGGAATACACGATCCACTATCTCAACCCGGAGGACGACACGACGCTGAATCACTGTCAAGGCTACACGGACGAGAGCACACGCGAGATCGTTGTGCGGCGCGACATTGCAGACCGTGACGACCCGATGAACGTCTCCGACTGGGCGGCGATCCGCAAGGCGACGACCCGCCACGAGATTGTACACGCCTTTTTCTTCGAGTCCGGCCTCGGCTGCGAGAGCGACTATGCACAGAACGAGGAGCTCGTAGACTGGATCGCCCGGCAGGGGCCGAAGCTCTATCGCGCATGGGCGGAGGCTGGGGCGCTGTGAGCAAAGCCAAGCCGACTGGAAAGAAAGCCGGGAAGCCTGTCCGGGACTGGATCGCTATTCGGAACGAATACGCCTCGACGGACATCGGACTCCGAGGGCTGGCTGAAAAACACGATATTCCATTGACGACACTCCGAGACCGTTCAAGGCGCGAAAAGTGGCCGGATTTGAGGGCGGAACAACACCACAAAATCGCCACAAAAACGTCACAGAAAACGGCGGAGATCGTAGCAGACGACGAGGCGGGACGAGTTGCCCGCCTTTTGCGTATTGCAGATCAGCTCATGGATAAGACCGAACAGGCGCTCAAAGAGCTGGATCAGCAGGCCGTGAAGCACGTCGAGAAGGTCAAGACGTCCATATCCGAGAAGGACGACGACGGCAAGCCGATCCGCCGGGAGGTGGAGCGCGAGATCGTCGACCTCGAAACGGTAGGCTCGATCGTCGACCGGCGCGGCTTGCAGCAGATCGCCAACAGCGCAAAGGCAATCAAGGACATTCTCTCCGCTACCGAGGCGGAGAACGACTCCGGCTCGCTGGACGAGCTGATCGCCGCGCTGCGTGAGATCGGAGGCGGCAGCTCGTGAGAATCGGCTACACAAAGAAGCAGGCGGCGCTCCTCCGGCTCTTTGCGCAGGGCAAACTCCACCGCTACACGATCCTCTCCGGCTCTGTCCGTTCCGGCAAGACGTGGATCTCGCTCGTGATCTGGGCGTTCTGGGTAGCTACGCGCCCCAAAGACGGCGTCTACATGATGTGCGGCAAAACGATCGAGGCTCTCGATCGAAACTGTCTGCGCCCCTTGCAAGCCCTCGTGGGGCGGCGCAACTTCATCTACAACGCCAAAGCCAAGCGCGGGACACTGTTCGGGCGGACGGTCTATTTTGAGGGCTGCAACGACGTCCGCGCGGAGAACAAGATCCGAGGCCTGACACTGTTCGGCGCGTACTGCGACGAGCTGACCCTGTTCACCGAGGACTTCTTCGCGCAGCTGCTCGCCCGCCTGTCCGCACCCGGCGCGAAGCTGATCGCCACGACCAACCCGGACACGCCGATGCACTGGCTCTACAAGAACTACATCAACCGGCCAAAGACAGCGCAACCGATCGACCTCGGCGTCTACACGTTCCTGCTCGACGACAACACGACGCTCGACCCGGAGTACGTCGAGGAGATCAAGAAAGACTACGAGGGCGTATTCTATCAACGCATGATCCTCGGGCTGTGGGTCGTGGCAGAGGGCGCGATCTACCGCGTCTACTCTGACCACCGGGAGAAATGCTCCGTACACCTTGCCCCGCTGGACGCCGACGGCAACGAGATCCGGGATGATGGTTGCGCGGACTACGACTACATACAGCTCGGCCTCGACTTCGGCGGCAATGGATCCGCACACTCCATCACGGCGACCGGGCTCAAATACGACTACTCGAAGATAACCGCCCTCGCCTCGCGCAGGCTCCCCGCTAAGAACACGAACCCGATCCAGCTCTACGAGTGGGTCGAGGGCTTCGTCCGCTACGTCCGGGAAACGTACTGCCGAGGATCGCGGACGATCCGGGCGCTATATGCCGACAGCGCCGAGCAGACCCTCAAGAACGGGCTCAAGGATCGGCTCGACTTTCCCGTCAAGGACTCGCTCAAGCGGGAAATCGTCGACCGAATCCGCACGACGACGGCGCTCATGAGCTCCGGGCGGTTCTTCCTTATCCAGGAGGACTGCGAGACGCTGGACGCCGCCCTGCAAACCGCCGTTTGGAATGAGAAGAAGCTCGGCCACGACGAGCGCCTCGACAACGGCACAAGCGACATCGACTCCCTCGACAGCTTCGAGTATAGCTTCGAGAAAGACCTCAAGAAATACGCGAGGAGCGTTGCATAATGTTTATCGACAGACTGATTCAGACCATCGGGAGGCTATTCGGAATGTATACACAACGGACGGCGGCGGCAGACTGCCGCAACACGGCGATTTCTGACCGCATGGCGAACGCTATTACAGCATGGTATCGCCTGCTCTACGGTGAGGACGTGCACGACGGCTACCCTACGAGCAAGACCCGCGCCGCGATCTTCATCACGAACTTTGCTGCGACCCTTGCCACGGAGGAGCTCGAGATCAGCACCGGCACAGGAGCGCGGGCAGACTTCGTCAAGCAGCAAGTCGCCCGCTATGTTCTGCCGGAGCTGCACAACAACGTGCAGACAGCAGCGGCGGGCGGCGAGGTCGTGCTCAAGCCGTTTATACACAACGGCCGGATCCTGTGCGACGCCGTCACCGCCGACCGCTTCTACCCGACGCGGATCAACGCCGCGAAAGAGGTCGAAGCCTGCTACTTCACCGACTACGCGACCTACAACGGCCGCGACGTCGTGCGCGTGGAGTTCCACGATATGCGGGCAGACGGCTATTATATCCACAACGAGGCATACTACGACGAGCGCGGCACGATGAAGGGCAGCTTCAACTACCACCTCGTCCCGGAGTGGGCAGACCTCGAGGAGGACACGAAGATCGAGGGGCTCGACCGCCCGCTGTTCGCTGTGCTGAAAATGCCCATGGCGAACACGGTCGACAACACATCCCGGCTCCCTGTCTCCATGTATGCAAACTCTATGGACGCTTTCGAGGAGCTCGACCGCATCTACACGGAGTTCCTCTACGAGATCCACACCGGCAAGCGCAAGCGGATCGTCTCGCCTGACGCGCTCTCCGCGACGCTCCCGGGCTCGCCGAACTTCCGCCCGGTTCCGTACAAGGATCTGACGACGGATCTCTACCTAGTGCTCGACACCGGCGAGGGCGGAAAGCCCTTCGACGACTACACGCCGGAGATCCGCGTCGAAGCTTATCAAAAAGCAATCGACGTGCAGCTCCGCCTCATTGAGCGGCAATGCGGTTTTACCGAGGGCACGTTCACTCTCGACGTGCGCACGGGGCGCATGACCGCGACACAGGTCACGAGCGACGACCGGGATACCTACTCGACGATCAAGTCGATACAGGATCGCGGGCTCAAGCAGGGACTCGAGGATGTGATCTACATCTACAACGTCTACGCCACCCTCGGCGACCTCGCCCCGGCGGGCGACGTCGAACCGTCCGTTGCGTTCGGCGACTCCGTGTTCGAGGATACCGGGACGGAGTTCGGACGGAGAAAGCAGCTGGTCGACGGCGGCTATCTCAAGCCGGAGAAGCTGATCTCGTGGTATTTCGGGTGCAGCGACGAGGAGGCTCTCGCCTATATGCCGGACGGTTCCGCCTCGCTCGGGATCGACTTTCCGGCGGAGGAGTGATTCTATGTTGACGCCGGAGCAGCTCGCACAGATCGCAGATCATGCGACCGTGCGCAAGCTATACGACCAGCTCCAAGAGGATATAATCGCAGACATGGCTCGCAGGCTGTCAAAAATGGACTTCGCAGGCTATACGACCATGTGGCAGCTCCAAAAGCTCGAGGCGATCAACGCAGAGCGGGACTATATCGTGCAGCGCCTCGCGGAGGTCTCCGGCAAAAGCAAGACGGAGATCAAGGCCGTGCTAGAGACCGGCTGCTCCTCCGCACTCGGCTCGGACGATCAGATCTACCGTCTCGCGGGATATAAGCCGACACCACTCGCGGAGAATCCCGCCTTGCAAGAACTCCTCGATGCGGGGCTGAAAAAGACCCTCGGCACGTTCCAGAACCTCACGAGTACGACCGCCAACACCGCGACGCGGCAGTTCGAGGACGTACTCGACCGCGCCTATATGCAAGTAACGTCCGGCGGGATCAGCCACCAGCAGGCGATCAAGGGCGCAGTGATCGACCTGTCGAAGCAGGGCGTCGCCGTGATCCAGTACCCAACAGGGCACACCGACTACATGGACGTTGCAGTCCGACGGGCTGTCCTCACCGGCGTAAATCAGACCGCGCTCAAGATCCAAGACGCGCGGGCGGACGAGCTGGGCTGCGACCTCGTCGAGGTAACGGCACACTATGGAGCCCGCCCAACACACGCGGAGTGGCAGGGGCGCGTATATTCGCGCTCCGGCAAGGACAAAAACTACAAGAATTTCTACGACGCTACCGGCTACGGCACAGGCGACGGCCTCGGCGGTTGGAACTGCCGCCACTCGTTTTTTCCGTTCTTCAAGGGGCTGTCGCGCCAGAATTACAGCTTGCAAGAGCTGCACAAGATGAACCGGCAGACCGTGAACTACAACGGCCGCGAGCTGTCCCTGTACGATGCAACGCAGATGCAGCGGGCAAACGAGCGCGAGATTCGCGCCCTAAAGCGAGAGCAAGCCGGGCTCGAGGGCGCGGGGCAAGACGCCTCCGAGGTCAAAGCCAAGCTCCGGGACACGCAGGCAAAGCAGCGCGACCTCTGCGAGCAGACAGGCCTCCGGCGTGACTATTTCCGCGAACGGGGCGGCAAGCAGAACCAGCAGGCAAGCCCAAATCCGAAGATCCAGATCGCACGGCAGGCGCAGGCAGCCGGTACGGCCACGACATCAAAAACAGCGTCGGCGGAACTCGCCCAAGTGGACGCGAGCGGATTTCCGAGTTTATTCACGGAGTCGGCACGAGTGAAGAAACAGACGGTCGCCTTCGCGGACTATTTGAACTCGGTAGAAAATGCCGATCCGACCGTGCGCCGGATCTATGCAGAGTTCGGCAAGCTCGACAACCTCCCCGGCAGCGTCAAGGCTAAAGTCTCGTACACCAAAGACGGCCATGCGGTCAACACATCATGGTATCGCCTCGACGGACGCCTCGCTGACGTCACGGTCAAGATCCCGGACGTAACATACAGCGGAGACATAACAGGAGCCGCACAGACAACAGCTCACGAGCTCGGCCACTATATTGACTTTTTGTGCCGAGAAGATCCTCAAAAGGCGGCGGGCTGGATCACAACCAAAAGCGCCGACCTGATGGACGCGGTTCGCGGCGAGCATACCGTCCCGCCCGAAATTCAAAGCCTTTTCAAGGCGACCGACGAAAAAGTGCGAGAAGCCGGAAAAAGCGTCATAGAAGAACGGCGCAGCAAACTCGACGCCTTGCGCGACTCGTGGTATAATGGTGGCGTTAGCTTCAAAGACTATCAAAAAGCACGATCAAAGATAATCGGAGAAGCAGAGCTCCTCACGGATCGCGCACAGCGCAATGCGTCCAACGGCGTGGGCCAGCTCGAGGACATCTACGACGCCCTCGTCGGCGGGTCGCGTCCCGGTATGTATGGGCATGGGTACGACTATTACCGAGATTATAACAACCGAGTGCAAGAGATATGGGCCAACTATTGCAGCCTTTCGCTCACACGTCCAGACCTGATCGACGAGCTGCGAAAACATGAGCCGGATCTCGTGCAGGCTCTCGACAACGTGGCAGCAGAGATAGAAGAGAGGATTTTATGACAGAACGAGAAGTAGTGTCCAAACAGGCTATAATTGACGACTTGTTCTTTGAGTGCTCCGACCGGCTCGTTCACGAGTTTTTCGATTACGAAAGCGTAGAGAAGCTCGACGAGAAGATCGACGTGCTCCGAAAGCTGAACTCTGGCGTCAAGCCGGAGGACATTCCGAACTATTATGATGTCCTCGAAAAGTACCCGAAAAACGGTGAGGCGTGGGACTAAACCCGCCAACGGAGACCCCCCTATAATATGCTACGCTATGAGCAGACCGCAAAAGGTCTGCTCTTTTTTATTTCCTCCGCCCTCGGGAGGCTTAAACGAGAGGGACGGCGCACCGGGGAGAGGCCCCGGATATACAAGCCAAATCGACGCCGGAGAAGGAGAAAAGCTATGGCCGACTATTCGTTTTTGAAACCCCTGTTCGGTGCTGACGGATCCAAAGCCGTGACCTACGATCAGTTCACGGAAGCACTCGACGCGCAGAAAGAGATCAAGATCGGCAACCTTGCTGACGGTTCGTACGTTGCGAAGGGCAAGTTCGACGCGGTCGTGACGGAACGCGACACGCTGAAAAGCGGCAAGGAAGAAGCCGACAAAAAGCTGGCCGGTTACGATCCCGAGTGGAAAACCAAGGCGGAGGCAGCACAGGCCGAGGCTGACGCCAAAGTCAACGCGATTCTCCTCAAGAATGCAGCGCTCGGCGCTCTCAAGGGCGCAGGGTGCAAAGATCCCGATCTTGCATTTATGGCGCTCGACGCCTCCAAGCTCAAGCTCGACGGCGAGAACGTGATCGGCCTGAACGATCAGATCGAGGCCTCAAAGAAGGCGCACCCGTCCCTCTATGACGTCGAGGGGGACGAGAAGCAGACGCAGCAGCACGGCAGTTTCCGCGTTACGACCGGCTCGAACGGCAGAACGCATCCTCGCAGCAGCGACAAAGAGACCCTCGACGCGATCTACGCAAACAACCCCTTCTACAAGAAATAACACAAGGAGTGTTACAAAATGGCTGTTCTTATCAACACGCAGAACGTAGACGAGAAGTATTCTCCGATTCTGGAGCCGAACCTGTTCTACGCTTCCGTTTTCGTACCCGGTGCAACCTGTACCAACCAGTACCAGACCGGGCCCGCAGGCGGCATCTACGTCCACAAGCTGAAAACTTCCGCCGTCGCCCCCGGTAAGCCTGGCCGCAGCTTCACCGACGAGGAAACCGGCGACGACCTGATCCAGATCCTGCTGAACAACAACTTCCAGAAGTCCAAGAAAATCTACAACGTACAGGCCGCACAGGTCGGCGTTGCTCTGGGCAATGAGAACCTGTCCCTCGCGATTCAGGAGTGCAGCGAAGGTCGTCAGATCGCGGGCGTTGCCTGCCTCGTCAACGAAGGCACGGCCTCTACCGCGACCACCGCCGTCACCGATCCCAAGAAGGACGCCGTCGACGTCCGCGCCGAGCTTGTCAAGGCAAAGGGCAGCGCCGACGTCGTTCTGTGCTCCCCGGACTACTACGCCATGATCCTCAAGCAGGCGGGCTCCGAGTTCACCCCGAACACGAACGAGCAGATCACCCTCACCGGCCGCGTCGGTCAGTGGCTCGGCATGACCTTTATCGAGTGCGCAATGCTGGCCGAGGCCTCCGGCAAGTATTACGACTACGCCGGGACGCTGAAAACCGTCGACTTCTCCAAGGTCGACTACATCATGTACAACCACCGTGCGCTGTCCATTATCGACAGCTTCGAGGCTGCCCGCCTGCGCGACTCCGAGGACTTCGTCGGCACGAAGGCACAGGTTGAAATGAACGTCGGCTACCGCGTCACCAACAAGGCACTCGTCCGCGTCCGCAAGCACGCCGAAGCCTAAGCCGAGAGGAGGCTCTCTATGTACAGCACCTACGAGCAGTACCAGAGCACAAGCGGCAAGCTCACCGAGGAGCAGTACACGATCTACGCAGCGAAAGCCGCGAGCCTGATCGACTACAAGACACTCTACCGCGCAGACTCCGCACCGCCCGAAATGCGGGCCTCTCTGGGGCTTGCAGAGTGCGAGCTGATAGAGATCCTCGACGGCTACAAAAACGCCGTAGGCGGGCTTGCAAGTGAGTCCATCGACGGCTATTCGTACACCGTCAAAGCAGACCCAGCCGGGGCGCAGAGCCGAGCGATCGACGATGTGCTCCGCCGGTATCTGTTCCGCCCTGATCTGGGCGTCAATCTGTTGTGCAGGGGGCTGGACGCATGACGACCAACACCGACGCGACGATTTACAACGTCGTGCAGGCGCAGGACGGCAGCGTCCGAGCCTTCCGGCACTACTTGCCCACCGTCCATTGGTACGGCAGACCGGCGGCACAGGCTGACGGCTCCGGCGCATCAAGAGCCGACGCCTACTCCGTGCGGATCCCTGACCCTGACGGCTACGTCCCGCCGCGCGTTTGGCGCGAGCTCTCCGATGAGGAGCGGCTCGCCTGCTGGACGGTGCAGCCGGACGACCTAATCGTCAAGGGCAAGGCAGACACCGAAATCAGCGACGAGGACGGACACCGCCTAGAGGAGCTCCCCCAACTCTACGACGAGGTTTGCAAGGTACGTTTTGCCCACGACAACACAGGGACGAACGTCCCGCACATCTACGCGGGGGGTATCTGATGGCAGCACCTACCGTCAACGCCGCGCCGGACACCGAGATCACCGTCAAGGCAAACGGCACGACGACAAAGGCTACGCTCCGATGGAGTAAGTCCATGCCGAGAGAACGGACGGCACAGTTCCAGCAGACGCAGGCCATGCTCGACAGCGAGGTCATGCGCGTGATGGAGCCCTATATGCCGCTCGACACCGGCACGATGATCGCGAGTATGCAGTCCGCCACGCACCCCGGCTCCGGCGAGATCCACGTCAACACCCCCTACGCCGCGAAGGTCAACTACATTTCCGGCATCATGGGCAAGAACGGCCCCAACCGTGGGCGGCGGTTCTTCGACCGCATGAAGGCCGACAAGCTGGCCTATTTCAAGGCGTTTGTCGCTAAAGCGTTAGGAGCAAAGAGCAAATGATCGAAGAAGTACGCGACTATTTTCTGTCGTGCCCCGCGATCAAGCGCAGGGCGAAGATCTTCGGCATAAACAACCTCGGCCCCGACGCACTGGACTACACCGTCGAGAGCGCACCGGGGAATCCGATCGTCAAGCGCTACACCAACGGCGCGGCGGTCCGGGCAAAACAATTCGTTATCGCCTCGCGCGAGCTGCACTCCGTAGACGCCAAGACGCAGGCGCGGAACGTCGAGACGTTCGACGCCGTGTGTGCATGGGTCGAGGAGCAGAACGCCGAGGGCAATTATCCGAAGATCAGCGAGGGACAGCCCCTCGAAGTCGTCGTCAATTCCTCCGCCTATCTGCTGGGCGTAGACGGTAAGACGGCGCGTTATCAAATCCAAGTCCAGTTAAATTATTTTACGGAGGGATCCACATGAAACAGGTTATCCGCAACATGATCGCGGACTACCTCAAGCCCGCCGACAGCGAGGGCTTCGTCTTGATGGGAACCGGCTTTAACACGTTGGACGAGAGTCCCAACGCGCAGACCGATGAAAAGACCTACATCAATCAGGCGTCGAGCTCTACCTCCATCAAGGGCTACAAGCCGGAATTTTCTTTTGACTCTGACTTTATCGAGGACGAGGCCGCGATCGCCGATCTGTACGCGATCGGCCGCAACCGTCTGACCGGCGAGGACGCGCAGCGCGAATACGTCCGCGTGGAGCTGTTCAAGACCAAGGACACGAAGGGCTATCCCGCCCGCAAGTTCACCGTCTCCGTCGAGGTCTCCGACCTTGCGACCGGCGACGGCGGCGAGGTTACGAACGTCTCCGGCACGCTGCACCAGATCGGCGAGTTCGTCGAGGGCTTCTTCGACACGCAGACCAAGACCTTCACCGCCGCAAACGCAGGCTAAAACACAGGGAGGATATAAAAATGCTGGTAAATCTGAACACGATCGAGCTCGACTTCGACTACTTCGACGCAGATCAGGGCCCCTCTTACATCGAGGGCGCCGAGAATATCGCCAAGATCTGCGCCGACATGGAGGGCAAGAGAGCCGCCGAGGAGATCCGCGCGGGCTACACCGAAGCCGCAAACGCGACGTCGGAAATGCTCGACGCGATCTTCGGTGCGGGAACCGGCGAGAAGGTCATGCAGGGCAAGAAAAGTCTCAAGCTCTGCATCGACATTCTTAACGCGCTGCGCGAGTCCGTCGACAAGCAGGCGGCAGAGCTTGCCGCTGTGCAGGCTAAGTACACCCCGAACCGCCTTGCTCGGAGGGCTGCTAAATCGTGAACCTGATTCTCGACGATCTGCCGGACACACTGGACGGCGTCGAGATTCAGACGGATTTCCGCTACTGGATCCTGTTCGAGCAGCTTATGCTCGACGAGGATCTGTCACCCCTGCAAAAGGGCGTCAACGCTCTAAACCTGATCTACAAAGGGACGCCAACCGCCACGCAAGGCACAGCGTTGGCGTCCCTTCTGTGGTTTTTTAGGTGCGGGAAGGACGAGGACAGGCGGAGCCGGAGAACAGCGCGGAGCGGCGCAAAGCCCCGCCGCCTGTACGACTACGATCAAGACGCCGAGCGGATTTTCGCGTCGTTCTGGGCTGTCTATGGGCTCGATCTGAACGCCGTTTCCTATCTGCATTGGTGGAAGTTCCGGGCTATGTTCGACGCCCTGCCGGACGACTCCGCGATCATGCGGGCGATCTATTGGAGGAGCGTTGACACGAGCAAGCTCAAGGGAGAGGAAAAGAAAAACGCCGACAAGAAGAAGAAATACTACGCGCTGCGAGACTCCCGCGCAGATACGCAAGGCGGCGCTGTCGCCGCTGCGCTTATGCGTGGAGAGGATCCGGCCGTACTCTTGAAGGCGAAGTGATCCATACATGGCAGACGGTACTCTGCTGTTTGATACATCTATCAGCGGTGACGGCTTTAACAAGGATCTGGGCAAGCTCGGCAAAATTGCCGCGAAAGGCGTCGCGGCATCTGTGGCCGCTGCGACAACCGCTATCGGATTCTTTGCAAAGTATACCGTAAAATCCGGCGCAGAGTTCGACACCGCAATGTCTCAAGTCGCCGCCTCTATGGGAAAGACCGTAGATCAGATCCCGGAGATCTCGGCGAGGGCGAAAGAACTCGGCGCAACCACAAAATTCACCTCGACGCAGGCTGCCGAGGGCTTCAACATTCTGGCCATGGCCGGGCAGAGCGTGGACGATCAGCTCTCCACGATCGGGCCTGTGCTGGATCTGGCATCGGCGGGCGCTATGGACATGGCCGACGCCGCGACCTACGTTACCGGCGCACTCTCCGGCTTCTCTGCCCCCGCAAGCGAGGCGACGCACTACGCGAACCTGTTCGCCAAGGGCGCGACCCTTGCAAACACCTCGGTCGCCGGTTTGGGCGAGGCCGTGAGCGGCTCTGCCGCTGCTGCGTCTAAGTATGGGCAGACCGTTGACTCGTCCACGTTGTCCCTGTTGCGTTTGGCGAAAGCCAACATCACCGGCAGCGAGGCCTCGACCGCATACAACCGCTTGATGGTCGACCTGTACACCGCATCGGGAGATGCGAAGAAACAGCTCGACGCGCTGGGCGTGTCCTGCTACGATCAGGCAGGCAATGCCCGCGATCTGAACGACGTCGTGAACGAGCTCGGCGCGGCTATGTCCGGCATGACCGACAAGCAACGCGCCGCCGCCGAGAACACGATCTTCTCGATGTACGGTATGTCCGCTTTTGACAATATGCTCAAAGCGGACACTGACACGTGCAACGAGTGGGCGGAGGCTCTCGCCGGTGCGGACTCCGAGTTCGACGGCCTCGGCTCTGCCGCTGGGCAGGCGCAGACACAGCTCGACAACCTCAAAGGCGACGTCACGCTGTTGTCGTCCGCCTTCGACGGCCTCGCGCAATCCATTTACGCTGGGGCGCAGGGCAGTCTCCGCGAGTTCGTACAGCTCGGCACGGACTGCATCACGCAGATGCAAGAAGGGTTCGAGTCCGGCGGCGTTGATGGTCTCATGGACGCGCTCGGTTCTTGTCTGTCGATGGTCGTCGGGCGAGTGGCCGAACTTGCCCCAACGGTAGTACGACTCGCTGTGGGCGTCTTGCAAGCCCTCGGAGAGGGGCTCGCCGCGAACGCTGGGCTCATTGCTCAATCGGCAGTCTCCATCGTCCAGACGCTCGCACAGGGCATCTCCGGGCTGGCCTCCTACCTGTTCACCGCTGGGCTTGACCTGATCGGACAGCTCGCGCAGGGCGCAGGCTCCGCAATCCCTCAATTTCTCTCGACCGTGCTCCCGCAAGTGTTGCAGTTCACGAGCAACCTCCGCGCGAATTTCGGGCAGTTCGTAGACGCAGGCATAAACCTGTTACTCTCGATCGTCGACGGAATTGTAGCCTCTATCCCGACCCTGCTCGAGACGATCCCTCAAATCGTAATCAACATAGCGGGGCTCATCAACGACAACGCGCCGAAACTGCTGCTCGCGGGCGCTCAAATTATTATTAAGCTGCTGGCCGGTATCGTCCAGAACGTCCCGAACATCATTGCGGCATTGCCGAAGATCATCGAGGCAATCGTCGCCGTGTTTCAGGCGTTCAACTGGATCAGCCTCGGCAAGAACATCATCGACCTTTTGCGCCGTGGTATTACCGGCATGGTCGGCGCGGTCGAGAGCGCCGGGCAGACCATTTTTAACACCGTGCGCGATAAGATCGCCGAGTTGCCCTCGGCTCTGCTGAACCTCGGCAGCAACGCGATCTCGAGCCTTGCCTCTGGGGTTCAGATGATGGCATACGATGCAGCGTCGGCAGGCGTGAGCATCTTTACCGTGATCCGCTCCGCTATCGCACAGTTGCCCGGCGCTCTGTTGAGCCTCGGCTCTAGCGCAATGAGCGGGCTACTCGGCGCGATCAGCGCGGCGATCGGGGCGATCGGCTCGGCCGGTGCTTCGATTCTGAACGCGCTCGTGAACTCCCTGCTCAATATGCCGTCCCGCTTGATGCAGCTTGCGACGCAGGCCTGCACGAGCTTCAAAAACGCTTTTATGCAAGTGCAATGGTCGAGCATCGGCGGCAACATTATCCGGGGCATTATCTCCGGCATCGGCTCGGCGATTGGGAGCCTCGTCTCTGCTGCGACGAACGCTGCGAAAAAGGCTTTCGACGCCGCCAAGAATGCGCTCGGCATTCACTCTCCCTCGAAGAAATTCGCGTGGATTGGTGAGATGTCCGTCGCGGGCTGGGAAAAAGGCTGGGACGACAGCTACGGCGAGTTCCTGTCCGACGCAAACGACGATATGTCCGCATTTGTGGCGGACGCGCAAAACGTGATCGGCGGCTTCAACGCGGGCGTTGGCGGCAACGCCGCCACCGGCAGGCTCGCGGCTACCGGCGGCGGGACGGTTATCGTCTACCAGACGAACACCGTCAACACGCACGACAGCTACACGCCGTCCGAAGTCACCCGCAAGCTCGAAGATCTGTCCGACCGCATGAAGTGGAGGCTCTGACCCTATGGACAAAAAGACAAAGATCACCTACAAGAGCGACCTCGGCGAGATCCTGTTCGCTGTGTCGTCTCCGTTCTGGGTGAGCGAGATCAAGGGCGCGAGCGGACTCCCGGTCGACGTTGCCGTCTCTGCTGGGTACAAGCAGCAGGGCGGCTCCGTGGCGAGTCAGACTGTGAAGCAGCGCTCGATCACGATCAACGGCTCCGTGCTGCGCTCGGTCGCAGCCAACCGCCGGAAAATGCTCGACGTCATTGCCCCCCTACACAAGGGGACGCTGATCGTCGAGCAGAACGGCGAGAGCTGGTATCTCGAAGTGTGGCCGACGCAGGCTCCCGACTTCGACGACGGAGAGGGCGCACAGGCGTTCCAGTTCTCCGCTGTTGCGCCGTTCCCGTATTGGCGCACGACTGCCACCGCGCGGACGATGGTCGGCGGCCTGCAAGCGCTGTTCAAGACGCCGTTCTTCACCGGCGGAAAGTGGTATATCTCGAAATACTCCGCCACCTACCTGACGAACATCCGCAACACCGGCAACGTCAAGATCCCGATCAAGGCTGTGTTCAAGGCTGTAACAGACTGCACCGAGCCGGAGCTGTACCATGTCGGCGACCGTACCTACATACGGATCCTCGGCACGTTGTATGCCGGGCAGACGATCACCGTCAACACCGCATACGGACAGCGCGGGGCGACTCTCACAGATAAGGACGGGGCGACCTCCGACGCCTTCCACCGGCTCGACATTGACTCCGATCTCGAGCTTGGGCTTGACCCGGGCGACAACATACTGCGATACACGGCACAGAGTAACCGCGAGGGGCTCCGGCTGTATGTAGTGGCGGAGGAGGGCGTCGCGAATGGCATTTGAAATCTGGAAAGACGGCTCCCGCGTGGGACTGTTGGAAGGCTACGACTCGATCCAGTGGCTCACATACTCCCGTGACTCCGGCGAGTTTCAGATCACGATCACCGATCCGGTGGTCGCCGCGTTGGTGCAGAAAGGATCGACGATCCTCAACACTGACACGATGGAGCTCGGCTCGGTCGAATACCTCAAGCCGAAGGTCAACTCCCCCGGCCGCCTGACCGTAGAGGCTCGCGGCTACAACTCCGTAACCATGCTCGACCGCCGCGTCGTCATGGGGACAGTGAACATATCCAACATCGAGGCGGCCATGATAAAGCTCTACACCGACAACCGGCGCGGGCTGTCCCTGCTGCCTCCAACGGCTCACGGCTACGAGGAGAAAACCGACTCACAAATCACATGGAACTCTGTGCTCGACGCATGGAAGAAGCTCGCGGAGCTGGCCGGGATCGGCTTCGGCTCCACCTTCGACAGACATACCGGGCAGAACGCGCTCAAGATCTACAAGGGCGTCGACCGCTCGGACGATCGCGGCGAGAACTATACCGGCGTTTTCGGCGACCGTGCCGGGAATCTGACCGAGATTTCTTTCACCGACGACGCGAGCAACTACAAGAACGTAGCGATCGTCGGTGAAAGAAATCTCGGTCAGATT
>ERZ1034913.625-NODE-625-length-26763-cov-5.896436_pt1 | contig 26763 bp, 23 predicted proteins | sample MGYA00520697_ERZ1034913 | MGnify/ENA primary metagenome ERZ1034913 (study PRJEB33766, sample SAMN09781786) | gut metagenome | biome: gut microbiome | host: Homo sapiens | place: Madagascar | study: EMG produced TPA metagenomics assembly of the PRJNA485056 data set...
GATCAGCCCATACATATTCTCATACGCCGCCCGGTCCTTTCGCATGAAACGGTCGTACCGACCGGCATTCTTGTCCCAGAAGCCCTTGCGCTCGTGCATGGCTATCGCCCCCAAACAGTTAGAGCCATCTAACTATAGCACACGAATCATGCAGTAAGATAGGGCTAACCTTATTTTCTTGGCTAAGACGCATCTCTTCGGCTTTCGCTTATAACGGCGCGAGTCAGATACTAGGCTGAAGCTGAAGAAGGAGCTTGGCGGACAGGTAGGTCGAAACTGGTTCCCGGAACGGTGATCCAGCCAATTACACCAGGGCTCTAGTCATGCAGGTAAACCCAATCCATGACGGGAAATAGGTCCTTTTCTCTAGCTCGACGCCTTCTTTGATGCTGGACGCGTCGAACTTGTAGGTGACATCCACGGTTGCGATGGCTCATTCCCTTGCAACGCAACAAGGCCCGAATGGTTCACTTCGCGCCGGTGTACAACTTCGGCAGCAAGGAGATCGTGGCGTGGTCGACGTCGACCAGTCCCAGCATGTCCCAGCAGACAGCCCTGCTCGACCGGCTGCTGGAGAGGATGCCCGAGGGCGCGACGCCGGTGCTTCACAGCGACATGGGTTGGCAGTACCAGCACGCCGCATGCCAGGCGTCTTCGTTTGATGGCCATGATCTTCTTTTTTGATTATTAGACATATTTAAGCTACAATTCGTGTCCAATAATCAAAAGGAGGGTTATGAGCAGAAGCGAGGAGATAGCCGAATTCGTAGAAGACTCGGGCGGCATCGCGAGCGCGGCGCAAATCGCGAAAGCGGGCTTTCTGCCGGGCTCGATCTCCTACGCCCTTGAATCGGGCGCTATAGACAAGCTTACCCGGGGCGTGTACTGTCTGCCCGAAGTCTTCGATGACGAGTTCGCAGCGATATCCTACAGGTGGAGCAAATGCGTGCTATCGCACGGAAGCGCGCTGTACCTCGCCGGCCTTTCCGACAGGGTTCCCGCCGCAATCGATGTCACCGTCCCACGCGGCTACAACCCGCGTGGCCTTATCCAAGAATATCCCGATACGAAGATCCACCGTCTCTCTCCCGAGCTCTACGATCTCGGCATCGTCAAGGCAAAGTCCCCAGGAGGGGGTACCGTGAAAGCCTATTGCGCCGAACGGGCCGTAGCCGACCTCATTTCGCAGAGAGTTTCCGAAGGGGCGGACCCCCAGCTCGTCCGCGACGCGGTCGCGGGTTATTTCAAAAGGAAAGGCGCCGACCTGCCTAAGCTCGCACGGATGTGCAGCGCGCTCGGCGTCGAGAAAGAGTTCAGGATGTATTTGGAGGTGCTCGCATGATGAGAGGCGATGCAAGCCTCAAGGGCAAAATCAAGGCGCTGGCCAAGAAAAGCAACCTGAAGCCCCAGGAGCTCCTGCAAATGTACCTGCTCGAGCATCTTTTGGTGCGGCTCGGAAAGAGCGGCTACGCCGAGGCGTTCGTCCTGAAGGGCGGCCTCCTCATCTCCTCGATGACGGGCGTCGCACAGAGGACCACCATGGACATGGACACGACGGTGATGGGCATGGATATGGACGAAGTCACGGTGAGCGAGGCCGTCGCCGCCATCTGCGCCGTGGACGCCGCCGACGGCATGGAATACTCCTTCGAGCGGATCGAGCCCATCCGCGAGGGCGACGAGTACGCGAACTGGCGCGCGCACCTGCGCGCGAGGTGCGGCAAGATAGACGCTCCCGCGAAGATCGACATCACGACCGGAGACGAGATAGTGCCCGGGCGCATCGAGTACCGCTACCCGCTCATGTTCGAGGAGGGCTCGGTCAGGGTGCTCTCGTACCCGCTCGAAACCGTGTTGGCCGAAAAGCTCGAGACGGTCGTTTCCCGGGGAATCGCCAACACGCGTGGACGCGACTACTACGACATCCACACTTTGCTCCGTTTGAAGGCCGACGAAATAAATCGGGACTCCCTGCACGAAGCCGTTGTCGCCACCGCCTCCAGGCGTGGTTCGCTCGGCAAGATGGGCGACTACGAGGCCGTGCTCGGCGAGGTCAGAAGATCCGATATGATGCGGGGCATCTGGTCCTCTTACGTCTCGGCATCGCCCTATGCGGAAGGCGTCGATTTCGAAGAGGCGGTCGATTCGGCCATCGAGCTCGCAAGGCTTTCGGAGCTTGGCGATTTGGACTGATGGAGGCGAGAAGCCCCCCACCGCGCCAATACCAGGCGATTGCGCTATAGGCATCTCTCCGACCCTTTGAATCGCCCCTTTTCACGCCACCCGCTACGAACCCCGGCGGAAACCAGGGAGTGATTAAAGGAGCGACCTGCGGTTTTGCGAATCGATTGAGTCATTCCCGAAATCGCGAATCAAGGGCTGATTCGCCCAAGTTGCGCGCGAATCAGCCCTTAGGCGGTACGACGCGGCACGCATCGACAACACTCGGACTGGATTAGCCACTGAGTGGGAATAAATGTTGATACAATAACGTATCAGTTGGTGACCTACAACACCCCTTGAGAACAACCTGCTCAAGGGGTGTTTTTTTATTCAGATTACGCAAGTCCGAATACAAAATCGTTCCAGCGTGACCTATGATAGCTAGGTCAAAATGAAGTCACTTTGCAAGTGGCTAGCAGGTGGGATTATCCATATCTACCTGCAATTTTTACGGAATCGGGAAAACCCGTTAAGAGTAACGGTTGATACGGATTCGAATCATTACCTGCGGTTAATCGCCATCTGGTACGATGCAGACCCGCTAACCACCTGCAACTGCCAAACTGATACGCTATCGTATCAATCGATGCGGGGAAAGACCAATCGAAGCTACTACGAAAGGTGATGAGGGAAGCATTGGTGGCAGCTTCTTAGGCTAAAGCCCTGCCGCACAAATTACCGAAGCCTCCATTTTCTGCCGATTTTCGAGCCGTTGTGCGGTAAATCGAGTGCTGCAGGGCTCGATTTACCGCACAACGGCGCGTTTCAAGTGGATTTTTGTCGCACAACCGAGCATCCAACTTGCCACTGGTGCACATTGGATGCCGCCGCAGGTTGACGTCGGCTCCATCCTTGCAACTCGCTCATGGATTCGCGTCAGCATCCTCGAGCCGCAAGGCCCTCGTAAGCGCCAGACGTAGTCGGCGCCATAGTTGCAGCGAGGTGACGAACACCTATGAGATGCTGCGGACCGCACCTTGCAGCCACAGCACGGACTCTCTCCCTCCAGCCCCTCGTAACTCAAAATCGCAATCAGCGGCCATCTCCGCCGTCAGAAGTGGGCTGCGAACCCGCGGCGGCCTGTGCAGCCTCATCGGCTAATTTGTCACGATGCGCGTTGATGAAGTAGAACACGACGCAGGTTCCCACCATGCAGATGTTCAGACAGTAGAAAATCAAGGTGTACGACAGCGTGTCGTCCACAAGCTTCGCGATGATGCCAAAGATATAGCCGATGAAGCAAACCAGCAAGAACCAGAGGCTGACGCCGCAAGACAACCGCTCTCGCGGACTGGTTCTACAGCCTCACAAATGCTGGAGAAAAAGCAGCATGGTTCACCATCGACCGCCGCGATCGCGACTCGAAGTGCTTCTGGCTCAACTTCCACTATGCAATCTGCACAGCCCTGGGTCTCGATTTCGAGAAAAGTCTCGGTGCGGTCCAATCCATGGCAAGAAACGAAGCCATCCTCACAATGGCCAACGAGATGAGTCTCAGTGCACGCAAGTGCGGCGGCTTGTTCATCGTTATAGAAGGGCTTGACGTCATCTACGGCTTCGAGACGCTTGAAGAGCTCCTGACGCTCATGTTGGCGCTCTCTGGAAACGTCCATATCATCCTGTCGTCACGTGTCGTCTTCACCAAGCACAGCTTCCCCGGCTTTACCATCCCAGACGTCTCGCTCAACATCGACTACAGCATGCTTGCGCTTACAAAACAAGAGATGCTCGAATACCTTCTTGACGCCGGAGTCGAGCAAGTGGAGGAGCCGGACTTGAGTCTTCTCCATGATAAAACGCAGGGCTGGCCAGCCGGCACGGCTATCGTCATGGACAGCGTCGATGCGGGTGTGTCATTCAAAGAGGCTGTCGTCAATTTGTCGGGTACCGATCCCCGCCTCAACGAGTTCTTCGAGTTCGAGGTCTTCTCTGGTTTGCCCCAAGAAGAGAAGGACTTCCTCCTCAAGACGGCATCTCTTGGCATGATCTCCACCAGGATCGCCGGCTACACGCTTGGGGATGTCGATGTCGACACCGCGATCAGCAACCTGCACAGGCGCAACGCGTTCTTCTTCCCCATCGACACAAATTCAGGCGAATATGAGCTCCATCCCCTGTTCTCGCAGTGGGTCATGAAGAAAGCCCAAATCCTCTCCTCGCACGAGCAGCGCCTGCTAAACGCCCGCGCTTCGCGCTGGTGCCTCAGGAATGGACGGGCAACCGCTGCCGCCAAGCATAAGATTCTCGCAAGCGAGCGCGAGGACATCTTCAACCTCGTACGCGTCGCCTACCCAAACATGACAACGGCAGAGCTCATGAGCATAACCATGTTCCGTCGCGATATCGATATCAAGAAACTCAGCCCTTGTTTTTACCTACTGGCGGCATGGGCCTATGCCTACAGCGCGCAGCTCGACGAGCTCGACTTCTGGCTCAAACCCCTGCACGAGCTTCCCGATGAGCTCGTCGACGAGAGGTTGCGCTTATCGCTCGAGGTCATCAAGGTCAAAGAGCTCTGCCTCGCCAGCAAGTTCGACGACGGCATCGAGAAAGCCCACCAAGTGGAGAGCCGCCTTGCAGGCAAGGACTTCATCCCGCTCAAGGTCATACTCGCCAATTGCCATTCGGAAGCCCTCGACCAGCAGGGCAAAATCCAGGAGGGTCTCGAGCGCCACCTGGAATTCGCCTCGTTGACAAGCGACGGGTCTTTCCCCTTCCTCTCGTCGATCAACAGTTACTCGATGGCGTTCTCGTACTTCGAGCAAGGAAACCTCAAGCACGCCGCTCAAATGTGCCGTCAAATTCAAACGAGCTATGCACCGGACTACGTGACCTGCGGTGCCGCATGCTCGCTCGAGGTCTTGATCGATGTTTTGAGCAACAACAACATGGAGCGCGAGCAACGCCTCGCAAAGGCGATCTCACTCATTTCCAAGCGCAGCAACGTCGATATGTTCCTAGATTGGTGTACCGCCCGAGCCTGGACCTATGTCTCTGCTGGAGACATAGACAAGGCAGACGCCATCCTTAGAGAGAGCATGAGCTTGGTCAAGATGTCATTGAGCTTTATTCCCCGCATGGCTGCTGTGCAGCCCTTCCAAAACCACGCGATGCTCATGTTGCTCGAAGGGCGTGTGCAAGAGGCACTCGCCTCATATAGGGAGTTCGACATGCTGGGTCTTGCGATGACAGCGCAGTCCCGTCTCGTGCGCGAGTTCGTAGAGCTTTCCATCGTCGACGAGGAAGAAAGGGAGAAGCGCCTGCTCGCCCTACTCGAAATCGCTGACAGTCATGAATACAACCTCATTGCACAGCTTCTCATGTTGGAGGTCGCCCTTATCTACTTCGAGCGCGGACAACGCACACGTGCGGTGCGAGAAATCGACCTATGCGTCAGCCGTGCACAGGAAAACGACATCGTCGCTATATTTGGCTGGAAAGCCCGCCAGGTGCGCTCTCTGCTGATGGTCTATCTCACCATCGCCAAACCCAGCTACAAGAATCGTCACTTTGCACAGTCGTTGCTTAGGCAAGATTTCATGCAATTGAAAGAAGGCGAAGAAGACCAGCTGAGTCAAGCTGTGAAACTCACAAGCAAGGAGCTCGAAGTGATCAAGCTCGCGCTTTCTGGCATGGATCGCAAGGAGATCTCCCAGGAGCTCTGCATAAGCGAGAGCACCGTGAAGTCACATCTCTCACACATGTACCGCAAGTTTGGTGTGAAGCGCTACAGCGAGCTTGTAGCACTTGCAGCGGAACTCGGCATCTCATAGAAAGCAAGCATCTATGAAAAGAGCGCCCCGTCCTTGCAGCAATGCTTTCTTGTAACTCCACCGATTCAAAGGGAAAGCCGATGCTCGAAACAAGCCCAGCAATTCCAAGGTCCCAGCCACAGCCGCAAGGCAAGCCGCAGGCAAATGGGGATACATTTATGTCCGCAAGGGAAACGCTAAAGCCATCAAATGTCTCGACTACCTTATTTGGTCCTTAGGACAAGCTGAGTACGCAACTAAAGACCAAGCTTGGTAGGGGGATGCGGACGTTTCTTTGGACCGGTTATGCAGCCAGTAGAATGGGCTCGGACAGGTACAAGATTCCTGCCGCAGTCCCTGACGGCTCCTTTTTCTCGAAAAGAGAATAGGCGAAGAGCTCCCTCTTCCCTTTGCCATGCCCTGAGCTCTACTCTAGATAACTTAAGCATTGTCTCACACTGGGGTTTCCTACGTGTTGCAAAATCGGCAAGATGGCAAAGGTGTCTGCGCTTTCCGGAAAGCCGCTGCGCGCATGCCCTGCCTTTGCGCCGCGACCGCGGAAGCATTGTATGCAAAAATGCCCCCGCGCCGTGCGATTCGCCGCGTTTTTGCCGTATCCTTGCTCGATGGGCTTTCAGCCCGAAACCGAACGTGCAAGGAGATTCCATGAGCGCAACAACGAGCGCCGTACCCTCGAATACCACCTATCCCGCGCGCATCCGCCGCGCACGCGTTCTCGGCGTCGTTGCCGCTGTGTTCGCGGCCCTGGGCTTTCTGCTCATGGCGTGGACGACCTACGACGTGGGACAAGCCGTAAGCGAGGTGCTCTCCGACCCCGATTTCGCGGCGCCTGTGGAAAGCGCCGGCGTGAACGGCACCATCGCCGACATCGGCTTCGGCGGGCTCACGCCGAGCCAGGCGACCGCCGGCGTCCTGTCGCTCGTCGTGCTCTTCACGTGCTTCGGCGCCGTCGTGAGCCTGTTCAGCCTCGTTGCGGGAATCGGCATCGCGCGAACGGTCGGCAACCCCGCGTCGCGTAGGCGCTGCTTCGCCTTCGGCATAGCGGGCGGCATCGCGTCTATCCTCACGTTGCGCCTCGTCGAGGGCATCCTGCTCATCGCCGCATCGCTCATGATTCGTCGTCAGCGCATCGAGGACGCGGGCGACGCCGAGGCCTACTACGCGGCTGGCAAGCGCCTCGGGTTCATGCGTTTCGTGGAAATCGCCTGCGTGCTCGAGGTCATCATGAACGTGACGCTGCTCCTCTTCGTCACGAGGCCCGAGGCGTTCGACGGCGAATGGTGGATCAACTTCGTGAAGCTGCTCATGATGGCCGTCACGCTCTGGGTCATCTGGAACCGCAAGAGCCACGGCTGCGCCATCATCTGCGGTATGGTGGGTGCCTACCTCGCCATCAACCTCGTGTACTACGTCGCGCTCGGCCGCTTCGACGCAGCACAGTTCCTCATGAACTCCATCTGGCCCATCATCCTTCTGCTCTACTTCGGCTTCTCGAAGCGCGCGCGGACCGTGCTCTCGCGCCCCTTCACGGCGAGCTCGCGCGCGGCGGAGCTCAAGGAAGACGAGAAGCTCTGGAACCTCAAGAGCCCGCTTTTCTGGCGCAACCTCGTTCTGTACTTCTGCATCTTCAGCGTCGTCGGGCATTGGATGGAATGGAGCGTGTGCTGGCTCATCCGCTGGGGTATCGTGCCCGGCACCTACGACCCGAACTCGGGCATCTGGCACGACATGCTCAACCCGTTCTTCGTCTACGGCATCGCGTTCGTGTTCATCGGCCTTCTGCTCTTCCCCATCAAGAACTGGCTGCTCGAGAAGCTGCACGGCAACGTTCCCGTCGCGCTCGTGCTGAGCTTCATCGTGAACACGCTGTTCTGCGCGGCGATCGAGCTTGCGCTCGGATTCGCCTGCAACACGCCGCCCGACCCGGTGACGGGAAAGCTTCCCCTGTGGGACTACCAGGACATGGCCTTCAACTTCATGGGTCAGATCTGCCTTCTGAACACGTCGTTCTTCGGCGTGATGGCCACGCTCATGACCTGGCTCGTCTACCCCAACCTGGAACGCGTCTTCTCGAAAATCCCCAAGGACGTCATGAACATCCGTCATGAACATCCTGACCGTCGTCATCATCATGTTCTTCGTGCTCGTGGTGTGCATGTACGTGATTAACCTCAACTTGGCCTCCATCGCGTCAGGGGTGGGAATCTCCTAGCGCTCGGGCGCGCAGAGGCGTGTGAGGAGCTCTTCGGTCCCGCGAACGCCCAGCTCGCGCAAGTAGGGTCGCCCCTCTCGGTCCTCGAAGACGTTGACGCTCTCGGCAAAAACCGCCCTGGGGCATGCCCTGCGCGCCTCCTCCAGACGGTCGAGCGGAATGGCAATCGAAGGCGCCTGCGCGTCCCAATCCTGCGGCACGCGGCATGCCCTCGCCCACGCACGAACCGCCTTCGCGCCCTTGCCGAAAGCCTTTGCGCACTTCAGAAGCTTATCCCCCTCATCGAGGGAAAGCCAGGGATACGCGGCCTGCAAATCGGCATCCTCCAGAAACGCCTTGTTTTGCTGGAAGATCTGCCCCGTGTTCTTGTTGTCCGAGCTGCAATAATGCACCCCCAGCTCAAGCTGCTGCTCGTCGGCGTACTCGAGCAGCGCCAGCGCCTCGGCTTCGCTGCCCGCAACGGGAACGCCGCCGCCGTACCAATAATCGTACAGGTAGTTGAACGGGTGCTTGCGCAGCTCGAAACCGCGCGCGCGGAACTCTTCCGCGTTGCAGAGGGGAAAGCAGAATTCAAGCAGGTTGATTCCCCGCACGCCCATCGCATCGAGGCGCGTGAGAAGCGGCTTCATCGTAGCGAGCGTGCCGGGAATCACCGGCATCTCCACCATGACGTGCGGTAACGAGGACACAGCAGCCGCCATGCGCTCGAACACGGGCGCATCAGCGCTCGCGACGTCTTCGGGCTTCACGCTGAAGCGGACCTCGTCGAGCCCCGCCTGCGCGAGCTGTCCCAAGCACGCATCGTCGAGCAAATCGCCGCACGTATACAAGCGCACGTGAGCGGCGGGATACAGCTCACGCGCCCGCTCGATGAAGGCCACAACCTGCTCCTTGTGCAGCAAAGGCTCGCCACCCGTGATAGCAAGGCAGTCGAATTGAGCGCCCGCATCGTGTGCGGCGTTGAGCTCGGACACGATATCGCGGCGGTGGGAAAGGAAATACTCGTAGTGATCCTGGTTGGGATTGAAGCAGAAGTAGCAATGGCGCGTGCAACGCAGGTCGATGAAAAACGTTGCCGTGCGCTCGCCGGTGCGGCATGCCAAGCACGCAGGCGATACCCATCCGCGCCACAGGGAGCCGCCCCCGTTCTCGCAATGGCAGCCGCAGGCGCGGGCCACCTGTGCGCGACGCTCTCGGGAACAGGATTCCGAAACCTCAAAGGGAACGCCGAAAGCGGCGACCGCTTCCTCGTAGTCGCGCTCTACCTGGTTGAATGCTTTCGCGTATTCCCGAACGTCCATCGCAATCCCTATTCGCCAATATGTCCCATCAGCCAATCGAGCTGCACGCTATCGACATGGGCAACCATGACGATGCCCTGGGCAAATGCGGCATACAGTCCGCGCGCGTCCCGTTCGATCACTTTTTGAGCGAACGCGTTGACCCATGTGAGCACATGCGCTTCCAAAAACGCCTTGGAATCCTGCAGCGCCTTCCGGCATTCGGAATCGCGCCCGTCGGCATATGCCTCGTACGCGCGAGACCCCATGCAACTCAGATATCCCAGCATAGCCGCAATGTGGTCATCGGGGAACTGCTTTTCAGCTTGAAGTTTCAAACCGGCGGCATGATACGCCGCGCGAACATCGAGCGTGCTGCACTGGAACAGCGTCTGCTCGGTGCCCACGTACGGCGACTCCCACATATGAACGTAGCAGTCCCCGGGAATCTGGAAGAGCTTCGCGTAGTCGCCTTCCATCTCGGGCGCAAGCGCCAGCACGGCATCCGAAGGCAGGTCCCCGTGCTCGTCATAGCACGCCAGAACCTCCCTCGCACAATCGTCGAGTGAGCAGTCCATCTTAGAAAGAACGCACCCGCCGTCAACGGACAGGTCCCCATCAGAGATCACGGCAGCCTCGCAGGCGAACATCTCGCGAGCCTGCGCACCGAAGAGCTTCGCGACGAAGTCGGGCGAGCAGTTGCCGCCGAAGACCGCATGAAGCAGATCGTAGAGGTACGCGCGGCGGGCAAGATCCATACCGATGCGGCTTTCGAGTTGCTGATCAGGCATAACGCCGCTCCTTTCAAGGGAAGGCCGTCCCTTCTCGCCGCAGCGAGAACACGGGCAGCCAACTGTTCCAGTGAATACTACACGACAAGAAAACGCCGCGCCACAAGCGAGATGCGGCGCGGCGGAAAACGAAACCCTGGTTTTACCAGGTCAGCTCGACAGCAGAGCTATCGAACGCAAGATCTTTGGTCTTGACGAGGAGGTTCGGCTGGGTCAGATCGGGGCTCGGGAGCACCACGATGGTGCCCTTGTCTAGATCGTTGCCATACTTCTTGCGAAGCTCGTCAACATCGCCAGCATCAAGCGCACGGTTCGGGCAACCCGCAACGCAAGCGGGCTGATCGCCGTTGGCTCGCAGGCCGTAGCAGCCGTCGCACTTGCCGGAAACGCCTTTCTCGGGGAAGTACTGCGGATGGCCGTACGGACAGCTCATCACGCACATACGGCAACCAATGCACTTGTTCTGGTCCTGAACGACGGTGCCATCTTCAGCCTTGCTGATCGCACCCGTTGGGCAGTTGGCCAAGCAGATCGGGTTCTCGCAATGGTTGCAGCTGCCAGAGTAGCTGTACGACTTAACGTTGGGAAACGTGCCGACCGTGTAGCTCTTCACATTGCGATACAGGGTTCCGACCTCAAGACGATTCTTGTCTTTGCACGCCACTTGGCACGCGCGGCAGCCGATGCAACGCGTCATATCAAAGTAAAAACCAAAAGCCATGATTCCCTCCTTAGCCAAGATTCAGGATGCGTGCATCGGTGTAGCAGTCGTCTTCCAATGCAGGGCCATCGTATTTCTCGAAATTGCAGTTATTGTTGTTGTAGCTGGTCACGCCGCAGCCGGAAATGTTGTTGCCGGTGAGGTAGTTGTCGGCGCCGCCCTCGTCGATGCCGGTCTTCTCGTTCAGGCGAACCCAAGAACCATGGGGAATGCCGACTTCGCCGGGCATGAGGTTCTCCATGCAGCACGCCTTGCGCAGCACTTCGCCGTACTTCGTCCAGATGCGCACGGTGTCGCCGTCCTCGATTCCCTTCTCCTTCGCGTCAGAGGCGTTCAGGAACACGGGGTTCGCCCAAGCCTCGCGCAGCCAGGGGCAGTTGTCGAACACGGAGTGCGAACGGCGGAAGTAGTGCGGGTTGAACAGCAGGTACGGGTACTCGCCCTTCTCGCCACCGATCTTGCCGTCCTTAAAGGTGGTCTCGTAGCCCGTGCCGGGAACGAGGTACTCGGGGTACGGCGCGTAGGTGTGGTCGCACAGGCCGATGCTGTTGAACAGGTCGGCCTTCGCCTGGCAGGTGATCTCGAACTTGCCGCTCTTGGTCTTGAGCGGGTTCTTATCAGGGTCCTGAATGAACGAGGCGTAGCCCAAAAACGAAGAGTACTTGTCGTCCTTCTTGCGCTCCACCTGGTAGCCGCCGTTGGAGACGAACTCATTGAGACCCACGCGGCCGGTCTGGGTCTTACCCTCGACGCTCCACTCCTTGAGGTCGGCCTCGGTGACGGTGACGAGCGGCACGTACTTGCCGGAGTCGTCGTCTGCGATGACCGTGGCGCCCGCGATGCTGTTGAAGAACGCCTGCTTCGGGCTGATCGGGTACACCGTCTTCGGGTCAACACCGATGGCCTCCATGATCAGGGAGTTGATCTCGACGTCGGTCTTCGCTTCGAACAGCGGCTCGGTGACCTGCGAGAAGCAGAACAGGAACTCGCGGTTGGAAGCGGAAAGGCCGCCAGGGACTTCCCACTGGGTGGTGACGGGCAACACGATGTCGGAATACATCGCCTGCGTGGTCATGAACTGGGCCTTTGCCAGAACGAAGTCCATCTTGCGATGCGCCTCGATGCCGCGCTTCATGTTCGGGCCGGTCTGCAGGTAGGCGTTCTCATCGTGGATGATGCAGTGGATGTCGCACGTGCGATCCTCGCCAGCCTGTGAGCCCTTGCCGGAGTACCAGTCGCCGACCATACGGTACTTGCCGGTCAGGCACGCTTCCCACACCTGAGGCCCGGGAATGACGCCGTCGATCTCGTTCTTCTGGCTCGGATAACCCGAGCTACCACCCTTCACCAGGGCGGGGCCGCCATTACCAGCGTTTGCATGGTAGTTGTTCGCAGTGCAATTGCCAGGCTTGCCCATGTGACCGCCCATAGCACCCAACGTCATGAACAGCTGAGGAATGTTCTCGCAGCCATTGCAGCGGGCGGCAGCGAAGTTATGCAGCAGCCACACGTTCTTCTTCTTGCCGATCTCGCGAGCGAACCACGTAATTTTTTCCACAGGGACACCGCAGATGGCGGAAGCCCACTCGGCGTCGTGCTTCACACCGTCGTACTTGCCTTCCAGATAGTCAGCGAAGTTGACGTCTTCCTTCAAGTCTTCAGGCTTGTGGTCGGCGTCGAAACCGACGGTGTACTTGTCCAAAAACTCCCAGTCGACGATGTCGCCCTCGGCCTTGTCCAGGCGGATCATCTCGGAAGCGACGCCCAGCAAGAACGCCGTGTCGGTGCCGGTGCGGATGGGAATCCACTCGGCGTCGAGCATCTGGGCAGATGCCGTGTAAATCGGGTCGACGGTGATGAACTTGACGCCCGCTTCCTTCGCGCGGATGTAGTGGTAGCTCGGCGTACCGGCGGCAGACCATGCGGGGTTGGACGCGTAGAACACGATGGTGTCGGCGTTCAGCATGTCGGTACGATCGTTGCACACGCCCGCGTCGGTGCGGGGAATGCCGATGGTGTCGGCGGTATTCAAAAGATAGGCACCATGGGAAGTGGTGTCGGCGGTGCTGGTGTGCCCGCCCCATGCCAGAAGCGGCGCAAACGCGAGGCGCGAGCCGTAGCTTCCCAGCAGAAACGCCTGGTTGCCGTACTTCTCCTTGATGGTCTTGAACTGATCGCCAATGTAGCTGATAGCCTCATCCCAGCTGATGCGCTCCCATTCGTCTTTGCCGCGCATCTCGCCGTTCGGGTTCTCCGGCGACCAGGTCTTGCGTTTGATGGGATACTTCAGACGATCGGCGCCGAAGCACTGCTGCTGCTGCGCCTTGCCGCGCACGCAACCGCGCTGCTGCGGATAATCGAAAGAGTCTTCGTGCGTATCGTCGGTCTTCTGGCGAATCACCGCGCCATCTTTGACCATAACCTTGTTCATGCAACGGCCGCCGCAGTTGTGCCAGCACGCCGCAGAGGTCCATTCGCCGCCCTTCGCGGGATCGATGGGCATGCCCTTTGCGTCGGTGGCCTCAAGGCTGGATTCCGCAGAGCAGCCGGTCGCAGCCAGACCCGCGACGCCAGCCATAACAGCAGCAGAAGCACCCAAGAAACCACGACGGGAAATGTTGTTCGTACTCACTGTTGGTTCCCCCTTTCTGCTTTCCTACATTGCGCAGGTCGCGTAGAAACCGTAGCGGGCAATGGCAACGCCAATCACCAGCAGGGCGCACACGACGATCGCGAGCGTTTTCTTGTTGTTGAACTTTGCGCCGGCAAACACCAGGATTGCAGATGCAATCGGAGCGATGACCAGGCCCGCGATCTGCATGGCCGGGTTCAAGCCTGCGCCGGAGAAAGCGGCGATTTCGAGCGCCAGACCGACGGCGAGCACGACGTCGATGGCGACCAGCGTGTACATGACCGGCTTCTCGGCGATGTCAGTCGAACCGAAAGCGGCGCACAGGCCAAGGCCCATCGCCAACGCACCTGCGACGAACGTCAGAACGGTCGCGGGAGCGTTGCTCCACACGGCGTTGCCGTACACATCGATGTAGGCCGCGCCCATGAGCACGATGACGAGCACCGCCGCAATCGCTCCGATGACGCGCAGAGCGAACGGGCTGTCCTTCTTCACGAAGGTGATGATGAGGTCGATAAGCGCCAGAATGAAGAAGATGCCTGCAAGCAGCACTTCCTTGACCATGCCGGAGCCGAAGTTGACCGTGCCCGCGCCGATGGACGCAAATGCGCGGGAAAGGCTGTGGACGTGCGTCGCGGCGGCAATCATGCCGATGGCGAACAGCACCACGACGACCAGAGGAACGAGCCACGGACGCTCGCCCTTGCGGGTGCGCTGGAAGCAAGTTTCGAACACGTAGGCTCCTGCCGCTAGCCCTCCCAGCAACGTGAACAGGAATAAGGATTCAAGACCCATGTTTCCCCCCTTAGTATCTCTTTGGCGCCCGCGTCGTGCGGGCAACCCTACTTTGCGGAACGCGCCTCGCCCGCACGTTCCGCCTATTCGACAAGCGATTCATCCATGTGGCGACAAAGATGACCTTTCACCGAATATTTGCCCAGGATCTCAGCTGGCGATCCTTTTGGTGGATTGTAACAAAATTGTCGCACGACAATCAATAGTGTCGTGCGACAATTTCACGTGTAATTATTCTATCTTGTAGATAATAGATTTCGCTGGGAAACTTCACCGGACTCTGCGCAAACGCCGTCGCCAGCTACTCGCCAGTCCCTATGCGGCCGTCGACGTCGACTACTTCGCAGGCCGCCAGCCCCCGCGCGTGAACCATCGACGACTACTTTACTCGCCTAGTTCGTCGGCTCCTCACCAAACTTTGCGCACCCGTTCCGACCGGCTACTTCACGAGCTTTTCGCTCGGCGACTTCGTCGGCTCCTCGCCCGGCTTAGCGTTGAAGCCGTCGCTGTAAGCGCTGGGGACCACCAGTGCCCCATCGTTGTCCTGCATGCCCTCGTAGGTGAGGTGCATCTTGCGAAGCGTCAGGGCGATGTCGTCGTGGCTGTACGATTGCGCCACGTCGTCGAGGATCGCGGAAATGTCCTTCTCGGCCTCCATCAGCGTAATGCGCGCGCTCTTGCGGCATTCGGCCTGAGCTTCAAGCGAGATCACATTCTGAAGCTCCTTGGGGATGATGAGGTCGCGAACCTCGACCGACACGATGGAGATGCCCCAATCCGACACCTTCTGCTCCACGGCTTCGCGAAGCTCCTGGTCAAGCTGATGTCGACGCATGACCACGTTCTGGAGCGACGCGCGGCCGATGGCATCGCGCAGGGCCGTTTGCGCGGAAAGCGCCACGGCGAAGTGGCAATCCTGCACTTCGGTGCAGGCCTTTTCGGGATCCCAGATAACCCAGAACAGCACGGCGTCCACGTCGAGCGGCACAAGATCGCTGGTCAGGGCCTCCTCGGCGCCAAACGGCGTGGCATTCATGCGCTGATCGACGCGCAGCGTGCAGAATTCGAACAGCGGGATGGTGAAGAACAACCCCGGGCCCGCAAGGCGGTCGAACCGGCCGAGGCGCATGACCACGACGCGTTCCCAGTCCATGCACACATGTACCGAAGACAGGACGGTGAGGCCCACGATTACGGAGACGATGATCCCCGCGAACGTGAACTTGCCGAGCGCGAGAATGAACGCCGCAAGCACAACCGCGAACGCGACAAGAGCAAGCACCACTGAGATCATCACCGCGCCGTTTCGCGTGGCTTTCTTCGTCGGGTCGGAGCGATACGCGTCCGCCGCAACGCCGAACTCCATTTCGGAGCGGCGATACGTGTCCTTCTGCTCCTGGGGGCGGGTCTTATCCTTGAGCTTTCTCATAATCCTTTTTCATCCTCCTTACGCACGAAGACACCATCTTCGGAATGTCGTCATATGCCATGCCGTTTTCGAGGCATCCTTTCACGAACTCTTCGACAAGCGCGTCCACCTCCGGCGCGGGTTTTAAGATAGCGTCCGGATCGTTCACGAACACGCCGCTGCCGCGCACCGTGGTCACGTAGCCGTCGCGCTCGAGCCCCATGTAGGCCTTGCTCACCGTGTTGTACGCAATGCGCAGTTCAGCTGCATATTTGCGCACCGTCGGCAGCTTCTCGCCCGGCTTGTAGAAGCCTGATGTGATGAGGTAGGCCATGCGATTGCGCAGCTGCACCCACATCGGCAAGTCGCTGGACTCATCGAACGAAAACGGCGGTATTACTTTAATCTGCTGCTTCACGTTTCCCTTTTCTTGCACTTACCTCATATGTCCGTTGCCCGCGTGTGCGAGCCTGTCCCGCTCACCTGCTTTCAGCGCTTCCTTTCGTAGTTGCCACCCCCGAAGGGTCTTGGAGCGGCATTGCGCTCCCCTGCGTTTACGCGGCTTCGCGCGCGACCTTGCGCGCTGCGGCCTCGCGTTCCCTTGCCTTGCATTCCGCGCCACTCCCCGCTATGGTGAAGGCGCCACGCCGCATGCGACGATGGCGATTCGAAGTCAAAGCCCTCCGACCAGCGCCAATGTGGCAATTCCCGCTGCACCCGGAGTGGGAATCTCCCGCTTGCGCGCCAGAGAAACTGCTTCCGCAACAAGGGGAATCGCAAGTCCGCAAGCGACGAAACCTGCCCAAAACGTGGTCGACAGGTCGCCTTCGAAAAGCCGCATGACCGCAATGGAGGCGCTCCCCTTCCCGAAGGCATGCAAAGCAACGATGGAGACTATCTCAATCAGGATGAACGCAATGTCGATCCAGGCGAGCAGGCGTGCCATAATACGTGTCACGCGCACATCTTCGCAGGTGCAGGCCGCAAGCATAATCACTGCGCAACCGCACGAGAGCGCCGATGCCGCGAACAGAACGGGTAGCCACGCCGACTGCCAGATTTCGACCGAGATAACGCTTTGAAGAAGCAAGCCAGTGTAGACCATCACGATGACCGCAACAGGAAGGCCTATCGCCTTTGCAGCGAACGATATGACGCGCGCCCATTTCGGCAGCACGAAAATGGTGTCGGCAAGGGAGATTACCAGGAAGACGGTGAGCAGCGTCAAGGCGAAAGCACCGATGGAGACCAGGCTGCTCGTCGGGTACAGGAACAGGAAGAAGAATGCTTCGGGGCGTCCTAAGTCTGCGACCAGGCATAACTCGCCTGTGAGGACGACGATCAGGGCGGTGCCGTACACAAATCGGCGAATGCGTTTGTACGTGGGCTCGGAAATCACCGATTGCGGCGCAAGGAACGCTCTGCCATACTCGCCGCGGCGATGGTCTTTCACAGCCTTGGCCACGTCGAAAAGAGCGGTGAGCGAGAAGGCGCCGGCGGCGGTTCCGCCTAGGAAAAGGTAGATGGCTATCAACTTGCTGAAAACCACGCAGTCCCTTTCTTGTTGCCGCTTCGCCTGATTTGCCAACAATAATCTACCACATGTTTTGCTCGAGAGGCGCATTTGTCGCACGACAATTTGGATGCAGCGACGATTGCGAAACCTGGCACGGCGCCTTCTTCTCGGGAAACGGGGGGCTGTGGACAAATACGGCCGATATGTGAGTCCTTGCGCCCAGGAAAGATCACTCGCCCACGCTTCCGTCGGCATTTTTCCAGGTCAAAATTTTCGAATGGAAGTTAGTTTATTGATACTCCTCACATATCGCCAATTTTTGTCCGCGACGACGCGATTTCGAGGAAGAGGCCCAAGAAGCGTTTGACGAAGTCTATGCAGGAAAGTATCCTAGCACGCTTCGGTCAGCACGCCGTCTTCTACGTGAAGGCGCATGGTGGCGAACTCGCGCGCCTTTGCGCGATGGGCGGCGACGAAAATCGTTTTACCAGGTAGCGAGGCTATATTGGCAAGAACGGCCGCTTCGGTTGCGTCATCGAGCGCGCTCGTGACTTCGTCGAGCACCATGATAGGAGCGCCCGAGCACACCGCACGCGCGATAGCCAGACGCTGCAGCTGCCCCTGGGAAAGGCCCTGCCCGTGCTCGCCGATCATCGTGTTGAGTCCCAACGGAAGCTCTTCCACAAAGTCCCACGCACACGCCACTTCGCACGCACGTTTCACCTGGTCATTGGTCGCATCAGCGTTAGCAAACGACACGTTTTCGCGAATCGAGCCTGCGAACAGGAAGTTGTCTTGCGGCACATAGGCGAACACGCCGGGCGGCACCTGAGATGCGGAGCAGGCGGGAACGGCGAACGCACTCGCAGGGGCATCGGTAAGAGGCGCGCCCGTAACGACCGAGCCTGCGGGGGCATCGGGCGCAGCAGCTGCGGACATGGCACCCGCAGCAGAGGCGGCGAGCTCGTACGAGAAGCCATTCGCATCGTAGGCACCTAACAGCAGCTTGAACAGCGTGGATTTCCCGGAGCCGGATGGACCTTCCACCACCACGAAGGAACCTTTGGGAACGAATACGTCAGCACAGGTCAAGCTCACGGGCTCTTCCCCAGAAGGAGTCACCATCCCCCCTGCGGACGCAGCGCTACCTTCTGCCTCGCCCGCGTCGTAGAGGGAATCGATAACTTCTACGCAGCGATTTGGGGTGCTTTCGACGGTATCGGGCCCATCCGGGGGCGCAGCGCCGTCTTCCTCCCTCGCTCCCCCAATGGGCGTGGAAGCGCCTTTTGCTTTCTCCTGCTCGGCGCAAGCGGGGCCATCTTCCGCTTCCTCGTCATCGTAGGAAAACGCCAGATCGCGCATCCGCACGCCTGAGAGCCGCTGATAGAATTCCTCGGCGGTCACAGGCAAGCAGCCCTCCGAGTGCGGCAATTCCGCCACCTCCATCAGGCGCTCCGCCGATGCCAGCGTCTGATACAGCTGCGGCAGCATGCCCGACAAGCTTGAAACCGGCGCCTGGATACGCGCCACCAGCTGCAGCACCGCCATAAGCGTGCCGTAGCTCATGGCGCCATGCAGAAGCTCGAACGCACACCACGTGAGCGCCACGGCGTACAGCGCGTTGAAGAAGAACGAGAAACTCGCGTTGGCGGCGATGGAATACCCGCGGCGGCGCATCTGCGCGGTGAAATGGTCCTCCTGCAGCGTGTCAGCACGCGAACTCGTGGCGGGCTGGGCCCCGAACGAGCGGATGACCAGCTGATGCTCGAGCGCCTCTTGCAGAAACACGCGCACGGCGCCTTCCTTTTCCTGCACGGTCTTGTGCAGCGCCTTCAACCGTCCGCGCAGCGTGCGCGCCAGCACGAACGAGAGCAACGCGGCGGCAGCGAACAGGGCCACCATGGGCGGGCTGATCAGCGCGAGCACCGCAATGGCGAACACGAGCTGCATGAGCATGGACACGAAGCTCGGGATGATGGTCGCCACGCCGTTCGATACGACCTGCACGTCGGAGAACATGCGGTTGGAAAGCTCGCCGGAATGGAAGCGCAAAACGTTGCCAAAGCGCGCGGCGAAGATGCTATCGAGCATCGATTTTCGCAGCTCAAGGGCGAAACGGGCCCGAATGCGCTCCTGGGTGCTGTTGATAGCCAGGCGAAGCACCAGCTGTGCGATGATAACGCCTGCAAGTACCGCCGCGCTTACCAGCAAGCCGTCGATGTTTTCCGCGACTGCCTGGTCGATGACGGCGCGGCACGCCAGAGCGAAGCTCACAAGCACCGCCGCTTGCACCGTGCACAGCACCGACAGCGCCACAATGCGGCCGTGCTGCGCCTTCGATTGCGAGAACAGCCACTTGTAGGTAACCTTGTCCTGCTCGCGCACCTCTGCCCCGCGCATCATTTTCGCCCCGCTTCGCTCGCGGCATCGCGTTTGCGCAGGCCGCATGCCGCAAGAACGCGCTTGCCCGCGCGCCTTACCGCAGCGTTTGCGCCCTTGCACACCTTGCGTGCGGGGAACAGCGCCACCCACAGCTTCGAGTACGCATGGTATCCGCGGGAGGTCTCGCAATCGATGTGGCGGCCATCGCGATAGAAGCCCCGCAGCACGCCGAGCACGTCCTCGCGCGGGATGTATTCCAGCATGATGCAGTTATCTCCGCAGATCACGTAGCCTTTTTCGGAGCCTTTCCCATAATGCCCCACCACGCGATGCAGCACGTACTTCTCACCGCGGCGATACAGCGCCACATCGTAGCGGCGCAGCTCGCGCTCGGCTGGCACCACCATCATCACGTCATGGCGGTTGCGCAGCATCGGCCACATGGAAACGCCCACGGGCGGCCCCATGTAGAAGCCCTCGGATGCGAGCACTTCCTCAATTTTGCGCGGCTCATCAGGGAAGGAAGACTCACCTGCGCCAGGCGCCGCCGAGGGTATGTCTTTTTCGCATGTCATGAATCGCTTGCCGACTGGAACCTAACGGTTAGGCTCCTACTCCTCAAGCAAGTCGGCGTCGCGAAGCTTACCCAAAAACGCCGCAACATCGGCGCGCGCCGTGTCTTCGCCGACCGCGTATTCCGCCAGCAGAGCCCGAACTAGCACATCTTCCGTGGTATCCGCACCAAGCTGCTCCCACAGGAACGCGCCCGTATCGTTCAGGCGAATCATGCAGTGGCGCTCCATGCTGGCCTCGCCCACCGGCACGACCACGTGCTGGCTGCCCACTTTGTTCACGATGAAGCCGTCTTTAATATTCATGCCCAGATCCTTCGCATCGATGCATTTGTTCGCGCCCATTATCTCACAGCGTCATCTGGAACGCCGCGTCAAAGGCGGCAGGGGTCGGCGTGCAACGCAGCACGTAGAACGGCACGCTGCTCACCAATCTGTCGAGCAGACCCAGCTGGCGGGCAGCCAAAACGGGATCATTCGGCATCAGAATCTGATTCATGATGCGCGCGACGATTTCCCCGTCATCTTCCAAACGGGACAGTCGGTCCGGCTCGCCCGGCTCGCAGCGCTCGATAAAGCAAACAGCATGAAGGGGAACACTCGTGTTTTGCCCCCAGTTTTCCTTGCCGCAGTACGGCGTGCCGTACGCAATGAACTCACCCACCAGCTGATTGCAGGCGACCTCGGCAGCTTCCCCACCAGGAGACGCAGCGGAAGGCGTGCAAGCGCGTGTGCCTTCCCCGCTGGGCGTCCCATCTGGAGTCTCGGCAGCATCAGGCGTCTCGCTCGGTGCCCCAGCGCCTTTCGCCTCGGCGGCTTCTCCACTTCGCCAGCGCAGGATGGGTTTGTCGCCGTTCACCACCGTTACGTCGTCGCCGAGCGCGCGCATCCACTGCGCGACGTGCGTGCTCTTGCCCGTGCCGCTTTTCGCCGCGAACGCGAAGCCGCGGCCCGCATACGAGACGACCGCCGCATGGAGCAGAAACGCGTTGTAGTCCAGCATGCGAGTGCAAATCTTGCGGTAGAGCGCGAGCGACTCGCAATACGCGGGCGAGAACGTGCCCTCATCGCTGTTTTCCGCCGCAATCTCCTCTGGAGTCGCCGATACCGAAAAGCTGCATTCATCAGGTGAGACGTTGCCGATGTAGTCCGCGCAAAGCCGTTCGGAGAACGCATAGCGGTTCTCGATAGCGACAAGAACCTCGGCTATTTGGACGCAGAACATAAACTTCGCTCCTTGGGAAGGCGACGACGACACGGGCGGGTCGCAGCCGGCACAAGCGGATTGCAGGCAGCTAGTGGCTGCGCAGGCGGCGACAGCAACCGCAACTACTCCCGAATTGCACGGTATGTAGGCATTTCTCGATTCGCGATTAACGCTGCTATATTATAGGCGCACAGTAAGAACGCGCGACCGATTGTCAGGTTCGCAAGTAATTTCCACGTGCGCGCATGCCGCAACGAAGCAACGAGAGGATAAGTCCGTGGAGCTTTCCGCCGCCGAAGAATACGCGATCAGAATCATCGCCGCCGAAAGCGCCCTTCAATACGCTGCGCACGACGAAGCTCCCGCGGCCAGGCTTTCCAGCTCGCCTGCAAGCGCGCCAGATGGCAAGGCGAGCAGTCCAGCCCCCGTTGCAGGCGGAACTGATGCAAGCCGCCCCACCCTCGCTCCAGGCGGAACCGCCACACCTGAGACAAATCACCCGGTCCCGATTCCGCTCCCTGTCGCACTCCCCGTTCCACCCATCCCTGGCGGTCTGTGGCCTGCCGTGCGGGCCGAGCTGGAGGCGCAATCTGTCATCGGCTATCCGGCAAACGCCATCGAATCCCTCGAGCTCTCCCCTGCCGACCAGGCGGAATACCTTGCGCGCGCCGGGAAAAACCTGTCGGGCTGGTATCGCCTCATGATGGCGCAAGACAGCGTGCTCGCCGAGTTTCGCCAGGCAGGCATCCCCGTTGCCGTGCTGAAGGGCGCGGCCGCTGCGGCAAATTACCCGCAGCCGAACAGCCGCAGCATGGGCGATATCGATCTCATCGTGCCGCCCGACCATTTCGAGCAGGCGTTTTCGCTCCTGGAGCGCTTGGGCTGGGAAAACGATATTGAGCTTGAAATCAATCCGCGCCACGCGGGCTTCAAGAAAGCGGGCTGTCCCGAAATCGAGCTTCATCGGTATTTCAGCACATGCACCAACAAGCAGCAGGCACATTTCCTTGACCAGGCCATTTACAACGCCATCCCGCGAGCCGAATGGACCGATGTCGCAGGCTTCAGCGTGCCCGTGTTGCCGCCGCTCGAGAACGGGCTGGTGCTGCTCGCGCACGTCAACCAGCATCTAGGTTCGGGTCTGGGGCTTCGCCAGATTCTGGATTGGCAGATGTTCGTCGATGCGCAGTTGACCGACGAGCTTTGGGAGTGCGGCTTTCAACATGCGGCGCAGCAGATCGGCATGGAGAAGTTAGCGGTCACGACAACATGGCTTTGCCGCACCTACCTGGGACTTCAGACATCGGCAACGTGGTTTAGCGAAGCCGACGCGCAGCTTGCGAGCGACCTTCTGCTCTACATCATGCAGCGGGGGAACATGGGACGCAAGATGGAGCGCGGCGCGCAGGCAACCCGCACGGTGCTGCACAACCTCCGCAGCCCCGCGACCTTGGTTCGCTATCTTTACGAGGGCGGGCGCGCTCATTGGGCGCCGGCGCGCAAGCACGCGTGGCTTGCTCCAGCAGCGTGCCTCTATCAAGTGGGGCACGTTATCCGCAAGGGACTCTCGCGCAACGCGAGCATGAGCGAGCTCGTCACCGACGCACGTAGCGCGCAAGAAGACATCGACCTGCTCAAACGCCTTGAGGTTACCAGGATGTAGAAAGACGAAGGCCAGGGAAGCGACCGCCGATTTTGACGAAGGTTGGGAAAGCGGCTGCGGAAATCGAAGGGCGGACGCAAACCGCCCGCCCTTCGAGTCATCTAGCGACTAAATGTCCGGAAATGCTAAGTACTCTAGCAAGCCCTCGTCCGATACAGCATAACGCTATAAGGATTACTCCCAGACGTCTTCCCCATCGCCCGACTCAATACCGCCTGGACCGCTAAAATTGCCAGACGCAACAATAACGTCGCGATCTTCCAACTCGATGACATCCATATCGGGACTTTCATATTTCTTCTGCATTTCTTTTGTTCCTCTTCTAGACCGCGGCCTTGATTTGCGTAGCGTAATCTTTTCCGACCTTGCTTGCCATAGGATGCGCAAGAATCACATCTGCGACGCCAGTAGCCAGAATTGTTCACAACATACACCTGGTCAATAACCATTGTGCCGATGTTATGGATAACGTAATAGCTGGTCTCGCCCTCGATGCCCTGATCGTCACGCTTGATGGTGCCGGTCTTGCCAGCACTCGTGTCGGTAATAGTCACGGTGCCCTCGTTCAGGATGGCCGCTTTCGCAGTGCCCGTGCCACCGTTAAGAGTGTGGCCGTTCAGGTCGAGCGTGATCTGCTTGGACGCATTGATGGTGATGTTTTCCGTGGTGTCGCTCAGTAGCTGAACGGTCTCGCCGTCCTGAGTCGCGTCAACGGCAGCCTGCAAGCTCGTGTACGCCTTCGTGCCGATCTGCGCCACGCCGGCAACAACGCCGTACGTGCCATCGCCGTTGTTGACAGGAGCACAACCTTCCGCACACAGGTCGACGGAGACGGCAGACGAAAACGTACCGCCGGAAACAGCGACGGTCTTAGCGGAGTTGTCGAAAGCCGACTCCTGCTTCGTCGAGTTTTGCAGCTCATTCCGACCGTCATCGACGATGAACCGGCTCCGAAAAGCTTCCTCTAAATCAGATAACAAATCGTCCCATTGGGGCAGATTCCCAATGAGACGATTCTTCGCATCAGCGTCGACGTATACATAAATCCAGCCATCGAAAACGATGCGAACCCCATAGCTGTCATTACCGATGGCCCGGTTGGATCGAGGGGTACAAGAGATACGGAATCACGCGCCCCATGTCGAAGAAGGGCTACTCTCCCGACAACTCCGCGATGGAAGGGTTCTTCGGGCGGCTCAAGGTCGAGTTCTTCTGTGGCCGCGACTGGTCGGGATGGTCGATCCATGGTTTCATGGATGCTCTCGATGAATACATCCATTGGTATAACGAGGAGGGGATCAAGCTATCATTGGGAGGAATGAGTCCTATGCGATACAGAAGATCATTAGGGCTTGGAGAGGGTAAGATTTCCTGGACACCAAGTTAAGGGCGAAAGGTGTTCCATATGGTCCAGAAGAGGACGAAACGGTGACCCTAAAAAGACCGCCGTCCGAAACGAGCGTCGGGAAAATTGCAGCGGCCAAAAATGAAGGATGCTAAAAAAGCGGGTTCCTGGAATCGTCCTGGAACCCGCTTCGGTTGTTCCGCTGCCGAGCAGTAGGCGCGAGAAGGATAGGTGGCTTAGTAGTAACCCGTCCACTTTGAGCCGTCGGGCTCAGTTTTGACGCCGGGATCGGCGCCACCAGCCGGGTCGCTGCCGGCAGAATCGTCCGAACCCTTGTCGGATGAATCGCCATTGCCTGCGTTCGAGCCGCCAGGCTGGTTGTCCGAAGTGGAGCCAGAGCCGCTCACGCTCGGAGTGTCGCCACTGGAAGTTGACGTGCCAGCGGAGGGCTCGCCCGTCGCGGCATCAGGGGGATCCCCATACACCTCGGACGCATCAACCTCGTTGTCGGCCGTACCGTCGCCCGACGCATGCATTACGCCTACGTCCTTAGAAGATGCGTCGGAGGCAGCTGCAACAGCGCTGTCCGTTTTCGACGCCGCCTCATCCTGGCTCGAGCCGCCCGACACCATCAAGACAACGAGAATCACGACGACAACCAAAATCGCCGCGCCCACGCCGATAAGTACATTACGTTTTCGCGTATCCATAGATTTGGTAGCCCTTCGTTCAATCAGTGGAAATCCGCAAACAAACGAAGGGCGGACGCAAACCGCCCGCCCTCGCTAGATTCACCAAACTGCGAATCGTCGCAAGGCCCCGCCTGACAAGCCGAGCAGGGCCTTGCGAAGCTGAATGGCTATTGCCAATCGCCCGGATCCACGCCGTTGTCGCCATCGAGATCAGAAGAAACGATGACATCGCGATTCTCCAACTCGATGACTTCCAGCTCAGGGCTCTCGTATTTCTTTAGCATATCATTCAACTCTCTACTGGATTGCAGACTTAATGCTCGTAGCATAATCTTTCTCAGCTTTACTTGCCATAGGATGCGCAAGAATAGCATCTGCAACCTCGTTTACCGAGCGCGAATGGTAAGCATCCTCGACCGCTTCAACGGTAGTTCCGTCAACGGTCATGTACTTGACAAACGCCTTTTCAGTGAAGTTGGCAGTGTAGTAATTCTTCGCCACTCCATTGAACACCAAGTTCGACGTGATGGTACCGTCATTGTTCAAGGCGTTATTGTAGGCCACGAGACGGCGGTCGCCAGAAGTGGGAGCGCTAAGCCTCTTGTAATACCAGCCGTTCTCGATGTATGTGCTCCCTTCGGGAATAGCCTTAGTGTAACCGAAACGCAGATAGGTAGACTCACTCGGCACGCCCTTGTCCATCCTCAGCGAACCGCCCTTGAACTTCAGCAGATCGGTGATGTTAACGAACTTGGCATAGGCAGCGCCCTCGACATCATTTGCAGTGCAGGGGGTCTCGAACGCAGCATCCTTGTACCAACCAGCAAACGCCATGCCTTCCTGGGTCGGATACGTCCAAGAGCCCTGGTCGCCGCTACGGTAATCCTGCAGCAGGTACGCGCCCTCGGCAAGCTTGACGCCGTACGTGCCATTGCCGTTGTCAACAGGAGCATAGCCGGCAGCGCAATAGTTCTCGGGGACAGCGGCCGTAAAGGTACCGCCGGAAACTGCGACGGTGGCATTTGCCGCAGCAGCAGCGCTGGTCACGCGCCACGACGTGACGTCAAGAGAGCCGCCTTCGATCCTCAGGGTCGGAGGAACTTCACCCGTGATATCTACCACGATCTCGCCAGTGAACCGAGCGTCGCCACCAATGACGGTTTCGCCGATCGCGCCCTCAACCCAAGCATCGGTCCAAATTTGACCGGTCAGGCTACCGCCCAGAATCTGAGCCTTGTTCCAGTTCTGCACTGCAGAGTGGTTGCTCGTCAGCGTGCCGCCGTTCACAGTCAGGGTGCCGTTGGTGCCGTTCTTGACAACCAGGAAGTTCGGCTGATTGAACGTGCCACCATTAATAGTGAGCGATGCCTGAGGATCATCATCGCCGTTGCAAATCAGAGATGAACCAACCATGGAGCCAGAGGAATTTGCTTTCTTGTAGCCAGAGTTGTTCACAACATTCGCCTGGTCAATAACCATCGTGCCGATGTTCTTGATAACGTAATAGCTGGTCTCGCCCTCGATGCCCTGATCGTCGCGCTTGATGGTGCC
>ERZ1034913.627-NODE-627-length-26744-cov-6.523249_pt1 | contig 26744 bp, 26 predicted proteins | sample MGYA00520697_ERZ1034913 | MGnify/ENA primary metagenome ERZ1034913 (study PRJEB33766, sample SAMN09781786) | gut metagenome | biome: gut microbiome | host: Homo sapiens | place: Madagascar | study: EMG produced TPA metagenomics assembly of the PRJNA485056 data set...
TTTTAAAATATGAGTGTAATTTTGTCTTGACAAAGGTCACTTCATAACAGGTGAACTATTATGAACATGACAACATTGAACACGCCACTTCCTGAAGATTTAATGAAATTAAAATGGAACGGGCAATTTAAACTGATGCAGGAAATGATTGATTTGCGTCTTCAAAAAGATATTCCTGTCAAATTGAAGGAGCGTTTAGAACTAGAAAAAGAATTGATTTCTCGTCTTCCTGAAGATTTTACGTATTCCAAAGAAGATGCTATCGAGTTATTAAAATCCAAAATTGAAGATTTCAAAGATGAAGAATTTGATGAATTATTCAAAGACAATGCGTTTGAATGGATCTTCATTGAAGGAAAATTGTATTTGAAAAACAATTTCTTTGAAAATCTAATTAAAGTACGTAAAGCTTATAAAGATCGTTTAATTGAAAAAGATGGTGCTACAAGTACTTTATTAGATGAAGTAATGCATAAGATGAAGGAAGAAAAAGATGTTTACTGCAAGATTCATGTCAAAACAAGTTTAAAGGTGGACCCAGCCTTTCAAAAGCCAGGAAAAACCATTCGTGTTTGGCTTCCTATCCCAAAAGAATATGCGCAGGTTGAAGATTTTAAATTATTAAATACATCTCATGAAGTTCTAGTCAACGATAACAGTGTAGATCAAAGATGTGTATATATTGAAAAGCCATATGAAAAAAATGAAGAATTCAGTGTTGAATATGAATTCATCAATCACATGCACTATGAAGAATTAGATCCAGGTATCGTAACAGATGAACATCCAAATACTTGTCTTGAAGAATATGCACCACATGTCGTATTTACGGATTATTTAAAGGATTTAGTTAAAGAAATTATTGGTGAAGAAACAAATCCATTATTAAAGGCGAAATTGATCTATAACTATATCACAACCCATGTCACATATTCTTATGTACGTGCTTATGCGACTTTACCATGTATTCCAGAATATGTCACAACAGGATTAAAAGGAGATTGTGGTTTACAAGCATTGACATTTATCACTCTATGTCGTATTGCCGGAATTCCTGCCACTTGGCAAGCAGGACTTTATACAACACCTGAAACCATCGGTAATCATGACTGGGCAAGATTCTATGTAGCTCCTTATGGATGGTTATATGCGGATTGTTCATTTGGTGGAGGAGCTTACCGTGCTAAAAACTTGGAAAGGCAAGACTTCTATTTTGGTTATTTAGATCCATTTAGAACGCCATGCTCATCCAAATTCCAAGGTGATTTTGTACCAGCTAAAAATTTCTTGCCAAATGATCCATATGACAACCAAAATGGTGAAATGGAATATGTAGATGAAGCGATTCCGGCAAAATATATTATGAAAGAGACAGAAAAGATTGAAATTACTCTTTTAGAGGGTAAAAATGCGTAGGCCTATTATCGGTCTAACTTGTAATGAATTGGATAAAGAAAATTTACCTAAACAATTTATCAATGAAGCCTATATTAATAGTGTTATTCGTGGTGGTGGTTGTCCAGTCATTCTTCCCATCACAAATGACTATGATACAATTGAAGCTCAAGTTAATGTATTAGATGGATTGATTGTGACAGGTGGAATCGATGTAAATCCTACGATTTATAATGAAAATCCAGAACCTTTACAAGGTAATTCAAGCTTAGATCGTGATTATTATGAAATGCGAGTATTAAAATATGCCAATGAAAAACAGATTCCTATTTTTGGAATCTGTCGTGGCATACAAATATTAAATGTTTATTTTAAAGGATCTTTATATCAAGACCTATCTTATTGTAAAAGAAGCGTGATCAAACATGCGCAACAAGAAAAAAGAGAAAATCCAAGTCATAAGATCCATATTGAAAAGGATAGTTTTTTATATTCTAGCTTAGGTGATGAAGCTTATGTGAATAGTTTTCATCATCAAGCCATCAAGGATTTAGCTCCAAATTTTAAAGTTGCCGCAAAATCGAGTGATGGAATTATTGAAGCCATTGAACATGAGTCTCTTTCCATTTATGCCGTACAGTTTCATCCAGAAGCCATGTCCCATAAATATGTTGAGATACAAAATATCTTCAATGTCTTTATTAAAAAGTGTGAGGTAAAGTAATGCGTATTCAAGAAAACTTAGAAAAATCAAAATATGAGGCAGATGGAAGCCTACAAATTCAAGGAACAACCATTCCTTATCATACAATTTGTGAAGACAATTTCTTCGTGGATGAAGAAAACAATCCAGTCGCATCCATCTTTAGTTATGCCTATTTTAGAAGTGATATTCAAGACAATTCAAAACGTCCAATCTTATTTATTTATAATGGTGGTCCAGGATGTGCAAGTCTTTGGCTTCATATGGGATTGTTTGGTCCTAGAATTGTAAAATTAGATGATGAACTAAACCTTCCTACAGTTCCACCTTTTGAATTAGAAGACAATCCACATTGTTTATTAGACTTATGTGATTTAGTCTTTATCGATCCCGTTGGAACTGGACTAGGTCGTTTAATTCAAGAAAAAGCAAGAAAAGAATTTTATGAAACGCATGGCGATGTCCGAAGTGTTTCTAAATTCATTGAACAATTCTTAGCACGCTATAATCGTAGAAATTCACCTGTATTACTAGCTGGTGAAAGCTATGGTACCGCAAGAAGTGCCTTACTTGCAGGAGAACTTATGGGTGCAGGTCCTGAAAAAGCCGATACGATGGGAATCAGTGTCAGTGGTATCTTCTTACTTGGAAGTTACTTTATTGAAAAGCTTCCAGTTGAAGCAAGTGCTACCGACTTAATCACAATGGCTGCCACAAATTATTTCCATAACCCAAAGGAAAACATTTCACAAAAAGACTTTATTGATGAAGCCTTTACATTCGCATCTACTGAATATGTTACAGCCTTATTTTTAGGAGATGCCTGCCCGAACAAAGAAGAAATCGCAGATAAATTAGCCTATTATTCGGGTATTGATCAAACCTATTGGTTAAGACACCATTTACATATGGATATGCAGAAAGGTTTTGCACATAAACTATTAGAAGATAAGGGTTTAGCTTTAGGATTCTATGACGGTCGTTATACATGGAATGATGATCCAGAAATCATGGAAGCCAATGTCATTGCGGATGACCCAGCCATGGGACAATATACACCTGCTTTCCAGACTGCCTATGGATTGATGCGCCAGGAATTAAATATCACAAGTGATCGTATCTCAAAAGGCCTAGTCTTTGATGTAAATATGACATGGAATCGTGAATTCAAAACAAGTCCTGCCCAATCCTTAGCTGGATGTATGCGAAGAAACAAACAGATGAAAATCTTCTTTGCCTCTGGTCTATATGATCTTTGTACAACCGCTGGAAATGCCAGATATTTAGCTACACACTCTAATTTAGATCCAAATCGAGTAACCATTGGTGAATATCCAAGTGGTCATATGGCGTATCTTGGTAAAGAAAGCTTTGATCTATTAGCCAAGGATATGCGTGAATTCTTTGAAAGTTGTATTTAAAAAGGAAACCACAGTTTCCTTTTTTTATTTATACTTCTTCAACATTTCTAGCTTAAGATTCAATAACTTTTCACTTAAGTCTACATAATATTCTTGTGGATATACAAAACGTTTGATTTCATCCCAAATTGTAGCAAGTTCCTTTTCGCTGTATGCACGAATTTCTTCTAGAGTTGGAAGATCATAAACAAGCTTACCATCTTTAAAGATTGGCACTAACATATCACGTACTGTATATGTGTTGGCTGGAATCACTTTGTATTTCCAACGTGACATTGGATGATAGATTGTTAGATCTTGCGTTGTATCAATCACTTCATCTTCTAATGTCAATAAATCGGCAATGGCCATACCTGTTTCTTTATCCATAATACGATTTAAATTCTTCATACCTGGATTTGTCACTTTTTCAACATTGTCACTGATTTTGATTTTAGGAATGACTTGACCATCTTTTTCGATCGCCACCATTTTATAAACACCACCAAAGACAGGTGAATTCTTTGAACAAATCAAGTTTTCACCAACCCCAAACGAATCAATTTTAGCACCTTGTTGGTGAATCAAAGATTCAATGACATATTCATCCAATGAATTGGATACAACAATCTTACAGTCTTCCATACCCGCTTCATCTAACATCTTACGAACTTTTTTAGAAAGATAAGCCATATCTCCACTATCAATGCGCACACCTTTTAAGCGGTATCCATTTGGTTCTAGATAATCCTTAGCTACTTTAATCGCATTCACAATACCTGATTTTAAAGTAGAATATGTATCAATCAATAAAGTACATGCGTTTGGATATGTTTTGGCATAATACATAAACGCATCATATTCGGTATCAAAACTTTGAATAAATGAGTGTGCCATTGTACCAAGTACTGGTACGCCAAATTCTTTACCTGAATATGTAGTAGCACTTCCTGCACAACCTGCAATATAAGCAGCTCTAGCTCCTAGAATAGCTGCATCAAAGTTATGAGCACGGCGTGCACCAAATTCCATTACGGCTCTTCCTTCACTGGCTTGTACAATACGACGTGACTTTGTTGCAATCAAAGTTTGGTGATTGATAGCCAAAAGTAATGCCGTTTCTACTAATTGTGCTTCAATAATTGGAGCTTTGACACGAACCAATGGTTCATGAGGAAATACTGGTGTTCCTTCTGGAATCGCATAAATATCTCCTGTAAAGCGAATAGTTGATAGATATTCTAAAAATTCTTCACTAAATTGATTTAATGAGCGTAAATAATCAATATCTTCTTTTTCAAAATGTAAGTTAGAAACATAGTCCACAACTTGTTCTAAACCTGCAAATACACAATATCCCCCGTCATCCGGATTTTTACGATAGAATAAGTCAAATACGACTTCTTTGTCTTTATTATCATTAAAATAACATTGACTCATTGTTAATTCATAAAAGTCCATGACTAAACTTAAATTTCTCTTATCTTTCATTTTATAATCTTTACTCCCTTACTTCAGAAACAACTTGAATACCATTCATTTCCATCATTCTAAATGCGACATCATTAAAGAATGTGGCTTCATGTACTTCTGGTATATGATAGGTTTCTGTACAGTTTTCAACCACGATAATACGATATTCATTCATATTGTGTTCATTGAACCAAGTATTTAAACTTAACACAAAATGAAGAACACAAAGATCTGTACAACAACCTGTCACAATTATATCACGATAATATTTCAAATCTGAATTTAGAAACTCTTCAAATTCTGGTGCCATAAACGTATTCGTACTGTTCTTTTTGATGACATGTTTCACAAATGTCTTTAAAGAATCAACTACTTCAGATTCTTCACTTCCAATTACACAATGTGCTGGAAACGAATTGAATTCACGCGTCTTTGGTGGATGTGAATCACACACAAAAACATTGTTGCACTCTAAAAGAATTAAAAGATTTTCAATATTCTTTTCTATGTTGCCAATGGCTTCATCATGAAGTGGACCTATATTCACAAATCCTTTTATCATATCTACTACAAATACTACGGGGTCATTTAATTCATTTTTTTGAATGGATTTATAATTCTTATTTTCTAAACGTGCCATATATACCTCTAAAAGAAAATAAGAGTTCTACGCAGAACTCTTATTCTTCAACATCTTTGTTTGTTCTAAACTCCTTTAATTTCTCTTCAAGCATTGATTTGAATTCTGGATTTGCCTTGATATAAGCTTTGGCAGCCTCTTTTCCCTGTCCAATTTTTTCTCCTTCATAACTGAACCATGCACCTGCTTTTTTTACAATATTAGCATCGACACATAAATCTAATAGTTCACTAATATAAGAGATTCCTTCACCATACATAATTTCTAATACAGCGGATTTAAATGGAGGAGCTACCTTATTCTTAACAATTTTAACTTTTACTTTATTTCCTACAATATCCGTACCATTTTTAATGGCATCTGCTTTACGAATATCAACACGAACAGATGAGTAGAATTTTAAAGCACGACCTCCAGGCGTTGTTTCTGGATTTCCATAGATAACGCCTACTTTTTCACGAAGTTGGTTAATAAAGATAGCTGTACAATCATTTTGATTCATAGCACCAGCAAGTTTACGCATTGCCTTTGACATCATACGAGCCTGTAATCCAACTTGATTATCGCCCATTTCACCATCTAATTCAGCTTGTGGAACTAATGCAGCTACACTATCTACAACAACCAAATCTACAGCTCCACTCTCTACAAGCATCAACATAATGTCTAATCCTTGTTCACCTGAATCTGGTTGAGACAAGATCAACTCATCAATGTTAACACCTAAATTTTTTGCGTATACAGGATCGATTGCGTTCTCTGCATCAATAAATGCGGCACGCCCACCCTTTTTTTGAACTTCTGCAACGGCATGTAACGCAAGTGTTGTTTTACCACTAGATTCTGGACCGAAGATTTCAATAATTCTTCCTTTTGGGTATCCGCCAATACCCAAGGCATCATCTAAAAGTAAACTTCCTGAAGGAATAGGTTCAATGTCAACAGCCGCTCTATCACCTAATTTCATGACAGAACCTTTACCATATTCCCTTTCGATTTCATTTAAAACATCACTTAAAAGTTTATCTTTATTTGTTTCTACTTTTTCTTTTGGCATAAATTCTCCTTTTGAATTATTTGTATCAATATATCTATCATTTGCATAACAACATGTTCTCTAACTTCATTTCTAGATAAGCCTGTACATTGAAAACCATATACATGAACTGATTTTTTAGAGGCGATTGCACAATATACTCTTCCTGCTGGTTTTTCTTCCCAAGCATCCGGTCCAGCATTCCCGGTAAAAGAAATACAATAATCCACATCCATAATTTCTCTTGTATTTTTGGCCATAGCATAAGCACACTCTTCACTGATTACACCATGTTTTTGAATTAAGTCCACATCCACATGAGCTAATACACTTTTCATTGGTGTAAAATAAGTCACTAAGCCACCTTTTAACATGGCGCTTGCCCCAGGTATTGAAGCAATCGTACTCGTAAATAAACCAGCTGTTAAGCTTTCACAGCTAGAAATTGTTAAATGATTTTTTGTACATAAAGATACAAGTTGTTTTGCGTCATTCATTACATCGTCTCCAAAACATATTTTTTTAATTGATTGAAATAAATGAGTCCACTATATAAAGAAGCCGCTGTTGCTGCCCACAACAATATTTGATCCATACAAATATCCATATAGACAAATGGCCAATCTTTCAACAATAAGAATACAAGTGCAAACATTTGTAGTACAGTTTTTAACTTTCCAAAAATCCCTGCGCTGACAACTTCGCCTGAATTTGCAGCACTCATTCTTAAACCATCAACAATTAGATCTCGCGCGATCATTAATAATACGGCAATAACGTTTGCCTGATGAAAGTAAACCATCAAAATCAATACAGTATTCACTAACATCTTATCTGCGATAGGATCAGCAAATTTGCCAAAAGAAGTAATCCAATTATTCTTTCTTGCCAACATTCCATCAAAAAAATCAGTAATGCTCGCAACCGCAAAAATCACAAACGCAATCACATCACGAAGTGCTAGACCACTTGTTTTGTCAATCACACATACGGTTGGATCCATGCAAAGATATATAGCTACAACTACAGGAACCAATAAAATTCTAATAATCGTTAGTCTGTTCGGTATATTCATCTTGGCCATAGTTATAATCCTCCCCTTGTGCATAATATTCATTAGAGTAATCATAATAGTTGTCATCATATTGTGAATACTCTTCTTTTTTCGCATTTGGATTTCCTTCTCCAATTTGTAAAGTAATTACAGCAGGTTCTCCTTCTTGCCATACTGTTTTATCAAAAGAAATCTCTTTTCCTCCAACTGTAATTGAGTTGTCTGAATATGTTTCTATGCTGATTTCAAAAGTACAATTCTCAGATAGCTCTAAACTTTGCGTAAATGTACCCGTATATACTTTTGAACTATCATTGATTACTGTGTCATCTTTAGTCACAGTGATTTTAGATTTTGTTGGAAGTGTAATACTCAAATCTAATGTTTTTACATCCGATTGAATATTTGAAATTTGATATGCATTGGTCTCATCGCTCATTTTTTCAACAACCAAAGCCTCAGCTTCCTTTGCCTTTTTACGCTGACTTGCCAATTTGTTAGTTTCTTCCTCTTTCTTTGAAAGCTGTTCTTGACGTAAAGCTTCTTGCGTTGCTAATTTTTGATTAGAAATTGCACGAAGCCCAAAATTAATAACAGATAAAACGCATAAACCCACGATTCCAATCAGGACAAGCACTTTGATCAATTGCGATTGATTTGTACTTAATGAAGAACTTGTGCGACTCACATGTTTTTGAAACCACGATTTTTTCTTTTTCTTTTTTGACTTTTTGGTTTTTTGAACACTAGGCATTTGCTGCACCATACGTCTTTGTGCCATGGTCAAAGCCATATCTCTTTGATGAGCAACTTCATTAATATCCATATCCACTTCATCTGCAATTGCCTGCCAATTAACACCAATCGCATCTGAATATGCATGTACAAAATAACGAACAAAAGAAAAGTCATCGGAGAATACATCTAAGTTATGTTCTTCGATTGCTTGTATATATTGAGGCGCTAAACGCGTCTGATTTGAAACATCCTGAATGGAAAGTTTTAGGTTTGTACGACGTTCTTTTAAGATGTGATAATATGCCACTAAAACTCCCCCTTTGAAGCTTATTATAACAAATAAACGGAAAGAATACCACGATGTGGTATAATTATTTGCGAAAGGATGAATAAAATGTCACAACTTAATTTTTCAATTGGAACTTTTTCACAATGCATGAGTTTTTCTCCTCAAAATATTAAAATCGATAATTTTGAAGACTATACACTCTATTGTATTGACTGCGAAAATGTTCAGCAATTTGATATTAAAACACTTAACGCAACAAGTCCTAGCGTTTTCTTTTTCTTTGGAAATTTTGAAAAAATAGGACAAAAAGCATGGCAACAAATCTTTACGATTGCCAAAGATTTTCCCAATTCCTATTGTTTTAACACTCATCAAAGTCAAAAGAATTTTGCGGACATCTATTGTGCGACACTACTCGGTCAAGTTGTTGCCAATGTCGTACCTAAAAAAATTCTTCTTGTCACAAATGACCAAGGGTTTCATGGTATTAAACAAGCTTTAATGTTTCAAGGCAAAGACATCGATATCGAAATCTTACAAACAAGAGATCCATTCTTATTACCGTTAAAAGAAGACCAGCCAAAAACAGTTCAAAAAGTAAAGAAGCAACAACCCAACCAAAAACCAGATGAGGCTAGTGATGAAGAGGTTTTAGAAGCCTTAAAAAAATATCCAAAAATTAATACGCGCTATGCTTCCATTGATGATTTAAGCAAGTATTTAATGCCTATCTTAGCCAACAAACAAAAGAAATGCAAACTTTCAAAATGGATTGAGAGTGATTACGCAAAAAAAGTGGGTAGATATAAAAAAGATTCGAAAGGAAAATATTATAAACTAAAATGATAAAAACAATATATTTAGCTGGTGGATGCTTCTGGGGTGTACAACATTACTTTGATCAATTTGACGGAATCTTAAAGACAACAGTTGGATACGCAAATGGTAATACAGAGAATCCAGAATATAAAGATGTTAAGGCAGGACTTACAGGTCATGCAGAAACTTTAAAAATACAATACGATAGCACACTTATCTCACTTTCTAAAATACTAGATTTATACTTTGATATTATTGATCCAGTATCCATCAATCAACAAGGTGAAGATATTGGTATTTCCTATCGTACAGGTATTTATTATGTGGAAAAAACGGATTTAGATATCATCCAATCTAAATACAACGAAATCCAAAAGAAATATGATTCAAAATTAGCTGTTGAACTTGAACCGCTAAAAAACTTTTTTAATGCCGAAGAATATCATCAAAAATATCTAGACAAAAATCCAGGTGCTTATTGTCATATTCCTGCATCAAAATTTAAGAAGGGACTTTAATTGGCCCCTTCTTTTATTGTGCTTCCCGCAACATATCCAGTTGTCCATGCGATTTGTAGATTGTATCCACCTGTTTGTGCATCCAAATCTAAAACTTCTCCCGCAAATTTTAAACCTTTAATTTTCTTAGTCTCCATTGTCTGAGGCTGAATTTGATTAGTCTTGATTCCACCCACAGTAATCATAGCTTGTTCAAAACCTGCAAAATTTACAATTTCAAAGCTTAAACACTTCAACAATTCACTAATACTTCTTCTTTGTGCTTTTGTTGTTTCATTGGCTTTTAAATTAACATCAATATTTAATTGATTAATAATATATTGAACCAATCGCTTTGGAATCATCATTTCTAATATATGTTTTAATTGTTTATTTGAAAGACTGCTCATTCTCTCTAGCAAAAGAGCATCAACTTCATCAACTGATTTATTTGGAATCAAATCCAATATAATTCTTCTAGGATCTTTGTTGATAACATAACTTGACATTACCAAAATGCCAGGTCCACTTAAACCTTCATGGGTAAATAAAATATCACCGCATTCTTCATAAAGAACCTTTTTATCTTTTTTTACCTGAATTCCAACATTAGACAAGGACAGGCCTGCCAAATCAAAGTCTTCTTTAGTTTGTAATGAAACCAATCCAGGATATAGATTACTAACTTTTATATCCAATGCTTCTGCCCATTTATATCCATCTCCACTACTTCCAGTGGATACAAATGATTTTCCTCCCGTTGCGACAATGACTACATCAAATGAATAAGATCCTCTATTAGTTTTGATTCCAACAACTCCATCGTCTTCAACCAATAAATCTGTACATGCTTCATCCATATGTAAAATAACATTGTTTTTACGTAAAAGTTCTACAAACAATAAAACAACGTCTTGACTTGAATTTGAACCTGGAAACATACGTCCGTGATCTTCTTCAATCGTAGGTAAACCATTGGATTTTAAAAATTTGATCATATCTAAGTTAGAAAATTGTGAGAATGGGCTATATAAGAATTTTTCATTGTGCACAACATGCTTAAAGAATTCATCTTTTGAACAATTATTCGTCACATTACAACGCCCATGACCTGTGAGTTGTAATTTCTTACCCAATTGCTTGTTCTTTTCAAACAATTCAACTTGATGCCCTTCTAAACGAGCTGTATAAGCAGCCATTAAACCGGCAGGCCCTCCTCCAATTACGCATACTTTTAGCATAGGATCCCACTTTCTTCTAAATAAATAGCTAAACCATCATGCTCATTATCCTGTTTAGTGATGACATTAGCACAAGCTTTTGTATCATCCGTACCATTGATCATACAAACACCGCAACCAGCCACTTTTAACATGTCATTATCATTGGATGTATCTCCAAAGGCCATGACATCATTTATATCTATATCATTGAGTTCGCATATTTTTTGTAATCCATACCCCTTATTGATTCTTTTATCACAAAATTCAAGTAGTGTGGATTGTGTTTTAAAACCATGATAATAAGGATTTGGATGTTCTTTTACCCAAGCCTCTGCCTTAGGCATATCCTCTTCTTTCATACGGAACATGATTTTTGCGTTTTCATGTGCATAGAAATCTTCCAATTTTACAATTTCCAATTCTTTATGCGATGTAGAAGCCGAATGAATCATCCAATCATCAATATGAACACAACGAATCTTTCCATCCCAATATATCATTGGATTGCACTCGACAACATTCATGATTTCCATGGTTTCTTTTAGCCATTCCTTTTGCATCATGAAATAACTGTAGAATTTTTGGTGCACTCCATCCCAAAGTTCTGCACCATTCATTCCTACTACAAAGTCAAAGTCAAAAGGTAAATCCCAATACTCTTTATTTCGTTTTAATTCATCGGCCGGACGACCTGAGGCAATCCCAAAATAAATGCCTTTTTCATGAAGCTGAATTAAAACTTTCTTCGTTCTAGGTGTTAATTCTTTTTTCTCATTGACTAATGTAGCATCAATGTCACAAATAACTAATTTTGTCGTCACTTTAAGTCCTCCAATTCATAAGTAAATCCTTCGCCATCGACTTCATGAACACTATTCACGATAATAAACGCTCTTGGATCCACCTGCATAATTTCATGTTCTAGATTTGAATACATTTTTTGTGGAATCACAATCATCAATACAGGTTTAGATTCATTTGTATATCCACCCTTACCTTCTAAAATAGTAACTCCACGTTGCATTTTGTCTAATACATGATTTTTAATTTCAATCCATTGATCTGAAATAACCATACAGTTGATTGCTGTACTTGAACCAATCAAAATTGTTTTATCAATCGCAAAACCAGATGTAAATACTGATAAAACTCCAATCAAGGCTGGTTCTACACCATAAGTAGACATACCTAAAAGTACAGTTAACGCGTCAATGATCATTACGGAATTTCCTGAAGAAATATGCGTATATTTATGAATCAATAGTGCAGGAATATCCATTCCTCCTGTACTTGCATTTACTCTAAAACATAGTCCTAAGCCAATACCTGAAATCAACCCACAATAAATACTTGCCAACATGGGTTGCATCACAAATGTATCTTTTGGAAATAAAGTTGTAACATAAGTTAATGTTGAGACAAAAAACGAATAACTAAATGTTGAAATCAATGATTTCAATGCGAATGCCTTTCCTAAAAAAAAGGCTCCCACAATATAAAGTCCGATCATCAATATGTTGATCAACCATACCGATGGAATAAATGGCAACAATGGTTTTAATGCCACTGCCACACCGGCTACGCCTCCAGTTAATGTATTATTTGGTAAAACAAAAAAAGCAACGGATACTGCCACCATAAAATTTCCTAATAATACAACCAATACATCTTTTACATAATTTGTTTTTTTCATATAAACCTCCCCAAACGCCACCTATATTTTATCAGAAAAGAAAGCTTTGTGAAGTAAAAGAAAAAGCTGGATATCCAGCTCATCTTTATAACATTTCTTTTGCGGTCTGTGTAATTAAATCAAATAATTCAATCACTTCTGGTTGTTTTTCATAACCAATCTTATCAAACAATTCATCTACAATCTTTAAAATCTTTTCATGTTGCTTCTTATAGATTCGAATCATCGAATCATTTAATGTAATATAGATTTTACGCGTATCCTGTTCACTACGAATACGTGTAATCAATCCTTTTTTTTCCATACTTGTAAGTGTACGATTCATCTGCGATTTTTGCATGCGCATATAATTACATAAATCGGTCGCCGTAACATTTATATTTTTATTTTGATATAAATAACGACAAATCATCGACTCATTGTAAGGAAGATCTGGAGTGATTCTCTCATTATTGATAACAGTTGTCATTTGAAGCCATGCTTCTAATACTTGTTCATTCTTTTTCATAATTTTATTCTAGCACAGAAATTGTGTATTTCGCATCATAATTTTGATTCACACAAATCGTTACCTTTTTATTCTTTAAATCATATACACAAGACCATTGTGTCTTTGAGATTTCTCCCTGCTTATTCTTATGCGCATCTTGCGAACAATCAGATAAAAGTTGCATAGCCTCATGATTGGATAGTTTTCCATTTGTGGAACTTAATTTTTCATCAATAATTTGGTAGCGGTCTTGGCCAAAATTAAATTCTGCATCGGGTTGAGTCAATAAGAAATTTGTGGCACACTGATAATTCTTGTCTGGATATACAACCTTCATTTCATCATCCACATATTCTACAACAACACTCTTTCCAGAAGCATCACAAATCTGAAAGTGATAACAACTATTCGCACTTGAATGCATGTCATAAGATGATAATAATTCTAATGCTTCATCCACATTTTTGGCCTTATCAAGCATTAAACGAATCGCTGTTGTTGTTGTGATATCCACCTTTTTTGTATTCTGATTTGTAGGTTTTGTATCAATCAACAATACACCAACCGCTAATCCTTTTTCATTCATTCCATCTAGTGGTGCATAAGGTGCTGCCAAAGTCACCAATGAATCCTTTAATGTATCTGGTAAATGCTTTTCATTATACCCAACAAAACCTAAATTCACCATGGATATAGAGGCATACCCGTTTTTAGGTTTCGTCTTCACTAATACACTTGGCGAATAATCCATATCAAAGTTTCGTCCAAACAGATATCCTGAATCTTTATTTTGTGCAATAAATGTAGAACAACCTAAATCTGGAATCTCAATACTTAATGGTAACCCCTTCATTACGTGATTCACCACAAATTCGACAAGCTCTTTATCATTGCTTGCACCTTTTTCTAAAAACTCATCCAATCCATAATCCGCACTATAATCCATTGTATACATTGGATAGGCGTCTACTTTCTTTAATGATTTTAATGAGCTATATTCCTTGTGAAACAGACAAACAATTCCTATCCCACAAATCAATAATAAACATAATATAGTAATTCCTATTTTCTTTAATACCTTCATACATACTCCTTTAGTTCATTTTGTGAACTATTAAAGTATACAATATTAGTTTACATTGTCAACCATAAAAAAAACAGAGATGAAACTAATCATCTCTACGTCCTAATAATCGCAAAATGTATAAGAAGATATTCAAGAAATCTAAATATAGCTGTAGCGCCATATAAATCGATATCTTTTCATCTTCATAGCCATTCAACATATAATTCATTTTTTGTATGTCCCAAGCCGTAAGTCCAGTAAATAATAAGAGTCCAATCACGCTCCATAAGCGTACATCCATGCCAACTCTAAATAGCATGAAGAAAAATTGACTAAAGATCATCGCAACCAAACCAATCAAACAAATGTTTCCCACTTTACTAAGATCCATTTTAGTCGTCTTTCCAATAATGGCTAAACATGCAAAGTAAATTGCGCTAATGCCAAAGGCTGCTGCAATCTGTCCAGCACTATATACATAAGCCAATGATGTCATATTGATTCCCATTGTAAGTGAATACACAATAAACATCATCTTCATTGTGGAAGCGGGTGTATTACGTGATAATTGACGTCCCATTGAAATCGTTAATGAAATTTGTACGATGAGTAATAATAATGAAATCATTGGAATCTGAATAATAAACATGAATATGCCTGAAGCATACAACAATGCCGAAGTGATTGCCGTAATTCCAAGGCCTACCATCATCCAACTGTAAACTTTATATAATGAATTTGTACTTACTGAATTTGAATAGTTATTTGTATACATATGTTTTTTTACCTCCTGTTTGTAGAGTATTTTATGTTTTTTACATATGCATTACAATGTACAACTCGATCAAAATGACTATTCAATTAACCAAGTCTTCAAAATTTAATCTTTAAAAGTAGCTTAAGTTACTAAGTTTTTCTAGTTTAACATTAAAAGCTTTTATTTTTTCCAAAAATAAAAGAATGTATCTCTACACTCTCTTACTTTATATCCAATTCAATTGGCTCATCCATCGTATCACTGACGTATTTGCCATTCTTTTTTCTTTGTTTCACACATTCCGTCAACAAATATTCAATTTGTCCGTTGACACTGCGAAAATCATCTTCTGCCCATGAAGCGATTTGATCATACAATTTCTTTGAAAGACGCAAAGGAATCTGTTTCTTTTCCATTAATACAAGCTGCCAGAATTAACGACTGGCTGCGCATCATGGTTTCCACAAAGTACGACTAATAAGTTCGAAACCATAGTCGCTTTCCTTTCTTCATCTAATTCTACAACCCCATTTTCATTTAAACGCTCCAATGCCATTTCAACCATACCAACAGCGCCATCCACAATCATCTTACGTGCATCAATGATAGCACTTGCCTGTTGTCTTTGTAGCATAACGGCTGCAATTTCTGGTGCATATGCCAAATATGTAATTCTTGCCTCAATAATTTCAAGACCCGCATCTTTTACTTTACATTGAATTTCATCACGAATTCTCGATGCGACCACTTCACTAGAACCTCTAAGACTTCCCTCATCGGCAATACCATCGCCTGTTGTATCTACATTTTCAGCTACATCATAAGGATAGATACGAACAATATTTCTTAATGCACTATCACATTGTAAAGAAAGATATTCCTTGTAGTTATCCACATTAAATACAGCCTTTGCGGTATCTGTAACACGCCACATAACGGCAATTCCAATCTCTACAGGATTTCCTAAACAATCATTGATTTTTTGACGATTATTGTTTAAAGTCATGATCTTCAAAGATACTTTTTTAGAAGCCATTTCTATTGTTCCATTATTTTGTGTTTGAAAAATACTCTTCTTAGAACCATCATCCACATCTCCACTTTGATTTAGTTTTGTCTTTGCGGCAGGATTAACAGCCTGACAAAAAGGATTGACATAATAGAATCCAGCATCCTTTAAAGTACCTACATATTTACCAAATAATGTTAAAACCAAGGCTTCTTGTGGCTTTAATACTTTTAAGCCAAGAAATGGAATCCAACCAATGCATAGCCATACAACACCAATAATAAATAGTGGCCAAATTAATGCTGCTCCAAGTATTGTCATCAATAAAGCTACAAGATATAAAACAATCCATAATATCATCATGGCCATGCCATTCTTTTTGTTGCTTAAAACTTTTTCTGTCATATAAGCACCTCCTGATACACTTATGATATCATTTTGATATACGATGTCAATAATAAAAAGGATGAGGTTTCCCCACCCTTACAAATTATAAACTTTTGTGTAAAGTTTCAAGAACTGTCTTAAGATCATTAACACCCATTTGACCTGGAGCACTCGCTTTTTTAGCTGCACCAAATGTCAAACAAGAACCAAATACTTCACCAGCTAAACGAGAGATAACGCCCGTAGCTGCCATAGACATTGTGATGATTGGACGATTTGCGTGTTCTTCTACCATTTCATTTGTGGCAGACAATAATGTCAATACATCCTTTTTGGATTGAGGCATAACTGCAATCTTAGGAATATCTGCACCTTTTTCTTGCATAGCACATAAACGAGAAATGATTTCTTCTTTTGCAGGAGTTTTGAAGAAGTCATGGTTTGACATAATGACTTTTACCCCATTTTCATGAGCTGTCGTTACAATTGTTTCTACTTCTTTATCACCAGTATATAATTCAACATCTACTGCATCTACATAACCGCTTTTGGTAACCGCACAATTTAATTCTACATAATATTCAGTTGATACTTCTAATTCTCCACCTTCTTTTTTAGAACGGAAAGTAGCTAATACTGGAGTTTCTTTAAATACTTCACGTAATTCTTTAGCCATTTCTACTACAGATGCAGTATTTTCAACTTGTTCAAACCAATCCATACGCCATTCAATAATATCAGCTGGCGTATCAAGAATGATTTTCGCTTGTTCTAAAACATCTTCCTTATTTTTTCCACAAATAGGAACACAAATCTTTGGTACGCCTGCACCAAATTCAACATTTTTCATTGTTACTGTATTCATTTTTTATTCTCCTTTATTCATATTTTTGGTATACGCATCAAACAACGCATCCCCGACTTGTTGTCTGATATCTTCATAAACCGAACTTGAACGGTTTCTCATTTCATTTAATACTTCTTGTGATAATTCAATTTCTTGTGTACCACTCTCTTTAATAATATTTAAGCGATCTGATACACGTTTATCACATTGTTCACGCGAATAATCACGCGCATTTTTTGCCGCCTGATCCACAATTTTTTTATCTTTATCCGACAAACGATTATAGAAATCTTCATTCACAATCATTGATAGTAAATGAGGCAAATGATTGGTCTTCACAACATAATCCTGCTGCTCATAGATTTTCCCAGAAACGATTACTTCATAAGGATTTTCTTGGGCATCAATCGTACCTTGCTGCAAGCCAATATAGACTTCACTAAATGCCATTGGCGTAGGATTCGCTTTAATTGCTTGCCAGAATGCTAAGTGATACTTATTTTCCATTGTACGAATCTTTTGGCCTTTAAAATCATCTAAAGACTCAATCTTTTTATTTGTCGTCATAACACGGAAATTTTGATCACTCATCGCAAGTAATCTTACACTATGTTCCAAATAAACTTCATTGATAAGACTCATAAACTCTTCATCATCTAAAGTACTTCTTAAATCTTCAATATTCGTATAAGCCATAGGTAAGTCAAAAATAGCTAGTTTTAGGATAAAGTTAGCTTGAGGCGCTGTATTTTGAACTACAAATGGGATATCGCCATTCATACAACTTTCCACTAGCTCTCGATCCCCACCAACCGTACCATTATGATAGGCCTTGATTTGGATTCTTCCATTTGATAAGCGTTGGATTTCTTCAACAAACTTATTCGTGAAAATACCTGTTACTGTATCAGCCGGTGAATCATTGGCAATAATCCAAGGAAAAGATTGACTTGCCATTACAGGATCTTCTTCTTTAGCAACACAGGCAGTCAACGAAAAAGCAGTAATTAGCGAAATGAAAACGGAAACTATTTTTTTCATATTTACCTCCTATGCCACAAGTGCTAATGATATCTGTGGAATAAATGTAATCAATAATAAAGCGATAAAGAAGAAGCCAATTAATGGCAACGCTTTTTTCGCAATACTCATTACGGGAATATCCACTAGAGAACTAGCTACAAACAAGTTAATTCCAATTGGTGGTGTCACAAAACCAATAGCTAAGTTAACAACCATAATAATTCCAAAGTGAACTGCATCTACACCAACGCTTTGAGCAATTGGAAGTAGGATTGGTGTTAAAATCAAGATAGCTGGACTTGTATCCATTACCATACCTACAATCAACAATAAGATATTGATTACAATCAATACAGCTACATTTCCATGAATTGTATTCAAGATAAAGTTTGCCGCTGTATCTGGAATTTGAAGTAGTGTAATCATTCTTGAAAAGGCAACGGCCGAGGCAAGAATAAATAGGATTGGCGCAAATGTTTTGATGGATTCTACAAAGACTTCATATAAATCTTTTACATGTAAAGATTTATAGATAAACATCGAAATAAATAACGCATAGAATACAGAAATAACAGCTGCTTCTGTAGGACTTGCCACACCTGAATAGATACACCCTAAAATGATGACGGGTGTTAATAAAGCCCAAAAGCTATCAAAGAACACTTTCTTAAAACCTTTATCATGAAGTGCATTTACCTCTTCATTGATCTTATCTTTATCTTCCCCATGTTTTTTACAATAGTAAAATGCATAAATCATTAATAATGCAGCAATCAATAGACCTGGAACAATACCAGCCATAAACATTTTACCTACACTTGTACCACTTGCCATACCATATAAGATAAATGGAATACTTGGTGGAATGATTACACCTAAACCTCCTGCAACTGCAACAATGGCTGTCACAAAAGTTTTGTCGTAACCCATTTTCACCAACAAAGGGATAGTCATACTGCCTACTGCTGCAACAGTTGCAGGGGCACTTCCAGATATTGCACCATAGAAAAGACATGTGATAATCACCGCACATGGCATTCCGGCTGTTCTTTTTCCAATAAAGAATGAGAACACATCAAATAATTTTTTACTAACGCCACCTTTTGCCATTAAAATACCAGAAAGTACAAACATAGGCACGGCAAGCAATGGAAAGGAATCGATTCCTCCAAACATCGCTCGAATAATGTATTCTGGTGAAATGGTAAAATTAGGATCTAATATGGATGGGGCCAAAGAAACGATACTAAGGGTGGATGATATAGGAACGGACAATAACAGAAGCACGACAAACAATATAAATACACTGATGGCTAACATTATTTTCCCTCCCTTGGATCTTGATCAATAATTTTCTCATGATTTAACATGCGTTTCACATTGTCAATCTCATATATAATTTGTTGGAAAGAACGTATTGTAGCCAACACAAAACCAACAAAAGGTGCACATTGAACGTATGGCATTGGAAGTTGTAATGCAGGGCTTGTTTGTTTAGAGGCAATCGATTGCATCAAGAATTTGTATCCGTGAATACTTAAATAAAAGAAGAGTACAAACAACAATATATTTAAAAATAATTGTGCAAATACATACGCTTTTTTAGGAAACATATTAATGACTTGATCAACCTTAATGGAAATCCATCGTTTAATGCAGTAGCTAATGCTGATAAAGCAAGACCAGATAAACATATATCTCGTTAGTTCTTCTGACCAGCTCAGTGAAAAATTCAGTATATAGCGACAGAAAACCTGAACTCCCATAATGCATGCCATTGACACAAGCAATATAATAAGTAGAATTTCTTCTAACTTGTCATCGAGCAATTTTATAACTTTCAATTTATCACTTCCTTTTTTTCATTATTTTAGCAAAAATACGGTACTTTTGTACCGCATTTTATCCATAATTAATCTTGCGCAACTAAATTTTTGTAACGTAAGTTTACGTACAATCCAAGTAATACACCAACAGCAGTTAACACAATATTCATAGTCATAACACCACTTGGAGTCATATTACCTGCAGCTGTTAAGATTGTATAGTTACATAGACTTGAAGCAATCATAACTAATGCGGTCACTGTACCTTTAATTTTAGGGAAGATCATATTACATACGGATGTCGCAATCTGTAGTAATCCACCAGCACCAGCCCATCCGATTACGAATGCACCGATTGTACACATTGTTTGGCTTGGAGCTACTAACACAATAATCAACATAGCTAAACAAATAGCTGGATATGCCAAGATAAAACGAACATCTTTAATCTTACGAGTTAAGAATGAAGTTACGATTAAGGCAATCATTGTTCCCATTGAATAGTAAGTTTGCATCGCACTAGGATCTGCCCATCCTGCAACATCTTTCGCAAAGTTTTGTGCACAATTTAACCATAACTGGAATGTTCCTGTACATGTAAATCCGATCATGATCATCGCAATTGATTCAATCGAGAAGTGTGTTTCTTTCATGTTGGCAATTAAGCCTTGTTTCTTTTCACCATTTGCTGAATCTGTATCTGGCATTGGACAGAATAGAATCAATGCAGCAAGTACTACATAGGCAATTCCACATACCCAGAATAAGTGGTTGTAACTAATAGCTCCTGTAGTTGTTGTACTTACGGCAACACCTAAGAAGAATGGCAAGAACATCTGGCTAACTGAAATGAAGAATTTGATTCCCATTGTCGCAACACCAGGTGCATCGCTAATTGCTTCTGCAACGGCAGGATAGATTCCTGTATCCAAGAATGAGTTTGCGATACCACCAACAATGGCACATACATAGGCAATTGTATATCCTCCGTTTGCTCCTGCATTAAATGCGAAAACTAAACCGATCATATATACGGCATAACTTAATCCACCAATAAACATAGAAATTTTACGTCCTAATTTATCAGATAATGGACCCGCAAAAGGAAGGGCGACTAAACGTCCAAGTCCTAATGCAGCTGAAATTTTTGTGATTGACATTGAGTCACATCCCCAACTAGTCGCAAGTGATTCTTTAATCACAGCTTGTCCAAGTACTGAACATCCAACACCGTGAATAAAGTAGTTCAAGTACATAATAAGGACAGAAGGTAAATATTTTTTATCTTTCATGTTCTCTTTCCTTTATAATAATCTCTTAATTAAAAATCAAATCCCATTACTTTTTTAATGTGATCTACTGGCATTTCTTTTCCAGTCCACAATTCAAATGCTGCAGCCCCTTGATAAAGCATCATTGGGAAACCATTTAATGTTTTACATCCAACACTTTCTGCCATTTCCAACAATTTAGTTTTTGCTGGTGCATACACTGTATCTGTTACAATCAAGTCTTCACGTAAGAATGAAGTGTCTGGCAACCAAGTTTGTCCTTCTAAAGGTTTCATACCCATACCAGTCGCATTTGTTAAGATATAGCTATCTTCGATTTCTTTACGCAATGCTTCTTTGTCATCTAAATCAAACAATTTAGCTTTACAATTTGTGTTTTTGTTGATTTTTTCTACAGTTTCTTCAGCATTTGCCCAAAATTTATCTTTACAGTTGAAGATTGAAAGTTCAGCAACACCATCTAATGCAGCCTGGATTTCAATAGCCGTTGCAGCTCCACCAGCTCCGGCAATTGTCATTTTCTTACCGATTGCATCGATTCCTGCATCTTTTAAGCCTTTCATGTATCCAATTCCATCTGTGATTGTTCCTGTTAATACACCATTATCATTTACAACTGTATTTACAGCTCCACACATTTCAGCTGCTGGAGTTAACTTATCTAAATATTTTCCGATTACAGTTTTGTTAGGCATAGATACGTTCCATCCACGAACCTTCATGGCTCTAAATCCTTTTACTGTATCTTCCAAAGTGTCATTATCTACTTCAAATGCAAGGTAAGCATAGTCTAAACCTAATTTTGCAAATGCTTCATTGTGCATTTTTGGTGATGATGAATGGCGAATAGGGTATGCGATCAACCCAATCAATTCTGTATGTCCTGTAATTCTTTCACTCATATTCTTTTCCTCCTAAAGTGATTTTATTCTAAGTATCCCTTTGTTTTTAATGTGTTTAAAATGTTACGTCCTTCAGCTGTACCATCAATGATACGACGAGCACGAACACTATCACCAATATTAACGATTTCTACATCTTTATCTTCAAATGTCTCTGTTAAATCTTTCATCAATGGTGAATAGCTACGCATTCCTAAACAAACAAATCCATAATCAAAGTCTAATTGTTCGTTTTGATCATTGCGTTTTACAATAAAGTGATCTGGATGAACTTCCTGTAAAGCAGTTGATGTTAAAATATTTACATGATTCTTTTCTAACAATGCATATATACCTACTTTAGTAACGATATCTAAATCTTTACCAACAACTGGAAGCATTTCTACGATAGAAACTTCAGCCTTACGATTTGAGAAGAATTCTACTACGTCAAGACCAACGGCTCCACCCCCAACAACAACGACTTTTTTACCTTCCATATCCATTGGATAGTTATCAATATTGTTGATCATACCTAAGATTCCTTTAACGCTGCTTTGTGGACGATCAATGTTTTCACGCAATCCAGTAATTGGAGGTAATAAAGGAGTTGATCCTGTTGCGTTGACAATTACGTCTGGTTTTAAAGCTTCTACAAATGGAATTGTAGCTTCTGTATTTGTGAATGTGATTAAGTTTTTCAATTTGCTAGCACGACGAATCAAGTAGTCTGGAAAATCTCTTAAACGTTTCTTTTCTGGAATTTTAGAAATTTCTACACTTAAACCACCTAAATGATTTTCTTTTTCAATCAAGAATGTCATGCATCCAACTTCAGCAGCAGTACATGCTGCTTCAAGACCAGCGGTACCTCCACCAATCACAACAACGTTGCATGGTTTCTTTACTTTTTGGTTTTTATAAGCTTCCCCTTCATTTACGCTAGGGTTAATTGTACAACGAATTGGACGATTTAAACCAATACGGTGCCCACTACATCCAATGTTACAAGAAATACATTTACGAATTTCGTCTAAACGTCCTTCTTTCACTTTTAATGGCCATTGAGGATCGGCCACAAATTGACGTCCTAAACCAATGAAGTCTGCCTGATTTGATTCAATGATTTCATTTGCGACTTTTGGATCACGAATGTTACCTACTGTAATAACTGGTTTATTGAATTTTTCTTTCACAGCAGTCGCTAAATAAGTTCTCCAACCATCTTTTAAGTAGTTGGCATCAATTTGGTATTGAATTGAATCTACAAGTCCACAAGATACGTCAATGATATCCGCTTCTTCTTGGAAATATTCTAATAATTTTAATGTATCTTCCAATGTGTTTCCACCTGGTAAAAATTCATCTGCACTAATACGAATCAAGATTGGGAAGAATGGTCCAACCGCTTCACGTACAGCTTTTAAGATCATTGACGCAAAACGCGCACGATTTTCATAGCTTCCACCAAATTCATCCGTTCTATTATTCGTTAATGGTGATAAGAACTGACTAATTAAATAAGAGTGTCCACAGTGGATTTCAACTGCGTCAAATCCAGCAATCTGAGCACGCTTAGCTGCTTTTGCATAACTTTCAACAATCGAATTGATTTCTTCGACAGTTAATGGACGAGGTGTAGCTCCACCTTTTTTGTTTGGCAAATTACTTGCAGATACTGGCTGCATATTAATTCTTTCAGCTACAGCACTTGCACCAGCATGGTTTAACTGAACCGCAATCTTAGTATCGTGTTTGTGGATCGTTTCTGTTAATTTGAACATTCTAGGAATGTAGCTATCTAAGTCTAAACGTAACTGTGTTGTTCCATTTGATCCCGATGGATAGTCAACACAAGCGTTTTCAACGATGATAAGACCTGCGCCACCTTGTGCTCTTTGTTCATAATAATCGATGTGCAAAAAACTCATTTCCCCTGTGTTTTCTGCGAAGTTTGTTCCCATTGGAGTCATAACGATACGGTTTGGAATTGTACATCTTCTGACTTCTAATGGTTGAAATAATGAATTAAACTTTCCCATTTTTTCCTCCTAAATGTTAACTTATTCACAAGACACCCCTATTATAATTATTTAAATCTATTGAAACAATTATGTTTTATCTATTTATTTATAGATTTTATCTATAGATTCATTTATAATGGATTTATGAACTTAAACCATTTATATTACTTTAAAGTACTCGCTGAAACTGAACACTATACACATGCTGCCAATCTATTAAACATTACACAGCCTTCCCTTTCGCATGCCATTTCCCAATTGGAAGATGAATTGAATTGTTATTTATTTGAAAAACAAGGAAGAAACATTCGTCTTACAAAATATGGAAAAATTTTTTATGAATATGTCACAAAGGGATTAAGTGAAATCGAACTAGGACAAAAAAAGATTGATGCCATCACTTCCCCTAATCAAGGATGGATCAACCTAGCATTTATTTATACACTTGGATATCGTTATGTTCCACATTTGATTCAGCATTTCCATTTTGATAAAAACAATAATAAAATCAAATTCACTTTAAAACAAGGAAGCACAAGCGCCTTATTAGATGGTCTTGAAGAAGAAAAATATGATTTAGTTCTATGTTCTTATCAGGAAAATCGAAAAAATATCAATTTTGTTCCCATCACAACGGAAGAATTAGTCGTAGTCGTATCCAAATTAAATCCATTGGCATTAAAAAACGAAATTGATTTGCAGGAACTTCAAAACGAATATTTTATTTATTATAGTAACCACAGTGGTTTAAGGCCATTGATTGATGATTTATTTCATTCCAACAATATCGATCCAAACATCATGTTTGAAGTAGAAGAAGACAGTGCAATCCTTGGTTTAGTTGACATTAACTATGGTGTAGCTGTTGTCCCCAACATTCCAATGATTGATCATTTTCATTTAAAGAAGTTAAAAATCAAGAACCCACAAAAGAAACGTATTATTTATATGGCAACCATGAAAAATAGATATGTACCTCCGGCTGTACATTCATTTTGTAATTTCATTGTGAAAAACTCGAATATAGATTAAAAGAAGAAATCTTAAATTGATTTCTTCTTTTCGTCTAATAAGTTTTCATAGTGAATATAGTTTCTTAAGAAAGTAATACCAGCAAGGCAAGTGCACAGCCAAGTCCTGAATAAAAGAAGGCAATAAAGATATCTGGAAAAATGCCCATAGCTCTAAAGCCAATTCCTCCACCCATCATGCAAGCCATAATCATGTAGGCTTTTAAATCAAAGAAGTGTCAGAATGGACGTATTTCTTCATATCCTATAATACGTTTTGTGTGTTTCTGACTCATCTTGATAAACATCATTCCAAATACAGAGAACACAACAACTGTTAAAATATATAAATACCATTTGGATTCAATCACACGATAAGAAAGCACACCTAATCGTGCCACATTAAATCCTGCAATTAACCATACAATTCCTGCTATTGATAAAAGAGTTCTTTTCTTTACATGAAACATAAGTAGTTCCTTCTAATCGTTCAATTTAGAACGATTATATATATTATCTAACTTTCTGTCAATACTTATACTCAATCCTTTTAACTTAGAAATTTTCAATTTAACTTAGGAAAGTTAAAAGTAAAGTTTTTGCATTAAATTACTTGATTAGATACTTTTCGAATGCCTTTTCTGCATCGAAATGCACAGACTTAAAGAAAAGAATACCCCATATTATATAGATTGGTATTGCGATATAATCGGATATGAAATAAGAAAGGATAGCTCCTAGAAATAGAATCAATGCATGTGTAAAACATTGATTTCGCATATCCAAAGAAATAGATGCCTTATCATACTTTTCTGGATGATTTAGTGTATTAAAACCAGAAACATACTTAGCTCCTTTTTCTTTTGATAGAGAGAAAAAAATCCCAATAATTAGAAACAAAACAGATAGTACAATACCATAAATCCAACATTCATAAGTAACCTTCTTTCAATATTAATTTTACGAAAAAAAGGAAGAGTGACAAGCTCTTCCTAGAATATATAGTAACGGATGACTAAAGGTTAGACATTTTAATGTAAGTATATTGTTGGAATAGGAGAAATAAATACATGATAGTAATCTGTTGCTACCTAAATTATTGGTTTATCTTTGAACGCGGCCTGAACCATCTCCACCAGCTAATTTCAACACTTCATCCATGCTTACCATGT